>Ga0123355_10017380_pt1 | contig 11364 bp, 7 predicted proteins | sample TergutEmb28metaG_3_FD_89872 | JGI IMG/M metagenome (GOLD analysis project Ga0123355, IMG submission 89872) | Embiratermes neotenicus P1 segment gut microbial communities from Petit-Saut dam, French Guiana - Emb289 P1 | ecosystem: Host-associated > Arthropoda: Insects > Digestive system > Gut ...
CGCAGCGGCTCTCAAGACCACCACCCATCCAAAAATTCGGTGCAGAAAACCATATGCTACAACTCAACATCCAATGCTCCTGATGATGGGCGTATGTACCCGAAATATGTCGAGCTAAGAATACGTTAATAAAATTGCCTTGTTGCATCAAGTTGGCATTTCAAGTTATTTCATGAGGAAGATGCACGGTCAAACAACCCTCAAATAAATGTCCGTACCCCAACCACATAAAGGCGTACATACCTTAATAAATATATATCAACAGAGTAAGAATGTGTGTCAAAAGAATAAATATGTGTATGAAAGAAATCATCTGGTTTCAACTCATCATGCCACCCAACTCTGCCCCACTCAAACACACTTGCATATCTACATGAACCGAATTAAGTACATTTCTCAAACAAAATGATCCCTGGGCCACGAGGGGGGCAGTGGGGAGTCATCATGGCACGTTGTGCAAAATTCTTATGGGGAAAAAACAGAACCCCCCCCCCACCCCAAATCGCATCGCTTAAAATCATACAACTTCGGATATCCAAGGTTTATGCAGTGCTTGGCGAGATGCTGCTTCCAGCAGCCCTTTCTGAAGATCGTATTGTATTCCCTGCTAAGAGCGAAGACTTGCTGCCAGTCTCTAACATAAGGCTTGTGGGCTCCGTATAGTCACAAACAGTAGTTACTCAAATAAAATAAAATATAATAAGAGAGTGTCGTTTACTGGAACTGGTAAAACCGGGTTTTTGTCAGTAGTAGCTGCTCGACAGACATAACGCACCGCATATAAACAACAACAACAACAACAACAACAATAACAACAACAAAAAAGACAATCCTTGATTGTAGTTAAATTTAATCTAAACCACATAAGCAATTATTGTGAGCGAAATTTATGAATTTTTAAGGTCTCTGTGTTTTAATATTTTGTATTATTGGAGGAGTAGTTGTCTGTTTAGTAAGTACCATTCTACGATTTTGAGATTTTCATAGCGGACTCGAGGATCTGGTCTTCTAAGATGTCACGCTCCATCGCTGGGTGAGTTATTCCAAACGCTTCGATGGAACCTACACCCAACTTCAGATTCAAGGACTCAAGGTCCATCAAGTATACGGAATGGAGCCCTTGAAGACGAAGACGTGTGCCTTCGAAACGTCTAGAACCACCTACCCAGTGACGCAGCGTCACATCCTAGAAGCCAGGAATCATAAAATTATCATATTTCAGCTTCATCTAAAATAGCCCCAAGAAACATTCGCAAGACCACTTTTGGTGCCGGCTCCTGAATAAAACAAATTTTAGTGAAATAATTTTATTAGTTTAGGACTCGAAAAGGTCAAACAGACGAAGCGACCATCGTTTCCAAATCAAATTTAAATTTTAGAAATGTCACGAAAATAACAAGCGGACACACACACACACACACATATATATATATGTATATCTTTAGTTATAAGAATATATATATATATATCATTATCAACACTTTAGTTTTACGAATATATGTCTTGTGCATTGGTATATAAATATATCTTTAGTTATAAGAATATCTATATATACATATATATCATTATCAACACTTTAGTTTTAAGAATATACGTCTTGCGCATTGATATAAATAAATATATATATATATCAGCGCACAAGACGTATATTCTTATAACTAAAGATATTGATATTAATATCGATACTGATATATTTGTTAACTGCAATTGGGTTGACATCCGGTGGCAGATGACTCACACTCAACAATAAAGTGACCTAGCAGAAGCACAGATGGACGGTCTGTCTAAATTCGTTTGGACTAAAGGAATACAGGTCTGTCTTTACACCCCGTACGTATTCATGTGAGATTTAAAATGCTTGGAGCCGTGAGTGTGCTAACCAAAATTAAGGACGGGCTGTCAAAGAATAACACGTATTTTCCGAACACCGACACTAACACCGATATTACAAGAGATCAATAAAGTGTCCGATATCTATGTTACAACATACTAACCGCGAAACTGTGGGGTTCTTTCAGGATTCTGAAAGGCTTTCTCTTCCATACCTGAATTCCGCCCTCATACCGTCCAGGTCCAGCCTGCCTGTCCGGTTCGCAAGCATATAGCCTACTTCCGGACAGTGATTTTCAGCTCAGCTGCAATTCATTTACAAACCCGGGACATCTTATGCCTTGTAACTTGGTGCTCGGTACTATGCGTCGGCTGCGGTTTAAATGCTTCCTATCCTGAAGATGGACGCAGTATTTTCCTCCTAAACCTTGATATCCATGTATCAAATCGCACTTCGTCACATACCACAATACCGTTGCCCTCTTTTGTATCTTCATGGTATACAACTCTGTGAAATTATACAAGAAACTGGATATTAATAAAATTATGTTCCTTGTAACCCTAGGAATCCACCGGTTATGTTAACGTGACCTAAACATGAAGGTTTACTATTCTTTACAATACCTTCAACATGAACTGTGCAGCGAAACGCATGACCTGCCATTCCCACATTGCTGCCAACTTACAGTACACTACAAGATACAGAATTACTGCACAGATATCTAGTCTTCGGTCTTGTACGTCAAACAAACCAATCAAATAATTTCTTCAAGTGACCAGTAATATATCTCACTTTCCTGCTGCTACTGGCACGATCCTTTATATCACGTAACAACACATGCACAAACAATTCTGAGTCCTGAGCTTGGCACATTCACTGACAGATCAAAAAGCGAACCGATGCAATAACAAAAATCTACTGATACGGATTTCAATGTTTTCCAAACAATTGAGCAGGTAAATCTATTACCATACGTTTGCCTCTGAAAAGTTACCCGAATGATTTGCATGGAGGAATGGTTCGCAAGCAGGTTTCAAGCCATACCAAGGACCGCGCAGAACAGCGAAACACCACACCAAACAGTCTTAAAGCTTTCCTGTGACGTGGCTAAACAAAGTCTTAAGGGCAATGGTAATGTTATCGACTAAGGCATTACGGTCTACAACTGTATATGGAATTTCATATATATCTTATTACTATTCTAAACGTCCTTTCTGGTACAGAAGATACGCTGGCCTTTCGCTCCGTCTCCATTGCCACTGGAGAAAGATTTCCCTCTAAGGAATGGGATGAATTCGTGGGCACCAAATAACACGTATAAAATTGTTATGAAAAAAAATCCCCCCCACTGTGTGGCAAACTTCCATCACTGCTCCCATGGCCGATGAAATATGTGACCGCCATGGAGATCTGCACATAATGGACCCATTTCACACAAGCTTTTCACTAACGGGATATCGCATCCAGACAAAAGACTTCTGAAAGATCAGCCAAAAAAAAAGTGTAACATATATTGCCTAACATAACACCTGCTTATGAATTTTCGTGGTGCACTGCCTACGGCAGTAAAGAAACAATTCACGGTATTTTGGAGATGTTAGAAAATACAACTCACTACAATGTGCAAGTGCTTAAATAAATTAACCAATATTGCGGTGCCAGAAACGGAAGATCTGACCGCAAAGAATACAATCCTTCTTGAGAAGCTAATAGTTTCTAGCTGGTCGAGAAATTCCCCACACTTTATGGAGCCCAAAGATCATTACCGCGTACACAAAAGCCCACCTATCACGAACTAGGTTACTTTAGCCCACGCCCCATCATCTTATTTCTTTAAGATCCATTTTATTATCACCCTTCCATCAACTCTTAGGTCTTCCAAGGGTTTTCATTCCTTCCTGGTTTCCCCGTCGAAACCCTGTATGCATCCTCTTCCCACACTGCGTGCTACATGCCCCGTCCATCTCATCTTCCTTGATCTAGTCACCTGAATAACATTTGATGGTGCGAAGTACAAATTATGAAGCTCCTTGTTATGCATTTTTCTCCACTTTTCTGTTACTTTATCTATTGCAGCTCCAAATACTTTCCTTAGTACCTTGTTCTAGAACATCCTCAGGGTGTGTTATCCCTCTACCGCGAAATACTAAGTTTCACACCCAAATAATGCAACAGGCAAAATTGTAGCTATGTTGGCCTGCCTATACGTTAAACTGTGCGTTCTTACATAGCAAATAGGAAAACAAAAACTTTTCAGTCTAATCTTAACAATATTTCTGAATTTAAACTGTTCCTATTTTTGTTAGTGATACTGTTGTGTAGTTACAAAAAATCAGAATTTTGCCACACTTTTAAAAGAACCCACTGTTTATCCCTTTGTTGTTATTTTGCTTACATTTTGTTGAACAGACCTGAACAAATTCTCAGAGTTCGCTATAATACAAACCCCCTTCCTTACCAGCGTCTAATAAAGCTTCTGTGTTTTTCTTCTTGGTATGAAGGTTTACATCCATTAACTTAACATCAACAGCACAGAACACAAGCTGACGTGTATCGTTCGATTTAAATTCTGGTTTACTTTGCCCTTCCTAATGACATATACAGCAATGGCAGATACAGCAGAACCTGAAAGTTTAATAGTCTGCCCTTGGATGAGCCCTGGAGCCACTGATACACACACACACACAAACACAAACACAAACGTGTGTGTGTGTATATATATATACACACACACAAACACAAACACAAACGTGTGTGTGTTTGTGTGTGTGTGTATATATATATATACACACACACAAACACAAACACAAACGTGTGTGTGTTTGTGTTTGTGTATATATATATACACACACACACAAACACAAACACAAACACAAACGTGTGTGTGTTTGTGTGTGTGTATATATATACACACACACACACAAACACAAACACAAACACAAACGTGTGTTTGTGTGTGTGTATATATATATACACACACAAACACAAACACAAACACAAACGTGTGTTTGTGTGTGTGTATATATATACACACACACACAAACACAAACACAAACGTGTGTGTGTTTGTGTGTGTGTGTATATATATATATGTATATATATAATCCATGAGACTCGGCCACTGGGTATTTGCCTTAATGTTATCCTCAAGCGGACGTTTTCGAGAGATCTGCACCCAGTTCCAATTTTCATCCATTTGTCCAGCCCACTGCAGCCTCTAGAGCGCACCATTCTGCAGCAATGTGGCGTATACAGTCCACTGACTGTCAGTGTCCAGTATTGCAAGTCCTTCCTTCCGTTATCGACTTAACGCACAAATAATTCCCCTGATTGTAGCAATTCTTTGGATATTCTCAATTTCTCAGTTCTTGTCAATCGCAGCGACAGCATTACAATGCAATGTTATAAAGAAAGATTTTCCAAGATAATATGTAATGCAAGGTGAAATAAAACACAATAAAACGATGTGCATCATGGCCGCCTGAATTGTAAACATGTTCTGCTAATCTATCAAGTTATCCAATCCATTTCTTCTTTCTTGTATAAATATCACTGACCTTGGCCATGAAGAGAACACTGCGCCCTTTCCTCGACCCCCACCTTCCGTCGGCAGAGGGGCCTTCATGCCTTGCCTACCGTTTATCAATATCAACTATTATCTTAGGACCAGTCAGGTGTCCATAAAATGTAGCACTGTCAGCACAAGGCTTGGAGACGTTTCACCGAGAAAATTTATCAGCCAATTTAAATGTAGGAACAAGTGGCCGTCGTACGTGCCAATTTTTCAAAATGTTACTGCTGGTAGGGGAAGCATCTGAGGTGTGGTGGAAGAAAGGAAGGCGATGGTACGGAATAAGTAGATGGAGGATTTAACAAGGGGAAAAAGTGAACCCGAGGGACGCTCTGTGTTTATAGTGTTTAGAATATCTCTTGTCCTTTACTTAACACCGGGCCTAAGGCTTTTGTTTCATGTTGCCTTGCGCATTCCGTGCTTAGGCCCAGCACAAGTATTAACGCAAAGGCTGATTCAGAAAAGTGGTTAATATTGGGCTTCACAATCGGCGTTCAAATTCCAGGAGTGGTGGAATATTTCTCCATAACCAGGCCGGCTTTGGATCACAGACACGGTTCTAAAGGGTTGGGCAAACTGTACAACCGGGACTGTTCTTCAGGCGTTACAGAGACCGAAGCTCAAACAGAAATCTTATCCAAAGTTCCATGCAGGAAGCTAGGGTATCTACCTTTACGGCAATGTACTTCTTCACAGCATGGTACAAATGCACTTGTGTGGTTAATAGTTGCATACTTCCCTCTCCAGAACCGAAAATTGAAATAATTGCAGCTTCTTTCTGAATCTACTCGTGGCTGTATGCGCAGCGTTTCAACTTAACCCACATTTTTCTCATGTTTTACATTTCTCTTAATTATTATGTCTCACATCATTGATAATAATACTCGTAGCAGATAATAGAGTGTTATAAAATAAATACGTTCATTCTCCCTCCTACAAGAACATGGGTTAAGAGAGTTTAGTCTAATGTAACCATACGCCTAGGTCTAAATACCTGAATTACAATTTAAATAATCCATTCTGTTACTACGCAACGGAACGGTACAACAGTACACTTAAAACAGCTGATGCCTCCACTGATAAGCAAGTTTCTGGATTACGTAGCAACCCAATGGTAATGCTTCGGTGGCTCGCTTGCCTAACCCACAGAGTTAAGAAAGCGCCATTAAATATGATACGAAGAGGAAAGAGTCATTTCAAAACAAGGGACGACGAATAGGTGTCTAGAAATCAAGCACGTTCACAAGTAATGTTCCAAGATTGGCAAAATGAGCTGAAAGTGAAAATTTTTTCAAATAGTTACTATTTCTTTATAATATTATAGTGCTTACTGGTTGGTTCATGCGCACCACAGACACGAAATTAATCCTTCATATACTGTGGGAAGCAATAAAATAAACAAATTGCAAAAAGCTATCCTAAAATTTAGGTGTCCACAGTATTACACGAATCACTGTATTTAGTGTTTTTTTTGGGGGGGGGGGATGGATGCCACACTCGTTGCGCCATTGCCCACTACAGACGTTCATATGTTTAGGCAGTAGCAATACATTACCAGCTACGACAACCGTCATCGCAGGCAACACTTTTAATTTAACCCTTCAAATGGCTAAAAACAATAGCAGGGCACTGAAACGGGTTAATCGTGTAAAGAAAAAAACAAATTGATTCACAAATTATTCTTAGTATATTTTCCGGGTTCCAGGAGTCACCCGGAATACCGGGATGTCGGAGCCAACCGGAAATTCGGGGTTCCAGAGCAGGACGGATCTACGGGTTCTCATAGTCGGCCGGAACTCCGGGTTCCCGCAGTCGCCGGGAACAACGAGTTCACGTATTTACCCCGGGTTCACGTATTCACCTCGGGTTCACGAAGTAACCCGGAACAACGGGAAACGGGAGTTCGGGGTGCCTTCGGGAAACCGAAGTTCCGGAGTCACCCGGAAGTTCAGGTTCCTCGAGTCACTCAGAGTTACCGGAGTCACCCGAAACATGCGGTTCCCGGAGATACCCCGGATTCCTTTATTCACCCGGAACTCCGGATTCCCGGAGTAAACGTAAATTCGGGTTGACGGAGGCGCTCGGAATTCCGGTATCCCGGAGTCACCTGGAAATCTGGGTTTTCGGAATCACAAGGAACGACAGGTTCCCGGAGTCACCCGTAACTCCGATTTTCCCGTAGTCACCAGGAGAACGGAACAACGGGTTCCCGGATTCAGCCAGAACTCTGCGTACCCGTTTTTCCATTTGATTCCGGTAACCCGGAATTTCGAACGACTACGGGAATCCAGATTTCCGGGAAAATTTGGGAACCAGCAGTTACGGGCAACTCCGGGAACTCGGAGTTCCATGCGTCTCCGGGAACACTGAGATCCGGGTGACCCACTGAACCCGTGGTGACCCCGGGAACCCGGAGTTCAGGAAGACTACGGAAACCCGGAGTTTCGAGCGATGCCGGGAAGCCGGAGTTCCCGGTCACGCAAGGAACCCAGGGTTCTGTGTGACTTCAGGAACCCGGAGCTCCGAGAATATCGATGTTCCTGGAGTCACTCGGAACTCCGGGTTCCCGGAGTCACCCTGAAATATCGATTCCCGGAATTACCCGCAAATTAGGGTACAGGTTCCCGGAGTCATCCGGAACTCTGAGTCCGCGGAGTCATCAAGAACACCGATTTCCCGGAATCACCCAGAAACCAGAACAACAGGTTCCCGGAGTCACCAGGATATCCGGGTTTCCAGAATCACACCTGTTATGTCACCCGAAACAACGGATTCCCGGAGTCACCCCAGATTCCCCAAATCACCTGGAAATCCAGGTTCCTGGAGACAGCCCGGATTCCCTGAATCACCCGAAACTCCGGGTTCCCGGAGTCACCTGGAACTTAGTATTTCCGGAATCACCAGGAACACGGAACAACGTTTTCCCGAAGTCGCCTGGAAATCCGGGTTCCCCGAGTCAACCGGGTTCCCGTATCACGTATTCACTCGGAAAAACGGGTTATCGGTTTAACCCTGGCTTCCCTGAGTACCCCGAAACTACGGATTCCAGGGTTCAACGGAACTTTGGTGTCACAGTGGCATCCGGAACTTCGGTTTCCCGGAGTAAACCGGAACTCCGTTATGCCGGAGTGACCCAGAACTCCACGTTCCTGTAGTCACACGGAATTCCGGATTCAAACGAACTTTTCGGGTCCCGGAGTCGACCGGAACTCAGGCTTCCAGGAGTCGCCCGGAACACCGGGAACTCGGAGTACAGGGTAATTTCGGGAGCCAAGAGTTGCCGGTGACGCCGGGTTTCCGGAGTCACTCTAATACGGTTTTCCGGAGTCGCCAGGAACTCCGGGTTTCCGGATACACAGGAACACGTAACAACGGGTTCCCGGAATTACCCGGAACTCCGCGTTCCCGGAGAACACCGAAGTCCAGTTTCCCTGAGTCACCCGGAAAACGGATTCCCGGAGTCATCCTGGGTTCTCTAAATCATCCGGAATTCCGGATTCCCGGAGACAAAGGAACTTAGGGTTCACGGATGTTTCCGGGACTCCGGTTTCCCGGAATCACCAGGAACTCTGTGTTCCCAGAGTGAAACGGAAATCCAGGTTCCCGGAGTCAGTCGGAATTCTGGGATCCCGGAATCGTCAGGTACGTTCGGGTCCCGGAATCAACCGGAACTCCGGGTTCCTGGATTCGCACGGAACAACGGGGCCCCGGAGTACGGAATGACTTCGGGAACTCGGATTTCCCCATGACTCCGGGAAACCGCAGTTCCGGGTGATTACGGGAACACGGAGTTCCGGTTGACTACGTGAAGCCGGAGTTCCGTTTGACTCCGGGGATTCATCCGAAACTCCTTGTTCCAGGAGCCTCCCTGAAAACAGGGTTCCCGGAATCACCCGTAACTCAGGGTTCCTGAGGTCAACCGAAACAAAGAGAACCTGGAGATCTGGGTGACTTCACGTAGTCACCCAGAACTCCGGTGTCCTAGAGTCATCCGGAACACCGGATTCCTGGAGTCGCCCTAACTTCGGGTTCCCGGAATCACCCCAAACTCCACGTTCCCGTAGTCATCCCAAACTCCACGTTCCCGTAGTCACACCAAACCCCACGTTCACGTAGTCACTCCGGTTTCCCGAAGTCACCCGGAAGAACAAGTTCCCGAAGTCACCCCGTGTTACCTGAGTCCCTCGGAACTCCGAATTCTCGGAGTCACCTGGACCTCCGCGTTCCCGAGTCACACTGTGGTCCCGGATTCACCAGGAACTCCGGATTCCCGAAGTCACCCCGAACTACTGGGTCCCGGAATCCCAGCAAAACTGGGTTCCCGGAGTAACCCAGAACAACGGGTTCCCGGAATCACCCGGAACTCAAGGTTCCCGGAGTCACGCGGAAAAACGGTTTCTTGGAGTCACTCCACATTCCCCAAATCACCCGGAACTCCGGGTTCCCGGAGACAACCCGGATTCCCTGAATCACCCGGAACGGCGGGTTCCCGGATTCACCCGGAACTCCGGTTTCCCGGAAACACCAGAAACCATAAATAACGGGTTCCTGGAGTCATACGGAAATCCGGGTTCCCGGTGTCACCCTAGGTTCACGGAATCGACCGGAAAAACGGGTTCCCGGAGTCATTCCGGGTTCCCTGAGTCATTCAGAACTCCGGATTCCCGGAGTCACCCGTAACTCCGAGTTCCGAATATCACCAGAAACTATGGTTTCCTGTTGTTTCGGGTGACACCGAGAATCCGGTGACTCCAGAATCGAGAAGTCCGGGTGACTCCGGGACCCCGCGGTTCCATTTTCCCGGAGTCACCCGAAATTCGGGGTCCCCGAACCGGGAGTCACACGGAACTCCGGTTTCCCGGAGTTCCGGAGCACAAGAGTCATTTATAAAGAATAAAAAATACCAATTTTTGTATATATACGGTTTCCCTCCTGATGATGGGCTTAGACACGACCGAAACTTGTAGCGTTTGACGAAATACACTAAGAGCATGTTGTGCTTCAATTTGGTTTTCCTTTACACGATTATATCGAGATGCACTGTCAACAAAACCAAAGAAATGTTACAGGTTAGTTTAAAAGTTGTTTGCTAATGTTTAAAGAGCCTGCTTGCTCATGATAGGCTATCTATTGTGAGGACACAGTGGTTATCTTGCGGCTGGGTGGCCGAGCGTCAGTTACTTGTTCTGATGTGGTTGTTTGCTTCCTGTTGGATGATGCTCGAAAGTCCTACTTGTAGCTTGCAATTGGGAACATGTCGCAAGTCCACAATCATCAACATGTTTAAAACATTGAAACGGCAATAATATCTCGTCTACAAACTGAAAACCAAGTAAAACAGTAAAATATTATTTTGGACTCGTGTCGGCACTTCCTTTCCTCTAATTACAAAAGGAAAGAAAATGAACTGCAGTGAATGTGAAACTTTCAATTTGAAAACTTCTTGAATTCTTCACAATTTTGCTTCTTTGGCTCTAAATTAATTCACTCTTAATTGGTAACACACAACACTTTACAATTCTATATATCTCCATCTACACTGCTGTCACACCCTCAACCCTAGCAAGTCTAATTGTACCTCTTGCTTCTGCAAATATGTGAAACGAGCATTATTGCAAGAAAATAGATCGAGAGTGCTTCAGAACAAGGTAATGAGAAGAATATGTGGTCTTAAGAGGGATGACGTAAAAGGATACAGGCGAATACTAAATAGTGAGGAAAGTCATGTACTTGAATAAATATCAAGTTATTATGGTAATCATATTAATGAAGGTAAGATTCGTGGGATATGCATATACCTTAAATTGGACGGATTAAGAGGGAAACAGATGTTAATCATCAAACCTTATAGAAGAGCACCACTTCAGATCTAGGACACAAGGCTACAATATATCCAAAAAATATGTTGTGAGGGTGTGGTTTGGAATAATTTCTGGTACTCTGCAGTGGAAGGGGACACAAG
>Ga0123355_10017381_pt1 | contig 11364 bp, 9 predicted proteins | sample TergutEmb28metaG_3_FD_89872 | JGI IMG/M metagenome (GOLD analysis project Ga0123355, IMG submission 89872) | Embiratermes neotenicus P1 segment gut microbial communities from Petit-Saut dam, French Guiana - Emb289 P1 | ecosystem: Host-associated > Arthropoda: Insects > Digestive system > Gut ...
TCCCCCTCTAAACGCTCTAAAGCGTTTCTGGTATAGTACGTAAATTTAAATGTCCCGTGAAAAAACTCAGCTCTTCTGCCCAGGCACTAGCGATTTAAATTGAACGGGGAAAGGGTTAATATACCTAATAAGTTTGAGATCTCAACTTGAATATTTAATAATTACAACTGTAAAGTTTTATCTTTTTAATTTCCATATAATGCCTGATGATGGCTTAACCATAAGCTGAAACATGTAGCTGCTTTACTGACTTTTAAATGTAGGTGTTTGACAGACAAGTATTGGTTTCTTCTTCATAATACTGCCTGGGTTGCAAAACTGGTTTATTTGCCTGACATACTGTCATTTCTAAATGAGCTTATTGCATACTTACAGGTCCCAATGGCTCTAGTTTCCATCTTGCAACACTAACACCAGCACAGAACTGGGTGGTAGGTGAATCTTTCCTATGTCCCATTGCTGTTCCTATGTTCTATATGTAGACAAAAGATTTGCAATTAATATTACCAAGCTTATTTCCACAGATCTGCATAAATTTAAGACACAGTTCAATAAATATTTCCCCACCTGAAGGTAATCCAAGAAACATTTTTTTAATACGAGCCATCCCATTGTGTTGCAATAATAAAGTGATATTTATTACCGTCTAAAAGCACAACAAGTATGTTGTTTTTAGATGGTAATAAATATCACTTTATAATCCAAGAAACGCTTTTTTTGTGGGTAACAGACTCATCATTCATTCTGGCTGTGAAATGAACAAGCTGTAATTTTCAGTCTCAAAGCAACAGCCTCATTGAAACAGCACATGATTGTACACTTAAAGCATGATTTAGAAAATTTCCTTTCAAAACTTAAGTTTTGATTTAACTTGTGTACAATTGTGTCACACACATGTACATTCATACAGTGATATTCTTTGTGAAATATTCCAAAAATACCATAATCTTTTAGAAATGACAAGCAGCTACTCCTCACCAACATGTTACGGCTGAAACATGTTGGTGAGAATAAAGTGGATAAAATACATTATAAACATTCAAGTGCATTTTGTTGGTTATTTATATTTTATGGATCTGTTTAATGCATGAAGATGGAATATATTCCTTACTACATATGACTATTAAAAGCTCATATGCTTATAAAAGTAGTGATATGTTTCATTAGAAAATGTAACATTTAAAATTATACCATGGTGGGACCAGAAACTCTGGAAGAGTGACAGGGGAGATGGAAAAGGCAAAATGTTGAAAACTGCTGCATGAGTATAAATTTTCATTTGACATGGCATGTAAAAAAATGTAAATGGTCATCTGTGGTGTAAAGAATTTACTACAGTTACAAATACATGAGTTTACTTCAGTACATTCATCTGATTGAGGTCAAGATTTTCTAAACAAACATCCATGAAATGTACAGCATCACACTTTAAATGTCCAACACTTATTTTATTAACAGTTTTCAGTACATTTTCAGATATATAATACTGTATGCCAGCTCTGTCAGTGGTGTGTAGAGATCATAAAATAAACTTCATGTATAAATTCACTGAAAATAAAAATGATACATACATTTAGCTCTTTAGGGTTACCATATTTTCAGATATCAATAGACTGTAGCACAATCTGAAATTACTGTATGTTCCAAGTATTAATGAAGGGAATGTAGAAATATGAGTAGCTGAAAAATAACAGTACAAACACTGATTATGTTAATACTTTAAATAAATTATGTATATAGGGCCAACTTTATCAGGCTCATATCACTGGTCACTACCCATCCACAACCTTGGCTGAATCAGCAAGCCACCTACACCAGACCTATTGCAGAGGCTGTTACCTCCGCACTTATGAGGCCAGTCTTCAGTCACAGTTGGAATACCTTTAAAACAGAGTTTTGGTACCATGTATACACTAAATACTGGGCCTGTAAGAAGCATCATCATGAATTCAGACAAAAATTTCCATAGTTGCATGTCCCAAACATGAAACAATTTCCAAATATGGGTAAAGGTTTTGAGCAGGAGTTTCTGTTCTAGACCAAGAAGAGAAGATGACCGGAATTATCAGTGTATAATTGATAAAAAGTAATATGTCTCTGTCCACACTAAGAAGGCATATATGGGGAGGAGCAGTATAGCTCCACTCATTAACCCTGGTACTAGAGGTGGGTGATGACCTTCATGCACTGGCCACTTTACCCCTGCAAAAGAACCCCAATACCCATTTCATAGGAGACTTTGGGGCTCACAGCCAGTCTGGAAATTTCAAAGAAGAAAAAATTTCTTGGCCCTGCTGGAATTTGAAACCCAGACCCCCAGCCTGTAGTCTACTCACTATACTGACTACACTATCCTAGCTCTCCTGTCAGTATGTATGTAATTAAATGCAGGTTTTGCAGAAGCATTCCAGGAACTTAACTCTCAGCACCCAAATAAATACATCTGTACACCTATTCAAATGCTATTCTGAAGTTTATGTCTGCATTCCTGGAAAACTTACCATCTAATTTTCATTTTCAGCCACACTGCATACATGAGTATATACTGGATACAAAACATTTCAGAGTAAATCACATAATAATATAAAAAATAAACATATACTTGATTCTGCTGTAACACTGTTAGGATATGTCCAGTTAGGTAATGCCAACAGTACCCACAAATATCAGATATTAAATTCTGGCCTTCTGAAGATAAGCTGCAGAAGCAGTGAAGTATCTGATGCAAAGGCAGCATATTTCTACACAGATACACACATTAGTATCTGACAATGTTGCTAGTGATCTCCCAACTCGAACATCACAGTGTGCAGTATTACTTAAAGTTACAGAATGGCAGACTAAACCAAATAAAGACAAATACATCAACATTTAAATGTAATGAAACTGCAATAAATTTCAACAGAAGATTCACAAAAAAAATGTTGTGCTGTCAACACATTTTACATACTTGGAATATGGTAACCCCAACACTCATCTGTATGTACACATAATTTCTTCCCTCAAACAGAATTTGCCAATTTATTTACGCCTTTCATATAGCACAACTTGTACAGAAGATTTCCCTACACAATGGCATGCAAACAATGTGATCAGCTGCCTACATGAAATACTAAGGCAATAAATTTGTGGTGGCTTGTATTTCTTTCTGAAAATAGTTTTTCTACACGTGCATCTTAATCTACTAGGGTACCCAGCAGACAGTAATATTAAACCCAATCAAACACAATTTCAGTATCAGATCATTAATTGGTACAGATATCATGCAAAACAGTAAAATATGTTGATCTGCAATACAGATTTATACTAGCAGGTTGTATTTATACTACTACACAATCTGAGTGTCATTACATTATCCATTAATAAATATAATATCTTGAACTGCACATTCTCAGCCTGACTTCCACAATGCATTCGCTCCAATGCATACCTACTTACACATCTCAGACATTCAGACAGTGCAGTTCTACCCATATAATTAACAAGAGTGACAACACATTAAGCAGAGATCCCACCTAATGTAACTATATCACAATATTCAACATATTTCAAACATGTGCCCAGCAAATGAAGATTGACATATAAAAGATATAGTGACCTATAACGTCCTATATCTTTGTATGTGGACCACATAATGCAATTTAACTTCAGATATTTTTTAGAAAAGGAAAGATAGGGGTGAAGGTAAAGTTCACCCTAGAACAGGCCACAAAGGCCCAGAGGGGGAGTAGAGGTATAGCCCTACTCTTTCCTGAACATCGGCGCTAGGTGGGAGTGGGGTGGTGAATGCCATGCCCCAGCCGCTTCACCCCCGGGAAAGACCTCATACCCATTGTATAGGACGCTGGGTGGGCCCCAGGGCCGGTCCAGACGTGTGCGGAAAATCCCGCCCCCGACCGGGAAGAGATAGGGGTAATGAAAAACCAAATTCAGATTTTATGGATGTTCTAAAATAAACAATATCCAATAGACAGCATAAATAAATATCTCTAAGCATTACTAAAAGTGATTAGAGAATATCATGTTGAAACCAAATAATGTATGTTCACTGTTTCATTATGGCATATTCAGATTTACGTATACTGACTGTGTCTACAGGTTCATATAACAGTCAATCAGTAAAATATTCATATGCACATTAACAGAAACTGCATTCACGTACAACTTCGCAAACACATGAATTCAGTTACTCAAAGCCTTCTGCGTTTTCTAAGGCTCTGATCATTCCACATCTTATTGGCTCCCCCTCGGGCAGCCTGTTCGGCCCTAATAGCTGCCCAGTGCTCGTAGTACCTCTCTGCTTCCAACCACTCCTGGTACTTGTACCACCACTCCTCCCACTTCATGTAGTCATCAAGTGTCAGATCACGAAGATAACCTCTATCTTTGTAGTACTTATATCGAACTCTGACATCATCCCAAGCATCCAAACCAATTGGTCCAGAATGGAGGGATTCTGGGAAATAACCTGCACCAATGCGGCGATCACTAACTGGCATGGGACTAAGCGCTCTATGGTACCGTTCACCTTCAATAACAACCTTCAGGTCTGAGCTGTCTGAATCCTTTGTAATCCGCATATTCTTCACACCATCCAAGTCCCTTCGGTCTACAGACCACTGTGCCATCTTACCAAAGCGTTCTGATAGTGTAAGCTTTGGGACACCACCACCAGATGTCACGGATGATGTTGAACTCTCATCTGAACAGGAAGCTGGAGGTGAACTATGCCGTCGACTAGTGCTTCCTTCTGCCACTGGTAAAGAGCCGCGTCGCTTGCTACGACTTGACTTGTTTCCACCACTCTTCCGCTTTTTACTAGAACTCTGCAAGTATGAAGTGTAAAATATCATAGTCATGAGATTCAGTTCTGGTCCTGAAAAGCCTGATTTTGAGTAGGCCAGCAATGAAGATAATACGCACCCCACAAAAAGTCACTTCTCATACCCATATTACACCCAGAAAAGTTCACTGTTTTTATCATGCTATGGTTGTACATTATTTGTATCTCTCTTAATTCACCACTTCTCACAAATTTCATTTATCATCACACAATGTTTCCAACATAGAACTATTATGTAAATAATCTATTCGTAACTTAAAACACAATTAGTGAGACTGCATATTTGTTGAACTGATTATCCAAGCTCTACTATTGCAGCATCCTGAAGATACAGCTATAGGCAAAGCTATAAGTCTATTCAAAATCATAAATATATTTATAACATTCTGCATTGAATTAATGGTCTCCTCTTAAACAAATACTAATATTCTGAAACCAATCTACATAGTGTTTCTAATTTTTTTTCTCCAAGAAATTTAGTGGGCCTACTAGAAAGCTTTCGGGGCCTCTGACTAAGTGAACCTTCAGTTCTGAAACTATACCTCATGTCACTGCAAATGTGCAAGGCACACCAACAAAAGAATGTTGAAACTACTTAGTACTGTAAAATGAAACATTCTCATGGTGGTGACTATTATTAGTACTGTCTTCAGAGGTGTCACACCACATAGTGTGGTAGGTTTTGGAAAACCTGCTGTCCCATCTTAAGGCACAAGATTCTTCTACCCCTAAGATGGAAACAGCAAGTTCCTCTAGCACACTGGTGAATATCTGCCACACTACATAGTGTCACATAGAAGAAAAGAGTATGCTTTTAATCCAGTTTGCATCCCTCTAAATTTCTACAATACCTAAATACTAAGCTTCCTTCTACTAAGGGGTTTAGATGTGCATGTAGGGTAAACGACCATTTTTATCTCATTGTAACTTTCAAAACCACTACTTTATCACACTCAGTGTCAACTAGCAGAGATTTTGGACATTATGTCATCTTAATGGGGTGAAGCAACATTTACCACCCAAACAAAGATGAGTGACGACAGGAACTTCTAAATGTCTGCATTTTAGAAAAGTAGTGCTGAAAAAATTTGAAAGATACCAGATGATAATGGTGCTGATCAAAGTGCATATTTGCAGAACTGAAAGTTTAGTTTGTAGTACACACATTTCAGCTTTACGGGGAAAAGCAGTCCTAATTCTATTTCAAGATTCTTATGCTCAGTATTTTGCTAATGAGCTATATTCAAATACTTCAGCAGAACATGGCAGACAACATACATTTCCACATCTAATGCAATATTATTAGCATACTGGATCCAAGACCCAATAAAGACAAAGGAAAAATAAATGCCAATACATTATTGAAGATGGTAATGAAAATTTTACAACATATATTTTTGAAAGACATTTGCTATAAATAAAAATACTTGTGTTTTCAGTGTTCTTCTTGAAACAATGCACAAATTTAAAATCTATGAAGGGGCAAATGCACCCATCTATTACCCTGCATGGCCATTTCCAATCTTGTTAAGCATTTTCCAGGTATAAACACTATTTCCTTCTGACTCTTTTCTTTCAAGTCTCCACTTGCATCGAACAACAGCATATAGAACAATAACTGACATGAAATTTAGAACCATCTGAAATTGATGGAAACACATTTTATTATGAAACTGCAGTGTATATTAGTGCTACCATCTGTACAGTTGTACTTCATTTAACTTCATGGGATTTAGTTCAAAAATCCACTGCTCTGTGTATACTAGCCCACCCAGTAATAAGCAAGATCAAATTAAGCAACTCACTTTATCTCTGCTTCCTTTACGTTTGCTTTTCAGGCTCTTTCGAGTTGCTGGGGGTGGGCTCGGAGGTGGTCCTCGTGGATCACTAGGAGGTCCAGATCTCTCACGCTGTCTTCTTAAGCTACCCTTTGGAGGAAGAGGTGACCGATTGTTAGGACGATTTCTTGGCACAGAAAACGATCGGGACCTAACAAACAAAAGCACAGATGCAATTCAAAATAAAAAAGAGTATTGAATATAGTGGACTGACAACCTTATCAACTGATCATTATGTAACAAATTCTCAGTATATAAAACAATACTAAAAGCAAGTTACGTACAACAGCGACGACTTCAGATTGTACGAAACCTTGACCAATTATATGTGAAACATCAGCTATAATATGGGTTTCATAAGACACAAACACACTGAAAACTATAAAACAGACGGATTTGAAATGCAGAGTAGTCTGTAAGTTGTTACTGCCATCATTTTAATACTAAGCTGCCATATACTGCTAACACAGCTGTTTCTTGTTGCACTTCATTTAGCAATGTTGGGTAAGTCCATAAAGGTAATGACCAGCACCAGGTCTCATGAAAGGACACGTACCGGAAAACCACTGTGGACATCCCTGAAGACTTCAAGGCAGTATCTAACAGGGCAACATCAACAGAAACTATGGTACTGCAATGGAAGAAGCTGTTGGCAACAAGTTCCACTAAAAAAAAAAAATGCTAAGGACAACCCCAAACATGAGACAAACAATCCAAAAATGTGAATACATTTGTGGAACTGTCACCGAAAGAAGTGCTTCAAAAACAACTGTGAAAACTTGGGAACCCTCACACCACATTAAGGGAGCAAACGAGATAAGATCTCATCTTAAAAGCATGTGAAACTCACCTTGCTAACGAACTGATTGATGAAGACCTGAGGAATAGTGTGAAGCCTGCAAACATTTCTTGCAGGTGTTCCAAATACCTGCCTGTGGAAAAGTTACTTCCTAAGATGAGCTATGTACCACAGCACAAAAATCAGGAATGTTTGATTTCTGGAGCAAGGAGAGGAACCCACACGTATTTAGGGAACCACACACAATTCACTCCATCTCATAATTGGGCTGCAATTTCCACCTTGCATGTTTGGCCCATTTTATCTGTGACAAGCCTGTGATTCAGGCCACTTATCTCAGAACATTATGGGAACACTGAGCTTGAAATTGACCACTTTGAGCCCAGACACCAGTGGTTTCAACAAGATGGGTCTCATACATATTGTGCATTGCCGTGTGGGAATTCCTGACCAGTGTGTTTCAAGACAAGTGTATTGGCTGTGCCTGTTCAGTTTTCTGGAATGCAATTAATGTGTCAGTCAGGAACTGGTTGTATTTAGGAAATTAATAGCCCAATGAACATACTAGAGGAAGGAACTTCTTTTACACTAAGGGCAATCACTCACTCACTCACTCCATGGGACAGAGTCCTTCTTGAGAAGCTAAATGGTTCTGCAGTTAGTCAAGAAATTCCCTGCACTTTATGGAACCCGAAGGTTCATCACCGTATTCACAAGTGCCCGCCATCTGTCCCTATCCTAAGCCAACTCCATCCAGTCTCAGCCCCCTCCCACCTCCCGAGATCCATCTTAATATTATCCTCCCATCTACGTCTATGTCTCCCCAATGGCCTCTCCCTCAGGTTTCCCCACTAGAACCCTGTGCACACCTCTCCCCTCCCCCATATGCGCCACATGCTCCGCCCATCTCATTCTTCTCGATTTTACCACCCGCACAATATTGGGTAAGGAGTAAAGATCCCTAAGCACTAAGGGCAATACAACACAGAAATTAGGGTTGTAGTTTATATAAGTAAGGTACTCTTGGTATCTTAAAATACAAAGTTGAATATAAAAATCAGTAAATTATGAATAAAAAAGGTTATGGAAAGACATAGTCATGGCCCAATTCAAGCTGAGAAACATCACAAAGATACTTTCAGGGTACTTGGTGTCCGGAACACTGAACCCCCTAAAGAAAAGTCAGAAGTAATGCCATCTGAGTTAACTCACTCAGTATTACAAGGTCTCACAAATAACTTTTTTGGTATTCTGCCTGCCCTGTATATCCAGAACCAGAACCCATGTTGTGTTTGTCTTTACTGCTGGTCCAAAATAAGAATGCAACACTAATTTATTATCATCATTGGCTGGTACTGGACATCCAACAAACGCACCTTGACCGAGGTGTTGGCTGCCTAGCTCTACTCGCTACAGGTGCTGGTGAAGTAACTACTTTCCTATTCCCTTTAGGCGAGCACACGGAACATGACTCATCTGAGCATGAACTGAGTGAACGAGAACTAGGTGTTAGTGATGCCATCTTGGGTGTACGTCGTCTTGGTTGCTGTGCCTGAGGCTGAAACACATGATTGTGACATAAAATTAAACAATGAATTTCATGTTTCATTCTTCTTGGGTGAAAACAGAGTTGAAGAGTAATGCTGAAAATTCTTAAACAAGTTACATTTAAGTTTTCATAACTGGCTAGTGTGTTTAAAAAATTACTACTAAATAAGACACCTTAATATTTGAGGTACAATGACTGCAGCTTAGGAACCAAATATACTTGCATAATTTCCAAAATCCTTTAACCAAATATTTGTGTCTGAATATTGTGGTGTGCAAAATATGTCACCAATACTTTACAGAGTTTCAGAGAGTATTTTAGATTGTGACTAGGGATATTATAATTGCATAACACTGTGAAACGGATGATCGGTTTGAAGAAGAACACATAATTTCCATTTCCTTCTGCACAGTTTTCCATTCTTGCGTGTGTATGAGGTCCTACTAAAATGTGAAATTCCTAGGACCATATTCATGTCATTACTGTAACTCCAGGTTTGCAACTGCACTCAACATCCAGTTTCTGGCAATACATATACATACCAGCTTTTAAATGCACTATTTAATGACGTCAATTACCGACAATACGTAACACCACCAATAAGAAGAACGGAGTACTGGTGAATGGCAGTGACAGAACTGAAGCACTCAGTGAAATACCTGTCCTAGTGCCACTCTATCCACTAAAAAATCCCACATGAACTGGACTTTCATCCAACCCATGCCTCTGTAGTGAAGAGACTGGCAACTAACCACATAAGCCATGGCACCGACCATTAATTTTCAAGTATCTTTGTGAAAGCTATTACACTGCCATTACATGTCATTATTACACAGGCATAAAGAAAAAGTTAGTAACACTAAATAATTTAAGAGTCAATAAAAACACAAAGAGAGAAAGCCATGTTAACAGTCACTGTAATCAGTACATTGCTCTCATTACTTCAGGGTCTTCTGCATCTTCAACTTCCTTCCACATTATACCATCTGCTCTTCTATCCATGGCGTATGATACGCAGCACTTCTTAAACCCACAGGCAACTGGTTTATATTAGTCTTTATCCTCTATAAATTTTCATCTTCATCTTCTGAGTTAGTGGGCACTTTCCACACAGCAACCTTCTCCAAAGAGTCAAAAAAGATGATCGTTTAATGATCTTGTAAAATACCACATCAAAAACCTGGAGCTGAGAACTCAACACCTCACAACAAAACGAAGTTCATAAAAACAAGATGATTTCAAAAATGTACTACAAACCACATCTAGTGAAGAAAATGGAAACTATGTGGTCCAATGGTGTTCTGAGTGTGCTACACTTGTTTTTCTTCCAAAATGTTCTGTCTGACCAATGGCCAGATATGGCCACAACATTTAGAGTTAAAAGAAATTGTGTCCTTAGGTCTCCCATAAGTTATTCCACTTAACAAACAGAAATTTACCCAGATGTCTACATATAGCAGAAATGCTGCATTCAACAACATATGTGAAATCTAACTCACAGTCAAATAATCTGTAAACAACTAATCTGATTTCATACCCTCTGGGCCTGCGGCTGTGGTGTGTGTGGCCTTCGGTCCCTATCTCGATCACGGTCCCTGGATCTGTCCCTCTCTCTGTCTCGGTCTCTTGTTCGTGATCGTGGTCTTGTAGGAAGTGGGGGAGACCTTGCTCGATTCCGGTTACTCCGCACAGCACCACGTGAACGGCTACGAGATCTCTTGTGGCTAGAACGGGAACCGTGAGGCGACGAGTTACCACCTCCACCACAATACAGCTCCTTGAATCCACTGTGTCGCCATCTGCATCATCAAAGAGACTGTCACTGCTCAATTCCCAAGATTACAAAAGGAGACTGCCAACTTAAATTATGAAATCCCAGTTACTGAAAAATACAATATGAAATGTCTGTTCCTACATCACGTCACATTCAGTACACCTGTTTCAAATTTTATGAACAGAGAGTCAAGTAGAATTTTCATGGACTGTAAATCTCGTAGAAGCTCAATGGAAGTAATCACATCTGGTTTGAAAGTGCCATCTGAACATTTTTAATGGAGAAAAATCTTTCCGTGGATTTCCATAATTACTTTTAGTTTACTTTCTACATACAGGGTTATTCGTAAGTCCCTCTGGGATTTCCGAACTCGACTGCGCAACAACCAAGACAGAAACAGCAGAAAGGAGCATATCAATAGATACAGAATCTCTCCAAGTTTTTTTTTTTATACTAGGGGCCTTGGTGTACTTGCAGGTTCCACCGCTAGGGGGTAGTCGTGACGAAAAATGGCGTTCACAGTGAATAAGAAAGCGTTCTGTGTCTTGGAATTTGCCAAAA
>Ga0123355_10017382_pt1 | contig 11364 bp, 8 predicted proteins | sample TergutEmb28metaG_3_FD_89872 | JGI IMG/M metagenome (GOLD analysis project Ga0123355, IMG submission 89872) | Embiratermes neotenicus P1 segment gut microbial communities from Petit-Saut dam, French Guiana - Emb289 P1 | ecosystem: Host-associated > Arthropoda: Insects > Digestive system > Gut ...
AGAGCGCGGGTGTTTTTTCCCCTGGTGGCCCACCGAGTGTTTTTGGGGGCCTTTTTGTTTGATTTTCGAGGGAGGGGATTGAGGAAATCGGTCCTTACCCCCCCCCCCCCCCCCAACTTTATGCCTTTATGGCGTGTTTAAGAAAAACTTTACTTTTGAACACTAGTTATGGCCATGGCCCCTTGTAGTTAGGGTCACTTACCTGTGTGTGTGTCTCTGAACCCACCAGCTGTTCCTCAGTACTGTTCTGTTGTTACTTGCAACATAGACGCACATTTGTGTAAAATGAATAATATTTTTAAACTGCATCAATAGATGAATGAATGTTCTAGAGAGTTGGTAGAGTTTAAGGAATATAAAGTGAAGTGATTTCACATGCACTGTAGTGCTCCGGACACTTTGAGTGCGTCTTCAGGCCACGTGGTGTTGCTCTTTATTTATTGTGAGCCGTTCACAGTTTGCTTGGACACTTCTTGTAGCAGTACTGGCAGCGGTACAGACCGTGTGCATTTCTTGCACCGGTCCAAAGTAACTAGTTTATATATTTGTATTTTTTGTGCAATATTTGGTATTTGTAATTTTGTGCAGGTTACTTAGTTTTGTATATCACAGTACTCCAGTGTGTTGTTTCTCATGTTTGCATCCTCTTTTCCATTGTGTTCTGGTAATTTATCATTCCTGTATCTTGTTTTGTGTATCTGTGAACAGTCAGCTGACAACAATACACATCTTCCTCAGTTAATATGGCTTACTTTATTTGCTTCACTGCAAGTGTTTAAAAACCTTTTAAAGTGTTCTTGGTTGGACCATGGCAACTGGTAAAGACTTCTATGACCCTTTTACGTATACCTCCTCCAAAAACCAACTCCTGGCATCCTCGTCACGGAGGGGGTTAACATCCACAGGGGGCTAACAGGGGCAAAGGTCCACCCAATCCAAGGCATGAGGAATTGTGCTGCGGGCTGCATGGCACTGGGGGTGGTGGCAGCACTGCCGCTAACGATCCCTTCGGGGCACCAGGGGGGCTCTGCCGGTGGTGACTTATTTCCCCATTGCTCGTGGGGCATTTACGAAGAACACACGAAACAAAGTACCTATCTAAAGGCGGGACGCTGAGTTATGTTGCTCAGCAGTGCGCATCCAGATTGGCATTTGGCGTGCCGCCCCTGAGAGCTGGTACTGTACTTGCAGCAAACCGAAAGACGTTGAAAATTTAACATAAGTCAAGGATAAATGGGCACAAGACGTCCCAAAAATGTAAATTTATTCAAATTAATCTGCAACATATCAAGCCTGAACTGGCAATCCTGTGCCGAACATTTGCTATGAGAGAGCTACACATAGCAGTTATTTAGGAACCCTGGCTTTATCAGGACCGAATAAGGGGATTGCAAAATACCAGCAGGACGCTGTGTTCTGCTGGACCCGGTATTGCTCCTAGATCCTTCATGACTGTCAGGAACACGGTTCATGTCTTGCCGCTGTCAGAGCTCTGTTCTAGGGACGTGACAACGGCGGGGAACTTGTTGTTACGTCAGCACACTGCCCCTGTGATTCAGACAAATCACCCTGTCAAATGGGTTAAGGGAAGTCGTTGACTACGGCGGTGGGAATAAATCGCAGCTCACCATTGGATGTGATCCCAAAACACAGCACGTTATGGTGGGAGACTGACTGATGGAACATGTGGTTAGCACAACTGTTACTGTTGTAACTGGCGATAGGAAGGAGGTTACAGACTTGGCACACAGAAGGCTTACTTCCAGGTTCACGTATCGCAACAAAGGGAACCAACCGGGAAGACCTGAAGGTGAATCTAGGTGTTGAACCAAGAGTTACACCCTTGGTGCAAGATGTTCACATGGTGCAACAGTCCATCCTGTCCTGTAACCAACCAGGTGGCTGTCACGCCAAGGACGGTGGAACAAGGAGTTGAGCCGCCTCAAAGCTGCAACATTATGGATTTCTAATGAGGCTAAAAAACAGGTGATTGGGACTGACATAAGACGGTCCGGTTGGTGGGACAACTGTTGGGGGATCGAGGGCGCACCTGACAGAGCTAGACTGATAACGTTCAACAGGGTAGAATTTATTTAACTGCCTAATGGCCGACATACCTTCACTAGTGAGCCAGTCCCAGTGGCTGCATGGTCTAAGGCGTAGGTCTGCAGCCACTCACCTGCTGAGATTGTGGGTTCAAATCCCACAAAGGGCATGGATGTATGTCTTGTGAGTGTTGTGTGTTGAAAGGTAGAGATCTCTGCATCGGGCTGATCACTCGACCAGAGGAGTCCTACCGACTGTGGTGCGTTGTTGTGTGTGATCTAAAATCCTCGTGAATGAGAAGGCCCTGGCTCACTGGGGGAGGGGTGTCGGGCCAAAAACAAACGATGGCCAATATACAGTCTGGAGGAGAGACCCTATGGGAACTGTTTAGAGTTCAATTTCCGGGTTCTGCTAGAGAAGAAATGGCCTTGGAAAGACAGGGGCAGGCAAATTCTGAGAGCATTTACTGCTCAAAGGAAGGACTGGGAACTGTGTAGTCTATAATAAGATGGGCGGTAAGTACATTTAACCATTTCAGTCAGGAGGCACTGGTGGTGTCATGTCTGCAGTCGATATGTCACCGACTCACCCGGGCCAGCCTACCAAGACAATACATACCCAAAGCTGATGTTAGTACTTTGTTCGCAAGTAAAGTGCCCTGCATTTCAAACCGATACATTCCAAACTTACATCGTTTATAGCCCAGGCCAGCAAGTGCGAAGTGGACGTTCCTGAAAAATCTCTACGACATTACTGAGATACAGGAAAGTTGCCTTTTTTCACCACGCAAATTGTCCTTCATTTTAGTTCGATCTGTACCAAACTTACACCGTCAATAGGAAATGCACGTGACGTGGAATATATGACGTTTATGGAAAATCTCTAGAACAGAAGAAAATCAGCAAGTAATGTGCGCTCTATTTTAGACCGATCTCTACCACACCTCCTTCACTTAGACACTGGGACATGAAGCGTGATGGTTCAAGTTTCTGAAACAATGTCACTAACAGAATTCGAGATGCAGTAGAAAATGAATTTCTTTCGCCAATTAAACTGCTTTTTATTGTAGTCCGATCTGTACCAAACATGTAACACTTGAAGCCCGGGCACACAGGATGAGATGCATGAAGTTTACGGAAACCCTCTAGAACAGAAGCCAAGATGCAGAAGAAATTTAAATTGTGCGCCACATAAAGCGCCCTCTTCCTTACATCATTTAGAGACCAAGTATGCAAAAGGTCATGTGTGATGTTCCTGCAAAATCTGATTCAGAAGTCATAAGACAGAAGAAAATGTACTTTGTTCACCAAGAAAAGTATCCTTTATTTTAGACCAATCTACACCAAAGTTACATCATTTATAGACCAGGCAAGCAGTGTGATGTGTGACATTCCTGGAAAATCTGTAGACCTGAAGCAGAGATACAGAAGAAAAGTACAATTTTCGTCAAGTAAACTGCACCTTATTTTAGAATGAACGTGTGAAACGCAACGTGTGATGCGTGACATTTCTGGAAAGTTTTTCAAAAAAAAGCCGAGATCCAGAAGAAAAAATACTTTGTTCGTTAAGTGAAGTGTGGACTGATCACTGTCAAACAGACTTCGACTGTAGCCCAGGCAAGAAAAGTGTGTTTTGGAAGTTCCTGAAAAATCTCTGTACAGAATCCTAGCTACAGGAGGAAACTGTTCTTTCATCGAGTAGAGTGACTCCAATTTTACTTCCTTCTACACAAAACCTAAAGCATCAATAGCACACGTATGTAAAGTGTGGTATGCGACTTTTCTAGACAATTTCTAGATCACAGTCCGAGATACAGGCAGCAATATGTTTGTCCAGTAGACTACCCTTCAGTGCAGGCTGATCTCCGCCAAACTTACATCATTTATAGCCCAGGCAAGCAAAGTGTGATGTATGGCGTCTGTGCAAAGTCTCTTAGAACAGAAGCCGAGACACAGAAGAAAAGTCCCTTTCCGCTCAACTAATATAGACTGATCTCTGCCAAATGTAAATCATTTACAGACAGGCGAGGAAAGTGAGAAGCTTGGCGTTTATAAAAATCTCTCCAAAACAAGCCACATACAGAAGGAAGATTACTTCGTTCGCCCAGTAAAGCTCCTTTCACGTTACCAAAACTGCACCATGTATACCCCACGCATGCACAGTGTGACATGTCACATTTCTGACAAATCTCTCGAATAGAATCCGAGTTCATTCGTTCTCTTCGACAAGTGAACTCGAATGGAAGCCGAGATATATAGGAGAAGGAACTTTGCCCTACATTATAGGACAATCGCAACCAAACTGGCACTGTTTGTAGGCAATTCACACACAGCGTTACAGTGCTTGGTGTAAAGTTGAAGGAAAATCAACATAAAGGAAGCCGAGATACCGCCGAGAAGATGCTTGTTGCTGCACATAAAGTGCTGTTCATTACTGGCCGATCAATCGCCACAGTTAACACCGTTTGTAGGACATGCACGGAGAGGTACTTGGTTTGAAAAGTGCCCTGTATTGTTCAGTGAACTTCCAGCATTTACAGCCCAAGCAGGCCAAATACGACATGTGACCTTTTTTTAGAACTGTCTCGAACAGAAGCCCAGATGCATTAGATTTGCTTTGCTTTCCCATGTCAACTGCCCCATACTGTCGGCATTATTCTATCTGTAGTCGCGCATGCGCACAAATATGTGACTTGCTGGTTAATACTCGTATGTTGTTAGGTGCCTTTTATTGAGTATTATTTAGCGCCCTCTATTGAGACTGACCTTGATCCACCTAACATCATTTTCAGCCAAGGAATACAAGTTACTTACTCCATGGAGCAGAGACCTTGAGATGCTGACCAGTTTGTAGCTAGTCAATAAATTCCCCGTATTTTATGGAACCCGAAGTTTCATTACCGCATTCACAAGTGCCTGCCACCTGTCAGTATCCTGAACCAGCTCGATCCAGTCCATACCCCCACATACCACTTCCTGAAGATCCACCTTAATATTATCCTCCCATCTTCGCCTGGGTCTCCCCAATGGTCTCTTTCCCTCAGGTGTCCCCACCAAAACACTGTACCCACCTCTCCCCTCCCCCATACGCAGCACACATCAATACAATATTCCAGTTCTTGCCACACACGCGTCAACATGGGTGCATCGATATTCTTCACTGCTGCAGCGATCCATGCCTTTAGGTCAGCGAGGTCACGTGGCAATGGTGGGACGAATACTCTGCACAAAATGCACGTTGCACAGTAACCAGACTTACTCATGTGATTTTCCAACACACAAAATGACTTCTCCCCCCGGAGCGTCCATTTTCTCACTATATACACTTGCATCGCCTAGCGGCAGAAATGTGAACTATGATGAAAAACTTACTGGGAAAAAAATTTTAAGTTGTTCCTTCTATATGTACACGTTTCGTAAATACGTGTCCAACAGTTTTCCTATAATAAATTTTTGTAATTCCGGAGTACATTATGAAACGCCCTGTATAAGATCTCCCTCCTAACTGAACCTAACAAGTCTATAAAGAGCTGATGAACTGCTCCACTGTATTCTCATTTCTTCCGAAGTATTTGACGAATGCACAATGTATGATCAACAGTCAACCTGTTGCATCAAAATCCACACTGATGATCCCCAATAATGTCCTCTGCATATGGAATTAACCTTGACAGCAATTTTATCACCCTTCCTATCAATAGGTACAATGATCAACTCCTTCCACTCCTCAGGCAATTCCTCCTTATTCCAAATAGAAATAACAGGTTTATGAATCTCACAGCGAATTGTCCTACCCCCTGCCTTAATTTTGCTGGGTTTTGATCAATACCTGGCGATTTGTGACTTTTTAGCTTTTCAATAGCCAACTCAACCTCAGCAGCACTTGCTTAGATACTAGTGGTTCTGCCATATGTACTGCTGTCTGCCTAACATCATTAATCCCACGTACATTCAATATCTGGGAGAAATAGTTCCTCCACCTAGCCAAAATAGTGTAGGAGTCTGCAACCAAATCACCTTTGTCAGCCTTCACTATATTATTCCTAGGTTGGTAAGCCTTCTTTAAGTCATTGATGACCCTATACAAGTCCCTAATATTTTTTACCTTACTGTTAGTTTCAAGTTCCTCAATTTTAACTTTCAGATATGCCTTCTTTTTTTCCTGAAATGTCTGCCAGCATCACGTCTTACATTGTCCAGATTATCTACATTGCTTTGGCTTGGATCCTGTACCCACTGCATTTTTGCCTGCTTCCTTCGATCTAAGAAATTTACACAATCTTCATCAAACCATGGTTTATGCTGCTTCAATTTGTACAGACCTAGACTCACTCTCGCTGAGGTTTTGATTTTCTCTTTAATGTTCTTCCAAGCCCTATTTATGTCCTTGCTATAACTTAAGTCCTCCAACGCTGCAAACCTGTTTGAGATCTTAATCTGATACAGTTTCATAACCTCCAGCTCATTTAGCTTCCTCAGATTAAATCTTTCCACATCAAAATTCTGTGCTGCTTGTTTACTTACTGCCGATCTTTCCCTAACTTCTGCAACCACCATACAGTGATCAGTATCACAGTCAGCTCACCTGAAGCATACATCATATACACAGTCCCTATTTCAACTGACAACTAACGGATGCCACTTCCTGTTAGTTCGTTTATCACATTAAAGCAGCCACTCAGCCGACCGACCGCCCGCCCGCCCACAGACGGAGCAAATTACCGGCAAGATGTGATACACGTAAGTTGTCAAATAAAATAAGTGGACTCACGCTCCGTCTCTCCACACACGTTACAACATAAAAAAAACTGAAATACTCACAATGCACTCCTTTGCGATGTTCCACAGGATGCTCTGAATATCCCAACGCGCGCGCGCGCGAACACACAAACACACGCACACGCACAAAGTAGCAAGTGGTGGAACACAACTTCAAAATCAGATAAATGAAGCAGATGAATGGGTAAACATTATTACAGAGGGCATAGGGGTTTGTTTAGAGTTCACTTGTTCAGTTACTTTTGTAGAATTGTTTTTCTTGGGTGCTGGAAGGAAGAAACTGTTTCTATAACGATTTTGGTACGAAAAACACAGATCTCATTCCACTTGTTCTTTGAACTGTTTGCTACTGTGTTGTTGTAACAACGAAGTTCTCGTGTTCAGGGATTCATGTCTCGATCGCGACACATTGTGACGTCACAGCGTGTCTATGGCTGCTTCAGGAAGTGGGTAGACACGAGACGTAACGTTAGCATGGAGTGAAAGACGCCACCACTTCTAGATGGCTACGTCACTGCTCTCACTGCCAGTCCGTGTAGACAGAATTCTGAAACCAGAAACACAAACCGACAGGTCAGATTATGTCCGAAACTTCATCCTGTTGTCACAGGAAGCGGCCAATGGACGACACCTTTCATCAGCAAATTAACCCTTCGCAGAAGAAAATTAACCTAATTGTAAGGATTCAGCACGTACCGCGCAGTAAACGCACCGCTTGTGGGTAACAAAACGCAACCAGATAATGCTGTAGAGGGAAATAAACTCCGTTCTCAGGTGCATACAACACACACAAATACACTGTATGGGCAGAACGCAAATTTTTTGTTCTGCTAAACCTGGCGTTAGGCAGAGTAACCGGCAGGCTTTAAAGGGTTGAACACAAGGGTCAAGGTTGCAGTACGCAGGGCTTACGGACAGATCGATAATGAAGGTGACATTGCTGCAGTCAGTCTAGTACACAGTATGAGCTGGAGCGAGAAATGTTGCCGAACCGAACCCAGCTCAGTGCCTGCAGGCCTGCCACCTTCCCTCACGGTGTCGTTTGATCCATCCTCACGTCCTTACACCATTACAGCTGCTCTTCGAAATGCAGCAGAACGTGTTTGCTACGAGGTAAGGACTGACCTCAGATAAACATCAGTTTTCGAAGTAGTGCCATGGATCACGTCGTTTCTCGCCGGCCTCTCACGACGGATTCCAGAGTTCGATCCCGGACAAAGTAGCGCTGAGACAGGTTTTGCCCCGTCACAGTCACCCCTCCAACGCCCCACACTACCCCAACTCCTATCATAAGCAGAAACTGGCGGGACCTGCGAAATTTCGAAATTCAGCGCGCACAAAATACGACAGTAATTTCACTTGTTTCGTCTTTCGAACTGTTAAAGCCGGTTACTTACTAGAAATACAAGGAAGGATCTGTCGCCGAGCGCCACGTGTCTCTGACATGCTGCTCACACACTATCACGTGACATGTTGTTCTTATTTAAACCTGCCACGGCACCATCAGGCAACGGGGTTTATACAATCAGGCGCTAATGCAAGGCATCTTTATACATGATGTCCACAGACAACACTTCAACTGATCCTTTCGTATACATTAGAACAACAACAACAGGAATACTTTACGAACATGGAAGTTTCTTAACTTTATGGATGGTTTGAGCAAAGAACGGCACTGCAATGCCGACATCTTTACCCCTTGCGTGATTTCTGACTTCCGCCGCGAAGTATGTGAGAAGTGCGCTCTTTTGGGTCATTACGCAGCGAGTACCTTACCAGCGCGGTTCTCATTTGTAGCCCCTGAATGTTTAATAACGACGGCTGCCATCTTGCGTCAATATCAACTAATCACTCAAAAACCACGCGCATTTTACAACGTAGAGTTCGGGACTCAGTTTCGTGGCCCTTCAATCGGGGAAAACGGAAAACAGCGGGGCACAGGGCCGAGTCCCGAACTGCAAATTCTTGACGATTCGAGGCTTACGCGAACCGACTGAGATGGGATGCATCTGTCGCCGTCACAACAGCACAGTTACCTCATCCAACAACTGCATCACAGACTAACTTGCAGGAACTGTATGAAACGTCACACGAACTGGGCTGCATCGCATGTGCTCAGTTTTAGGCAACTTGGCGAGGCCGGATTTACACACGACATTAGCACCTCCAAGTAAAACACTTAAACACTAACAAATCACAACGTTTGGAAATATGAAAGCAGTGAACACGATTTTTCGTGTAAATGTGGATATGGAGTAACTTTAAAATGGGAAAATAAAAACAGTACGCTTAAAATACTAATAACGTGTTTAGCTAGGTATATCCGGAAATGTATAACAAGATAAGCTAAGAGAAATGTTAAACTGTGGTCAACGAGTTCTCCCAAAATATACCAGCCACATAAAAACTCTACGCGCAAAACGAATTATACGATTGAAGTTCCATCCTGCAGCGCCGTACAAAATTTAGTGGCCTGGAACTTGGGGTTTGTGCACCCCCGTGTTCAACCAATATTGTACAGTATGGCAGGTGTCAAGCAGTGCGCAGTGCCACTAGCAGTTTCACTGTGCTAGCTTCCTCACTTACGAACTGCAAGCGATTCCAGGCAACACAAAAACATCTATCAAGTTTCATTTAGATTCGCACGATCTCATGCAAGGGCGTCGAAACCTACACCCACCTGTCACGTCTGCTTGTGTAAACAGCTCAATGAAGGTCTGAATGTAAGCAAACCTTGATAAACGAGGCGTAACACTTCCGCCTGCACATCAGAGGTCTACCCGGCACCAAACCGCACAGTGCTGCCCGATCGGTCCTGTCCCACACGTACTGTGCTGTCGTGTCAGTACTTCACGCTTCAGAGCTTTCCTGTAACACCTCACCCGTACTGTTTTGGCCACAAAGGGGCATTTTCTATCAAAGAGAGACCAGCCTGACGTTTAAGTCCGTCCCGTGAGAAGGAAAGGAAACAACGTGTGACAGGGAGACTGGAGCAGGTCTGTTCAACCGTGCTGCGCGGCGTTATGTGCAGTGACAACATACTGTATATTGTAACAAAGCCGAGACAGAATGCCGAAGAAATTGTGAAGGGTTTTGAGCTGTTTGTTTACGGACACACACACACACACACACACACACACACACACACAGAGCATTACTAATGCATTTGTAAAAAGTTACTGAAAATGCGACTCCCTCACGTAGCTTACAAACTGCATTTCTCATAATCTTTCCCTATTATTAACAGTGTATTTTTATTTCATACGATGTACAGAAAACACACAAGTAAAATTGTGCATATACCTACGAACGTACACGTGTTCAATCTTCATTCTATGTACCGAATTTCATGTTGCTCGCAAGTACACCAGATTTTCCTCACTTGCTCGCACCACATAACAGATTGGGCAAGCCTGAACAAGCCTAACATCCAACCTAGGCCCCTCTCGTACGGGACACAGTGGTGAGATTAGAACAGGAAAGCTGTCACGTTTCTTTTAATGCACAAACGTCATCGTCTCTTAAATTAATTATTTAACGACGCTCTAAGAACTTCGATAGTCTGGCGTTCTGTGAAGGGTACATTAGACGCTGGACGCGAAATGCGTAAGGTGTTGTTACCTCAAGCTATTTCTGGGACGACGCAGCTGCGAAACCCCCTGTGAAATCCTGTCCGTGTGTGTTTCCAGAGCCCGACCGAACTCTGTTTCCCCATCCCGCCCTGTCAGTAAACTCTCAACTTGCCACGTAACGTACACGTGCAGTTCTGCCATAGCTCGATAGCCAACTGGCAACACATGTGACGTCACAGTTCTGTGCAACTAGCTTGTAATTTTATGACCCGAGAAAGTTCCAAATGTTTATGTAGCGTTTCATTGGTAGCATTTTGAGCCGGCACGACGCCAAACATTAACCTCCGCAACCAGGCCCAGGCCCGGGGGGGCCTCTAAGGCGCATTTCCTCCGTCTGTAAGTGTACTAGTCAGCGGTTTATTAGCGAAGATCTCCGTTTTGTGACAGCTGTGCTGTCTTGTGGAATGTCAACAGGTGTAGGTATCTACAGTCAGTCTCGAACCGTCTACAGCGTCAGATGCCAGTGCGCTTCAAACTTCAGCTGTTTCACTTGATAGCTAACATACCGGGTGTCAGTCTGCGAGCTTACGGGGGTGCAGGTGTGACGGAAACACTGTGCGGCTGGTCAAGTGTCCGGTACAACCTGAACCCTTAGCGCATCGGCTGCGTTCATCTGCAGCATAAGTAATTCTACACGCACTGATTGCGCCACTGGCACAGTGCAACTGTTTAAGCCCTGTTGCATTCTAGCAGCAATTTGCCTGCAGGAAGTACGGAATCAGTTTCACGGCCTTCTTTAGCATCACATTCAACGTCCCAAGCATTTTACTGCTGTCGCTCAAACCATACACAGACCCACTGCGTGACGACGCCTCTTCAAATATTCAGCAGCAACCATGCACCAACTTGTGGATTCCGTCGTACAGTTGTAACACACAGGTGTGCCTTTGCAAGGCAGCTGTAGGCTC
>Ga0123355_10017384_pt1 | contig 11363 bp, 4 predicted proteins | sample TergutEmb28metaG_3_FD_89872 | JGI IMG/M metagenome (GOLD analysis project Ga0123355, IMG submission 89872) | Embiratermes neotenicus P1 segment gut microbial communities from Petit-Saut dam, French Guiana - Emb289 P1 | ecosystem: Host-associated > Arthropoda: Insects > Digestive system > Gut ...
CCAGGAAATAAAGCACATGGCTATGGACTGCGATCAGGACACTTTGCTGATTCAAGTGAAACAGCACGGAGATGGTGCCTGCCATACAGGCAGTTATAGTTGCTTTGGCCCGGAACCTGGATTATTCGACGTAATAAACAACCTCTACACCCAAATAGAAAAACGCGGCGCGGCTCCCGAATCATCCTCAGAAAAATCCTACACAAACTATCTGCTGACCGCCGGGGTAGATAAAATTTGCAAAAAAATAGGCGAAGAAGCCGCCGAAACCATAATAGCCGCCAAAAACGCCGAAAAAGCAGAGTTGATTGGCGAAGCCTCTGATTTGTTGTATCATCTGTTGGTTTTGCTGTACAACCAAGGCGTAACCTCGGGCGATATATTTGAGGAGTTAGCCACCCGTCGTAGGGTTGAAGGGAATAAGAAGGATTCATGGCAACCGAATACGAAATAATTTTTGTATGGCGCGGTTTCTAGACGCGCCGCAAGCTACGATTTTAATTTCAAAGGTCTATTGTCGACTAAATTAACATAAAAAATTCGACAATCCAATACGACTCTCAAAAAATTTGCGGCACTGCAGGGAAGCCACGCCCTGCACGGCCGTCTTTTTTTATCTTTCGTGTCAGGACAATGTGGTGTCAAGTATAGTGAAATAATTTGAAATCGGTCTTGCCTGGTGCGGCAAACATTGATCCAATTGTCGAATAAATTACGATAAAAAATTTGACAATCAAATCAGATGTAAACGGTTTTCATTTTATTCGACTATAAAAAACCTTTATACCCCACCTAGTGAAAGCAAACGAATTAAACGAGACTGAAGTTGTCGCAACGGATTGACAGCTGTATCAGATGCCTCTTCACAGACGGGCGTTGAATCGTACTGAACGTCCAGCGCGCTTGGCGTTGTAACCAGCAACAAGTCATACATAGGAGTCACCGACCAAACTCCGTCTCCGCTGTAACGCGGGCGGAATGCGTCCCAACGCTCTGGCGTTGCGCTTTCGAAGGATATAGATTCAAAGTCGGCGCGATTGTCACGCGTGTTTTGGAAATTAATCCGCCGCACAGAACGTTGACGGGATATGCGCCATGCCGGCAAATTGCCCAGATAATTGTGCACCATATCCCGTGGTGGGTTATCGTTTACGGCACCTATCAAGTCAATCACGTTTGCCATTTCGGCAGCCGTTATCATAGGCGACAACGGCACTTGGTTGCTCACAAGAGCTACGCTTAAATTCCTGTTGTTGAACGTCAAGTTCCATTCGATGTCGTAACTATTTCCAATAGCCCTATGCCCTGCCTGGGTGCTGCCGCCTATTTTGCTTACAACTAGTAAAGACGAACGCGCTTCAATATACCAACCGGTAAGTTCCAGCACATTCCAAGGCACAGGGGTTAAATTTGCAGGAGTATTATTCCCTACGATTTGAGCCTGCAAGGAATAATTGCCAAGATAAACTTGCGCATTTGTTGGATTGTATAACTCGATAAAGCTGTAGCTAATCGCGTTGTTGCCAATATCGCCGGGATGTGCGTATATTTGGTGGATTATTACATCGGTTTCAGATAAGACCAAGTCAACAAAACTGGCCGTCACGGTTACGGGTTCGTCAATCATGATGAACATTGCCGCCGTGGGGCTTTGGGCGTTTTCAATGACTACGTCGTCAGATTCCCAGCCCACAAACATCTGGCCCTGCGGTGCGGTACCAGCGTTGAGCGTCACGGTTTGCCCTTGTGATGCTGGGTTTGGGTTCGCGCTTGCACCGTCTCCGCCTCCGATTATGGTGATTGCATGAACGGCATCCGGCCATTCGCCATCTCCGCTGTAGCGCGGGCGGAATGTGTCCCAGCGTTCCGGTGTTGCGTTTTCGAAGGATATAGATTCAAAGTCGGCACGATTGTTGCGGCTGTTTTGGAAATTAATCCTTCGCACGGAACGTTGACGTGATATGCGCCACGCCGGCAAGTCACCAAAATAATTGTGTACCATATCACGCGGAGGGGTGTCGTTTACAGCCCCCACCAAGTCGATAATATTGTCCATTTCAGCAGTCGTTATCATGGGCGACAACGGCACTTGGTTGTTCACAAGAGCCACGCTTAAATTCCTGTTGTTGAACGTCAAATTCCATTCGATATCATAACGATTTCCAATAATCTGATGGCCTACTTGGGTGCTGCCACCTACTTTACTTACAATCAGCAGAGACGAACGCGCGTCGATATACCAACCGTTAAGCGGTAACATCGCCCAATTTGTGGGGGTTAAGTTTGTAGGGACATTGTTCCCTATGATTTGAATCTGAAGGGAATAATTTCCAAGATAAACTTGTTCACTCGTTGGATTGTACAGTTCAATAAAGCTGTAGTTAATTGAGTTGTTGCCACCATCACCGGGATGAGTGTAAATCTGATGGATTATTACTTCACTTTCAGATAAAACCAAGTCCTCGAAGCTGGCTGTTATGGTTACGGGTTCGTCAATCATAATGAAACTGGCCGCCGTGGGGCTTTGGGCGTTTTGGATGATTACGTCGTCAGACTCCCAGCCCGCAAACGTCTGCCCTGCCGGGTGTGAACCCGCATTGAGAATTACAGTTTGATTTGCAGACGCTGGATTGGGGTTTGCGCTTGCGCCCATTCCGCCTCCGATTATGGTGATTGCATGAGCGGGGCCGAGTTCGACTTCCTTTTCAACCGGCCATTCTCCATCGCCGCTCCACCGTGGGCGCAATTCTTCCAGCCTAGCATTTGTTATGCCTCTGTTGCTGGTTACGGGGCCTGGCCTTGCATTTATATAGTCCACTGGATATCTAAAATCTACGCGCACAAAATCTTCCGCATTGTCGCGGGTATTTTGGAAATTGATACGCCGTACAGATGCTTGCCTTGAAATATTCCCCGCAGGGCCGCTTCCAAGATAATGTGCGGTATTCTCCGCCGAATTGTTGTGTACACCAACCAAATCTACTATGGTTTCCCATTCATGTGCAACAACTGAACGCGAAAGCGGAGCATTACCTTCAACTAACGCAACAACCATATTGTTATTATTAAATCGCACATCCCACTGAAAATCCCAATTTTGGAGGATATATCGAGGCACGTGGCCTTCCGGCGCGTCGCCCGGGCCGAATGTATTATTTACATTGTACCAATCAGTGCTAACCACCAAAAACGACGTCCGCGGTTGCATTGTAAAATAGGGAAGTTCAATCACGTCCCAGATTCGTTCCCCGGAGCCGATTGCAGCCTGTAAGGAAAACCCACCCAAGTTTATTGGCGCATCCGTTGGGTTGTATAGCTCTATGAAACCATGAGAAATGGCATTCCCTCCCGGAGAGCCTTGACCATACACTTGATTTATTATAATTGAAGGAGGCGCAAGTACCCTGGGGACAAAATTTGCCGTTACGGTAACACGCTCGTCAATCATTGTGAATCTTGCCGATGCTGAGCTGAGGGCATTTTGAATATCAACATAGTTAGATGTCCAACCTGCAAAAGCCATGCCCGCAGGGTTTCTCCCCGGATTAAGGCTTACAACCATGCCTGCGGACGCCGGATTAGGGGTTGCATAGTAATCCATCAGCCCGCCTTCGATTGCAATGTAATGCGCATCGCCCGGTTCCGGTGGCCATTCTCCGTCGCCGCTGTAGCGTGGACGGTATTTTTGAATCCCAAAATCGTCTAATCGAGAAAATCTAACAGGCTCGAAATCCGCACGATTGTCACGTGTTTGACGGAAATTGATTCTGCGTGCTGCTTGCTGTCTTGAAATTCTAAGTGCGGGGTCATCACCCCAATAATTGTGTACTAAGTCACGAACACGGTTTGGGTTATTCACTGCACCCACTAAGTCAACCACATCTTCCATTTCAGCAGTTGTTATCACAGGGGATAACCGTAGTTGGTTTCTCACCAGTGCCACGCTGAAATTTCTGTTGCTAAATTCCACATCCCACGAGATGTCATAAGCAGGAATAATATATATCGGTGTATGGTCGTACACGGGCAGTGTATCGTCGGCAATATTATACCAAGCTGTGCTGACAACCAGCAAAGAATGCCGCGGACGAATTACCTGTTCGGTAAGCGGCAACACTTCCCAAGCGGTTGGGTTTCTGTTTATACCCGAGCCGTTCCTGATGTTTTGTATTTGCAAGGAAAATTCGTGCAAGCTAATGGGGACATTCGTTGGATTATACAGTTCTATAAAGCCGTGAGATACGGCGTTTTCGCCCGGAGAACCTTGGCCATATATATGGTTGATAATCACTGTCGTAGGTTTTTCCAAGAATATGGCGGTAATAGTGATTGACGAGGCGTTTGCGGCGGGAGTGATTACAATGGAGTCTTGCGTCAAATACCCGTCAACGTATACATCGTCGCCTGATATTTCAAAGTGCGAAAATACATATCCTGGCAGCGCGTTTGCCGCAACTTCCACAGGCAGTGTACGAAGGTATCTGGCACTGAAGTTGCCTGTTCTGAACCGTGGGAAACTGCCAGTTCTGCTGTAATCAATATCTTCTCTGTCAAAAATATCTGCGCGTATTTGCGCCCCTGCAATGTCAAACCAGCCTCTGGAGGCATCCGTTCTCCAATTGATGCTGGCATAGCCGGAAGGTACATCTAAAATATTGCGGATGTATTCAATTGAGTTTTGCGGGCATTCGCTGCACGCACGAAGTTTTAAAGAATCTTCAAGGTTTCTTTCGCGCCCTGTTTCTGCACGGAAAAACTCCCATTCTCCGTCGCCGCTGTAGCGTGGGCGGAAGTTTTCAAGTTCGTTTTCGTCGAAGTCGCCAAACCTAACTCCTTCAAAATCTGCACTGTTTTCGCGTGTGTTTCGGAAATTGATTCTGCGTGCCACTTCCTGCCGCGAAATTCTAAATGCTGGTTCTTCGCCCAAGTAGTTGAATGCCACATCGCGGGGCGGGCCGGAATTGAGTACGCCAACTAAGTCGATTACGTGAATTGCTTCGTCATCGGTTATCATTGGAGATAACCGTTCTTGATTGCTTACAAGTGCCACACTCATGGCGCGGTTGCAAAACTGCAAATCCCATGAAACATCATAGGCCGGGATGATATACCGTGGCGTGTGGTCATCATCGCCAAGATTGTACCAATCGGAGCTTACTATCAGGAAAGATGTTCGTGGCGGCATCGTATGGTTTGGAAGGCTGAGTAAATTCCAATGCGTAGCGTTTTCGGCAGCAGGGTCTCCGGCCATTTGTATTTGAATGGAGTGCTCGTGTAAATTTATGGGTTCGTCTGTTGGATTGTACAGTTCAATAAATCCGTGGGACACTGCGTTGGCTCCCGGTGTGCCCTGGCCGTATATTTGGTGGATAATCACAGTTGTCGGATTATTTTCCGGCCGGGGGATGTGGGCATTGAAGCGGTTTTGGTTTGCTCCTCTTTCTCCGCGGACAGTGTGCGGCGGCCATGATACATTTGAAGCGCCGAGCCATGCGGCAGCCAGCGCAGATGGTGAGGTGCTGCGGTCGCCAAGCATCCACGGAACACCAAGCAGAGTGTCGGGATGCCCTGGGTCTGCGTGCCAGCCCCAACGATATAAATGCCTGCCGATGATGGGATAACGCACATCGACTTGTTCTTGGATAATGCGCTCGACCCTTGCTGGATGGAAAACTGTACTCGCATACGTTGAATAACGCGCCGCAAAGATATTTGCGAAATATGGATTTTGCAAAAGCAAGTTGAATATTCTTTCATCTTGGTTCGCATTTTCAAAGTGGTAGTTAATAATGAACTGGTCTATAAACTCGTCAATGCACACGACCCTGCGAAGATGGTCAAACCATTGCCGTGTGCGATTATCATGCCTGCCACAACATCCGCAGGTCTCTGTCAAAAATGCAGCGATGTCGTCACGATTTATTGAATCCGCAGGCGAGTATAAATTATACATACCCCAAAATTCACCGTTTACAAACACTGCACTGTATTCAATGTTGTAAGTCATGTGGCGCAAGGGCGCGGCCATTAACTGCGCAATGGGGTCGCGCATGTTTGTGCCTTCAATGTCAGATGTGCGGGCAACAATGTAGCCATCACCAAAGTCCATTTGAATTGAACGTTCTGAAAATGAGACATCCCCTGTGTCGAAGATTTTAACATCGGCGGGCTGATTTATAAGAAGACCGCCATTTTCGCAAAACATTTCTATGTTTGCAGTTTGGACGGGTGAATCATTTCTGTTTCGGTACATATCCACGAAATTATCCGGTTCCATAACGATAGAAAGGATTCGTGAATTTTCCCAGCTCATGTCTGGACGGTCAATAAAAAATGATTTTGTTATTGTTTCAGAGGGGACGCCGTTCGCGCCAAAAGCTGTGGCGCGGATTGTCATGCCATTGTAAATCAAATTCGGCTCAAAATAGCCGCTTGGGGTTCTCAGATCGTCTGGGATTCTTGGGTTTCCCGGCCAAATATATGCGGATTCATTGTCGCCTTCTTCTGCCCAATGCACATTCCAGTAGCCCGGGTTTGCCCGTCCAACGCCATGTATCGACATTGGGCTGTTGTCCCGGGTGGGTGATATGTAACTTATGGGGATGGCCGCAGACAATAATGGCGAGTCGGCAGCGACTGCGCTGCCATCCGTGGTGAATCGGACTTCGTATCCATGCCCGTCGATAGTTAGGTTAAACGGAGTGGGGTGAACCCCACCGTTATGTGAGAAAATTGGCGGTGGCGGAGGTTCGTTGCCAACCACAGACAACGGCAATGCCGTAAATAAAGAAAACGCCATCAATATAGCAAGCATCAATGCAAAAGTTCGTTTCATAAGTTAAACCGCCTCTCTGTATTGCAGATATTTTACATCAGGTCGCTCAAAAACTCAATAGGATTCAAATGGGGTGTGTGGACACAACGTAATTGTCGAATTTTTTTTGCGAAAATTATTCGACAATCATTTTGTTGAAATTTTACAAATCCTTTCAACACCCACTTGAAAAATTTGAATTTTATGTACATAATAAAGCACACATGAAGATTCTTGAAGTGGAGGGATAAAATTGAAAAAAATAACGATGTTTTTATCCGTAGCAATTGTTTTAGTAATGCTTGTTTCCGTCCCTGCAATAGTTTTCGCAATAAACACAGGCAATCTTTTCGGTGATGTAACCGGAGATGGTGTCATCAACGCCGCAGATTCTACGATGTTAAGGCGATATCTTGCGGCGGCGGACAAAGAAGATTTTATCGCCAACAACAACTTTATATTGGAAAATGCGAATGTAATCGGCAACGGCAGAATTAACCATGCCGCCGTAGATCGGCTGCGGCAGCATATTGGGGCAACTAACCCGGAAACGGTATCGCTTGGACCAAGGTCTGCACCGATACTTTCCCCGATGCTTGCCGATCGGATAACGAATGATTACATTCGGCTACGGGGATTAAATCCCAACATGAACATTCGGATATCTCACTACTATGGCCGGTTCGGTGAATCCGAAGTTGTAATTATGGGTAGCCCTACTTTTAATTTTGGTTCGCAGGTTGTTACCGTCGCAGGGTATGAATTTTACTTTACTCTCAGCCAGCCAATACTTGTTTATAGAAATTCCAACTTTTTGCTTTTAGGCGCAGCATACGAGGCAGGGTGGCTTACTGCTTCCGGCATCGGGGCTATTTGGGAAAAACATTCGGCTTTTGCACTTACGCCGGAACTTGCGGGCAGTATAAAGGATGCCATCGTACAGAATCATAGACCCGGCTCATTAATGTTAACGATGCATTATGGTACGTTCAGCGGCAATGAAGCTGTTTTTGTGGAGATGTTCCCCACTCCTGACGCGTTAAACAACTTTACCATAGCCGGTTATAGATTTAGGTTTTCAAATCTTTCCCACACGATTCATATCTATAGAGACTCACAAATCTTGACCATAGAAGATGCTTTCGCCGCAGGGTGGATAACTGTTGAAGACGTTAGCACTATTTGGTGGAGATCTATGATGAGATATCCAATTTTCCAAGGCTAAAACCAAATTCCACCGCGATAAAAATCCAGTTGGATAGCATTGCCAACCAACTGGATTTTTTTTGCTTAACCACACAACGCCTTGACAACATCTCCCACCGTGCTATACTCGATAAAACCCACGCTTCGGCATAGGATTCCTCAACCATGCCTTGGCGACGGGCGTTTATTAAGATGGCGCAAAAATGCGCATCATAAAAATAGGAGGGTCATCAAATGATCGACAAAAAAGCAATAATCTCAAAACACAGCCGTGCAGAAAACGACACCGGCTCACCCGAGGTTCAAGTGGCGCTGCTTACAGCACGCATCAACCACCTCACCGAACACCTAAAAATCCACAAGAAGGATTTCCATTCCCGCCGTGGCCTATTGAAATTGGTAGGGCAACGCCGTGGCTTACTGGATTATATCCGTCGCCTGGACGTAGTAAGATACCGCGCTTTAATAGGCGAATTAGGATTAAGAAAGTAGGACACACATGTCAAAAATATACGAAACAACCTTGGGCGGGCGCAAACTGTCCTGCGAAATTGGCCGCGTAGCGGAACTTGCAGGCGGCTCTGCCCTGATGACTTACGGCGACACAGTAGTATTGGTAACTGCAACCACATCGGAAAAACCCCGCGCGGGCATCGACTGGTTTCCCCTCAGCGTAGATTACGAGGAAAGATTTTATGCTGTGGGCAAAATCCCAGGTTCGTGGTTTAGGCGCGAAGGCCGCCCCACAGAACACGCAATTTTAGCGTCAAGGCTAATTGATCGCCCCATTCGCCCTTTATTCCCAGATGATTATAGGAACGACGTGGGCGTGGTTGCCACCGTTCTTTCAATGGATCAAGACGCCAGCCCAGAAATTGCGGCCATGATAGGCTCATCCATTGCGCTGTGCATATCAGAGATTCCGTTCAACGGCCCAACCGCCGCTGTAAATGTTGGGATGGTAGATGGCGAGCTAGTAGTCAACCCCAACGCCGAGCAACGCGAAAAAAGCAAGTTGGCACTGACCGTATCCTCGACACGAAACAAAGTCATGATGATAGAGGCCGGTGCCAGCGAAGTGGACGAAGACACAATGTTCAACGCCATCATGCTTGCCCACGAGGAAAACAAAAAAATCATCACGTTCATAGACAGCATAGTTGCGGAACACGGCAAGCCCAAACGCGACTACGACAGGCACGAAGTCCCCGCAGACCTATACGAAAAAGTAACGGCTTTCATCACCGACCAGCGTATGGAAGAAGCCGTATTCTTTGATTTAAAGCAAAAACGTGACGAAGCCCTGGCAAAACTGCGGGACGAAGTGGACGAAAAACTAGTCCCAACCTTCCCGGAAGAATTGACCGAAGAATATAAATCCCACCTAGGCGCGGCCATCTACAAATTTGAAAAAGAAACCGTGCGCCGCATGATTTTAAAACAGGGCAAACGCCCCGACGGCCGCGGAATGGAAGATATCCGCAAACTTGTGGCCGAAGTTGATATCCTTCCGCGCACACATGGCTCTGCTATTTTCAGCCGTGGACAGACACAGGTGCTAACCGTTACAACGTTAGGCTCCAGCGGCGACACACAGCGGTTGGACGGGCTCGACGAAGCGGAAGAAAACAAACGTTACATGCATCACTACAATTTCCCCAGCTATTCCGTGGGCGAAACTCGCCCATCACGCGGCCCAGGCCGCCGGGAGATTGGCCACGGTGCATTGGCGGAACGCGCACTTTTGCCCGTGATTCCAAATGAAGACGACTTCCCATATGTAATACGTTTGGTCAGCGAAATTCTCAGCTCAAATGGTTCAACTTCACAGGCAAGCGTGTGTGCGTCTACTCTGTCTCTTATGGCAGCGGGTGTGCCTATTAAGCGGCCTGTGGCGGGAATCTCCGTGGGAATGGTCGTGGGTGACAACGAAAACGACTTCACATTGCTTACCGACATACAAGGCTTGGAAGATTTCTTCGGCGACATGGACTTCAAAGTCGCCGGAACAAAAGAAGGCATCACCGCCATCCAAATGGATATCAAGGTGGACGGCCTTACGCCGGAGATTATCAAAGCATCCCTTGCCCAAACAAAAGTGGCGCGCGACAAAATTTTGGATGACGTAATGCTACCCGCTATCAGCGAGCCAAGAGCCGAAATTTCGCCATACGCACCCAAGATGGCAATTATTCGCATCAACCCTGACCAAATCGCCGAAGTTATCGGTTCTCGAGGAAAGGTTATCAAGCGCATCATCGAAGAGTCCGGTGTGGAGAAAATCGACACCGAGGACGATGGACGTATATTTGTTTCCGATAAGGATATCGACAAGGTCAACCGTGCCGTTGACATTATCAAAGCCATAGTAAATCCTCCGGAAATAGGCACGATTTACACCGGCAAGGTTACGCGACTCATGTCGTTTGGCGCATTTGTGGAAATTGCACCAGAAAAAGAAGGGCTTGTTCATATTTCCCAGTGGGATGTAACCCGCGTGGAAAGCATGGAAGCAGCCACATCCGTAGGGGAAATTGTACAGGTCAAAGTCACAGAAGTTGACGATCAAGGACGCATCAACCTTTCCCGCAAGGGCGTTCTTGACCCCACGGCAGATACAACGGTCAAAAGACCCCCGCCACGCAGCGGTGGCGGCGACAGAGGAAGAGGCGGGGACAGGGATCGCAGAGACAGAGGTAACAGGAGTTGATAGCGGTTCACACTTTGCCAAATGGGCTTAGGGTAGTAATGGAATCGATCCCATTTGTGCGTTCTGTAAGCTTTGGCCTGTGGGTGCGCAACGGTTCGCGAAACGAAACAGCGCAAACCAACGGCATGTCACACTTCATTGAACACATGATGTTCAAGGGTACAGGCAAACGCACAGCCTTGGAAATAGCAGATACCATGGACGCGGTGGGGGGGCAGCTTAATGCATTCACCGCGAAGGAGTACACCTGCTATTTTACAAGGACGCTGGATACTCATTTTGACGTGGCTTTAGATGTTTTGACTGACATGTTTTTCAAATCCAAGTATGACGCCGCCGAAATTGACAAGGAACGCAATGTCATATTGGAAGAGATTAGCATGTATGAAGATACCCCGGAGGATTTGTGTGTTGATTTATTGCAATCACACACATTTCATCAAAACCCGCTTGGCATGTCGATTCTGGGTACACCAGATACTATCGGCAGCTTTGGGCGGGATGATTTCTTGTCATTTTTGAAGGAAAAATATCGTCCGCAAAATGTTGTGGTGGCGGTGGCCGGAAATTTTGACGAAAAAGAAGTTTTAGAGAAAATCACAGCCGCTTTTGACGGGTTCAAAGACGAATCCA
>Ga0123355_10017386_pt1 | contig 11362 bp, 8 predicted proteins | sample TergutEmb28metaG_3_FD_89872 | JGI IMG/M metagenome (GOLD analysis project Ga0123355, IMG submission 89872) | Embiratermes neotenicus P1 segment gut microbial communities from Petit-Saut dam, French Guiana - Emb289 P1 | ecosystem: Host-associated > Arthropoda: Insects > Digestive system > Gut ...
CAGCTTTTGCCCCTTTTAGTCCGGCACGAAGGGAGATTGGTGAGATATCATGGGCTACGGAAACACCGTCTAAAATTGAGGCGGCTTTACATGCTCCATAATGGGCATACGCGCCTACCTCAAGGATTCGTATAGGCCGTGCAGCTAGGCCCGGTATTTCCCGGCAATATTCGGCTGCTCGCAAAATTTCATTTGCATGCTGCTCGCTTACAGCGGTTATACGATCATCCACATTGAGCGAGTGCCATGCAAGCTCTCCGAGCTGCGGTCCATAAAATGATATGACTTGCTCATTGTACCGGTTTAGCATTTCATTTGATGTCATTTATTTTCTATTCCTCTCATGCTATTGTGTGCTTATTTAAAAATAGACTGTTATTATACCTTATTTTGCCGATAGATGGCTGTTGCTGCCACCGCAACCAGCACTACCCCCGCCAATCCAATCACTATATTAAAAAGCCGGCTAAAATCCCGTTGTTCATAATCCGTCTCAACAGTCAGCTGCTGCGCCGGACCCAATAAACTTACCCGGTCAAAGCCTTCTTGTATAATCATATCCCTAAAGTTTTCTATGTCATAGACCGGTCTGGTAAGGGTGCCTCCGTAATGCAAGACATACTGCCTCCCCTCCTCTGCCCTAAAAACCACATAGTCAGAGGCGTATTCCACCAAAATACCGGTAATGTATATAGGTCTGTCATCGTGATCGGCTATGGTAAAGGACATTTCCGCTTGCTGCGGACGGCCCGGATATGGGATAAAAGTATCCGTCAACTCCGTATCCTGAAAAAACAACCGATATAAAATCCATGGCCCTCCATGATCTGTGTAAATACTGCGTTTAAAAAGCGACTCCGTCTCTATTCGTACACCGGTTACCCGCAAATTTTGCATACTGGCCTGGTTCCCGGCAAGTCCTAATAGGGTTACCGTACTTATCCCATCCTCTGACACCAACTCAAAATCCGCCTCTGCTGACCTGGTAAAAGTAACGCGCTCTTCCCAAATCTGCCGGTGCATCCCATAGGCATGGAAATCTGCATATTCCCATGGAACAGGGATCCTTAACCGATAATACCCATATCGGTGTACGCCGTCCAAGTCAATTTCCCTTTGGGAAACATCCGCTACCCCGTAGACTAAGCCGGTTGTAATTTCATTCCAGCGTTGATCGTCATGACTGCCCAGTACGGTTATATTTTTCAAAAACTCTCTTTGAGTTGTCTCTAAAGCTAAATGGGAAACAAGGGGATCTGTATTTGGCGGTGAATCCACCCTAAAGTCCAAATAATAAAATCCATCCCGTTCAAACTGTCTGAGAAATGTAAATTGAACATAAGCCGTTTGCGCTTCCAGCTCATATACGCCGCTGTGGATAAAATAAGGGACTTCTTCACCGCTTTCCCGGTCAATCACACGCAAAGCCGTTGTTCCGGCATGATTTATAATTTCCGGCGGCAGTGCAAAGGCTTTATAAGGACGTGTTCCTTCTATTGTAATGTCTATACTATACAGATTAGCCCCTGCGGCAAGCACTGTTTTGCCGCTATCGCTCGCGGCAAATAAAATAAAACTCACTATAAACCCAGCGATGACAACGGCATTAAACACATTAAAGCACTGTCTGTTGTTACTCAACATCATCCCGCAGCCTCCTGCTGAAAAATTGATATACAAAGGATATCGCCAAAAATATAATGCCAAAAATGAAATAGGAAACAATCCTCAGCCCGGCGGGGAGAAAATACAGATCAACAAAAAACAGTTTTGCTAACGAAAAGAGTGAAAAGACCAGCCCAAATAGGCGCATAGTCCGGTTATGCCTGATAAAGCCAAAGATGATCCAAAGAAAAGCCGCTAACATCCCAATAGCGCTTAAAACCATACTGGTTATGCTGTATTCAAACTGCACCATCAACACCATGGTGACCAATATCAATCCATATACTGATGTGGCCAAAGACAATCCTTCTACCACATTACCCCATACTTTACGCAGGGTATTTACCCCGTCAAATACCACAAATACCGAAAACAGATTAAATGCTATCAACAGCCCAAATTCGGCAATTGGCGGGTCAATGCTTATGATGGCCGATGTATTTAAAACCAAAGCAGCCAATACCGCCCATACGCTTATACACAATGAGATTGCCGAAACTACGCGATCAGCTATCCAGGGAATATACTTGATACCTACCCCATATACCAGCGCGGTCATTACCAACAATACACTGTGCCAGTGCCAGGGAGCTGAAAAAACATCATGTAAAAAAGATGCTGTATACAAAGTATAAAGCAAGGTCTGAATAATCAATGCATATTGAAAAATCAACACACCCTGCCCCTTTTGAGAATGAAAAAACAGAGCGCTGTCTCTATTTGCAACACGGTAAGCCACTAAAATCCCAATCAGGCCCAGTGTCAGGCATGTGTAATTAACAAAATGCCATACAGTCATCCAAGACTGATCCATTATATTTGAAACAAAGACCAAAATCCCAAGGACCGTTATAAGCCACCCGGCCCATTCAAATCCCCTCACCTTTTGCAGTACACCATAGGAAACCAAAGCCACACCCATGGCCATCCAGCCGATCATTAACCAATCCAGGCTAAACTGTAAAGGCATGATCAGTATTGCAAAGATCAAGGAAGTCAGATAAAACAAACCCGCCACACGCCGGTCATTGGATAAAAATCGCTGGGTAAGCTTTGCACCTCCAAAATATACTGCAAAAAAACCGATCGCTAACAAACCATTGTATGGAAATGTGGCGTCTCGGTTAAGTACGGTGTAGATCATTATGCAGTTGATAATCGTATTAGCCGACAGGATAATCATATCAGCTATATTTAAGGAAACTTCCAGCCCGTCGGCAGCGTCGCCCTTATCTTTGCTGCGCCACACCATTCGCAAAGGATAAATCAAAATAAGCCCCAGATACATGATAAAATTAGCGGAAAGATACGCTACTCCCGCCAATACCGGAGCGTTAAGTATCAAGGTTAACACTAATGCGCCTATAGAACTAAGCACAAAGCTAAGTATATTCATAATAGGCCATTTTTTTTGAGATGCCAGCACAAGTGCTAAAAGCGTAAGAAAAACAAAATATGCCATAGCGCCCACTACCATCCCTTGATTGACAGATGGCAGAGCGGTTAAAGCCGTCATAGGCAAATAGCCGCCTAAAAGAGCAAAGCAGGCAATAGTCTGGGAAGCATAGCGTATGGACAGTATAAAAGCCACGACGCTTATACCTATACATAAGGCAATGGCGACAGGGATAGAAAGGATGCCTAGCACAAAATAAGACATGGCGGTAGCGGCAAATAAAATAGCGACGCCTCCGGCGGCAAGTCCCATCGAAAACATGGTGTGACGGCGTCTTAATAAAACTTCACCGGCGACTAAAAATAAAATACCCAATATATAAGCGGCAGCGCCTCTTAGTTCATCGGAATACAGTAAGTGTACATAAGTGTATTGCAAACCAAAGACTACGCCAAGTAAAATAAGCAAAAGCCCCAGGATATTGGCTGCCTTTGTACCAATGCCCATCTCTATGTTAAAAATGCGCAGGCGTTTTTCTAAAGCTTCCGAAGAAGGCAGTGGGTCCTTTTCCCGCTCCAGGATTTCTTTTTCTGCGGCATTTTTTAGAGCCTCGGTTCCTTTGATTTGTCGTGTACGGATATCCTTTAAAACCGCATCAAAATAGCCCTCCAGCTCCGCCAGCTTTGCCGAAAGATCGGTATCTGACTCGCTGATCACACCTTCGATGGATTTTTTTAAGGTATCCAGCAACGCTTTGTATTTGGACTCTAGCTGGGTTATTTTATTTTGCAGGTCACCTTCACCGCTACTATAGTAAAATTCCAGGTTGCGGCGTGTATATTTTAAAAGACCCAACCGTTCGTTAAGCATTTGCTCATTGAGAGATGCTTTTAAACGATTAGACTCGTCTGACAGATCAGAAACTCTTTGCGTCAGCACATCATTGTTTTGAGTAAGCGATTGAATATGCTGTTTGAGCCGAGCATTTTCGGCAGCAAGGCCTTCTTGCTCAACGATATCGATAGTAGATTCCAGTGCCGCAAGCTGTATGCGCTGGTTTTGCAAGATTTGTTTCAAATCATCTGTATAAGACATGATATACCTCAAATCTTTTGATTAGTGGAGAGTTGAAGTATACTATACCAGCGGCCAAATTAAAAGCTAAACAGCAGATCCGTAAAGTCGGTTACTTTAACAAATCCCAATTTTTTATACATTTCTTTTGCCGTGCTATCCTCATCCGCTTCTAAATACACTATATCGACATTTTTTTCTAATGCCGTTTCAATCAAGGATTTTAAAATGGCTGTCCCATAGCCCTTACGCTGATGCCGGGGGGATACCGCAAAATCTTCGATTTTTGCTGCGCCGTTATGTATAAATAAATCGCAGTTTCCCACAGGTTTATCGTTGCGGTAGCAAATATATGAGTCCACACCCTTATTTGACAGATAAACCTCTTTACGCCTGTACACTCGCCTTGTGCAAAATTCTCTTCCCAGCTCCTTTTCGTCATGTTCTAAATCAAGCTTTAATATATCCTCCACCATTTCAGCATCATTCACTTTAAGCACTCTGCAATCTTTTATTTTGTTTGAATCTGATAAAATCGATAAATTTGATGGATTTGAAACATCGACTGCATAATATCCCGACACAGAAACTTCCGGCACATGAGACAATTGCGTTAATATCGAATGATTTATGTGCGTATGGCAGCGGATCAAACAAAAGTTTTTACCGGATTTTTTATTATTAATAATTTCAGATTCGATCAATTGAATGAATGCATTATCATTTTCAACATTTTTTACCCATATATAATTATGACCATGCATATCCGGTATCAGATCATCTTGAAATTTAATGAAATCCGGCTTTTCCTTTGTTTCGCAAAAACACTTCATGTATGCGATATCACACGCAGTAACCCTATCTAAAATATTCATATATTTCGTCTCCTTCTCTGCTATCCCTAAGATTGATAGACATAGCATAACATGATTTCCATTACAGCATCATATAAAAAATAGTTATAGCTGTTTTTTCTAAAGCCACAATAAAATTCTATTGCAAATTTAAGAAATGTAGTATAGACTAGCAACTAAAGCAGATAGTGTCACATGCCAAGTTAAGTCGCGGCATATTAGCGGAATAGGGTGAGAATCCCTGCGAGCGGGTCACTGTAATGCGGCGCGGTTTATGGTCAAACGTATTAATCCACCGCCGATAAGTCAGATACGCTGTGGCACATCATTAGCTTCCCCGGACGAGGCAATGTAATTTAAAGTGTCTTATGCATTATGCGTATTTTGGACACGCTTCGTCTTATTGACGGAGCGTGTTTTTAATTTCCCGAGAGAAGGAATATAAGGAGTTTTGTGCTATGTTTGAATCTATAACCAAAAGAGATGGACGGATACAGCCTTTTCATGAAAGCAAGATTACAGAAGCTATATTTAAATGCCTAAAAGCCGTAGGAGAAATAGATAGACCCCTTGCCTTTGAGCTCACCCTTGAAGTGCTAAAAAAAATAAAACACCAATATCAAGGGGAAAGCTTTTCGGTAGAAAATGTTCAGGATATTGTAGAAACCGTTTTGATCGAACGCGGCCATGCAAAAGTTGCAAAATCTTACATACTATACCGTGAAGACCGCTCCCGTCTGCGGGAGGCCAGAAGTGAGCTAATGGATGCAGTTTATACGATCCTGCAAGAAACCAATCGAGACAATGCAAATGTAGGAAATTCTCCATCGGCCAAGGTGCTTCAAATATCGGAAGTGGCCTCTAAAACCTACTATCTAAAGCGTATGCTTTCCGAAAAGGAAGCTGCCGCTCATCTGAGCGGGGACATATACATCCACGATCTATCATGGTACGGAAAAACGCTCACTTGCTTACAAATCCCCTTAGAACCTTTATTGCGGGATGGTTTTAACAATGGCCACGGCTACATACGCTCACCAAAAGGGATTAAAACAGCTTCTGCACTGGCGGCAATTATTTTGCAGGGCAACCAAAATGACATGCATGGCGGGCAATCCTTCGCCTATTTCGATAAAGATATGGCTGTGTATGTTGAAAAAGAAAAGCTTCGGCAGGAAAACCTTATCCGCCGCAACCTAAAAGCATTAGGTTTATCTGCCGACGAAGAAAAAATTAAAACCCTTACCCTTGAAAGAACCAAAGAAGAAACCTACCAAGCTATGGAAGGTTTTATTTATAACCTCAACACCATGCATTCAAGGGCCGGAGCCCAAGTTCCTTTTTCCAGTATTAATTTTGGCACAGACACCACCGAAGCCGGTAGGATGGTCACGGAATGCTTTTTACGTGCTTATGAGAAAGGATTAGGCAAGGGCGAAACGCCCCTATTCCCAAATATATGTTTTAAAATAAAGGAAGACATTAATTTTGAACCGGGCGACCCCAACTATGATTTATTCCAATTAAGTATGCGTGTTGCCTGCAAGCGTCTTTTCCCCAGCTTCTCTTTTCAGGATTCCAGTTTCAATAAGCCATTTTGCGACGAAGAGGTGGCTTACATGGGATGCCGCACCAGAGTGGCTTCTAACTGTAACGGGCCATCGGTAACAAATTCACGAGGCAATCTATCTTTTACAACCATAAATTTGCCGAGGCTTGGCATACGCACAAACAAAGATCTCGCATTGTTTTGGAAATTGCTTGATGACATGCTGGCTTTTTGTATCGAACAGCTGCTGAACAGATACGATATACAAAAAATGTTGAAAGTAAAGGATTTTCCATTTCTGATGGGCCAAAAACTCTATTTAGACAGCGACGGACTACTCCCTACCGAGCCTATTGAAAAAGCAATCCGCCACGGTACCCTTAGTATTGGCTTTATCGGACTTGCGGAGTGTCTGGTGGCCCTAACCGGCCAGCATCATGGTGAGAGTGCCGAAGCTCAAGCCCTCGGAATATCCATTGTTAATCATATGCGGCGCAGATGTGACGAAGCTACGGAAAAATACAGACTAAACTTCTCTTTGCTTGCTACCCCGGCGGAACAGTTGAGCGGCAAATTTACAAAGCTGGATGTGGAACAATACGGCACCATTGACGGCGTTACCAACAAGCAGTGGTATACCAATTCATTTCATGTTCCAGTGGAATACCCCATCAGCGCTTTGGATAAAATCGCTATTGAAGGTGTTTATCACAAATATTGCAATGCCGGCCATATATCCTATGTGGAACTGCCCTCGGCCCCCGAAAATAATATAGAGGCTTTTGAAACATTAATACAAGCTATGGCAGAAGCTGATATGGGTTATGCATCTGTAAATTTCCCCGTAGACATTTGCTGTGATTGCGGCCTTAACGGCGTTATTGCAGAAAACACTTGCCCAAAATGTAGAGGAAACAATATCAGCCGCGTACGCCGGATCACAGGCTATTTATCCACCCTTGACCGGTTTAACAGCACCAAACTTGCAGAAGTGCAAAACCGCCAGATTCATCAAAAATTTTAAACGCGGGGGAAAAGACATGCGTCTATCGGGAATTACACCGGAAAGTATTGTGGATGGACCTGGGCTCAGATTTGTTCTTTTTACACAGGGATGTCCCCATCAATGCCCCCATTGCCATAATCCGGAAAGCTGGACAAGTGGCAGCGGCAAAGAATTTTCGGTAAAAGAGATTACCCGTCTGCTAAAGCAACATAAAAAAACGAAACGAGGCATTACTTTTTCAGGCGGCGAGCCCCTTTTACAGGCTTCCGAACTTGTACAAGTAGCAAAAGTGGTACGTACCATGGGCTTAGATGTGGTTACCTATACCGGTTTTACCTATGAACAAATAATGCAAAACAAAGATGCTGATCAATTAGCCTTGTTGTCTGCCAGTGATATTTTAATTGATGGAAGGTATATACACAGCCTGCGAGATATAAAACTGCGGTTTTGCGGTTCTTCCAATCAAAGAGTTATTGATATAGCGGCTACGCAAAAGCATGAAAAAATTATGTTATGGGCCGACAGGCTGGATTGATTAGGAGAAATGAACAAATGAAAAAAATGATTAAAAACATCGTTATATTTTTTTGCTTTGCCGCTATTGCAGCAATGCTTACGGCCTGCATCGATAGCGCAGGAAGCTCAACAAATGGCACTACACATGCCTATGACCGGGAAGGTTTTCCTATCACATTACCGGAACACATCAACACAATTATAAGCATCGGCCCGTCTAATACCGAAATTTTGGTGGCGTTAGGATTAGGGGATGCAATTATCCAAACCGATATGTATTCGGCAAACGTACCCGGCATACAACAGGGAATCTCCAATTTAGATTTACTTACCCCCGATTTGGAGCATATTATCACCCTGGCTCCGGATATTGTTTTTGTAACCGGCATGACCAGATTTGGCCGCGATGATGACCCTCTAAGCCAAGTCACCGCCACAGGGGTTACCGTAATTTATATGCCATCCAGCGCAAGTATCACAGATATCAAGGAAGACATAAAATTTATAGCCAATGTGGTAGGGGCAGAATCCGTGGGCGAACGCATTATCGGGGATATGAGCGAGGAAATTGACCGCATAAGAGCCATTGGAGAGGGAGCTGCCGAAAGAAGGACCGTATATTTTGAAATATCTCCTGCACCATATATGTTCAGTTTCGGGCAGGGTACTTTTTTACACGAAATGATTGAAATAGCCGGTGCCGTAAATATTTTTGCCGACCAAGAGAGCTGGATTGGCGTATCCGATGAAGTAATCTTAGAGGCCAATCCGGATATCATTATCACATCGGTAGACTTCCTTGATGATCCTATCGCTGAAATGATAAGCAGGCCCGGCTGGGACGTTATCACAGCGGTACAAAATGGTGATATTTTCGTTGTGGATACCAATTCCAGCAACCGTCCAAGTCACAATATTGTCCGCGCTTTACGGGAAATTGCGGCCGCCGTACATCCAAACGAGTTCCCACTTTGATTTGCCTGAAGAAGATGGGTTGCCTGTTCACCATGAAATAATGTAATTGTTTAGGAGTATATGAGATGAAAGCGTTAAAAAATGTATGGGATAAGCTGCTATGAGGGCACGGACAAGACGTGATTTAACTATCGTATCCCTTGAATCCCTTGGATCTCAAGATTGTATGGTCATCGCTTGTGACAGTTGCGGCGCTATAGGCATTAAAGAGGGGGATGTTTTTACGCTTTCGCCTCGTTATGCGGGAAAATTTACGGTCCGGGTAGCCCTTACGGAAGTTTTATGTAGCGGTGCTTTACCTGTCACGATTACCAATGGAGTAGCCTGCGAGATGCATCCGACAGGTGCAGAGATCATTACAGGCATACAAGATGAGTTAAACAATGCCGGTATGACAGATATTGTACTGACAGGCTCTACGGAGGAAAATTTCAGTACCAGCATGACCGCTTTGGCGATTACAGTTATTGGAACTGCCAAGGAAAGAGATTTGAAATTTGGACAAGCCGCCAAAGGAGATAAACTCATTCTTATAGGTACTCCACGGGTGGGGGCTGAAGTTGATTTAGAAAGCATGGGATTTTATCCGGAGATACATCGGTTACTTTCGATGCCTTTGGTAAAAGAGATTGTTCCTGTCGGCTCAAAAGGTGTGGCATATGAAGCCGAAACCTTGGCTAATCTTAACCACATGTCATATACGTTGTACGAGACAATGATAGACTACTATAAGTCGGCGGGGCCTGCTACATGTCTGCTTGTTTTATGCGCCGATGCTATCGCAAACCAAGTGCTTTCTTGTTGTCAATCATCCGTGATTATTGGAGAAATTGAATAATGAAGCAGCCCCATAGCATTTCTGTTTTTCATGAAAAGGAGATTTTTAAATGGAATCTAGCTTCAAATTTTTTAGCAATCCTTCATGCAAATATTTTCCTTGTCACACAATGCAAACCTCGGAGGAATTTAACTGTCTGTTTTGTTTCTGCCCCTTATACAGCTTAGAAAACAAATGCGGCGGCACATTTGACTATACCGACAAGGGCATAAAAAACTGCATGAACTGTAATTTTCCCCATAAACCCGATAATTACGATATTATCGTTTCAAAACTAAGTGAATGATTAAATAACTTAAGTGCATCGAAACCGGCATTTACTTAAGTCGTCATCAATCTATCATTTCAACATCCCCACCGATCATCTGATCGCTGCGGATCATGATATTTCCATCCATGATATAGGCCGCCACAGGCATCACTTCGCCAAAAAAGTGCATTGGGACAAAAACCACGCCATCATGCATTTCAGGCCCTGCACCCAATTGGATTGGTGCCATTCTCATGTAGTTGTAATTGTCTATTCCTACGGTAAGGGTAATGCCGCGTCCAATGGTTAACATTTCCGGATCCTGATCATCGATATATACCGGATATCCCAGCGCTTGAGCAATATACACCACAGGGATCATCGGAAAGCCCGTTTCCCGGTTCACATAAGGAGTCGGCGCTTCGATGGCTTCTCCATCTACAATAATCTGTACTGTTTCCGGATCAAACATAGAGTTCCAGAAGGCTTCCAGCTCTTCGGGGGACAATTGAAGGGTTGGATGTACCGCTCTTTCAAATAACACCACAATTTTGCTTGGCATGGTCTGAGCTGGGTCTGACCAAAGCCAGTAGTCAGACACCACAGCAAACGCACGGTTTTCCAGTTCGATTAACTCGCCTTCAAATAGGGTTCCGTCTTGAAACAGGATTTCTGTATCGGTGCCTATGTGAATAAAAAGAACGTCTGTACTTCCGATAAAGCCGCCTCGGGCATCCGGTAAGGGTTGATATATATCGCTTTTGCTAAAACGGTCTACTATTACACCACGATGGCCAAGCACCAACGCTCTGGCATTTAGCAGGCCTTGGCTTTCGTTGATTGTCATATCAGAAAATGTATCATAAAATCCTGTGACTTCCATGCCTACCTCTATGTCGCCTTCAATTAACAGTACGCTGTCCTGATCCACTAAAAAATTAATATTGGAAACGGTATCCGAAATAGCATCTTCGTCTTCGTTTTTGACTATGACAAAAAACTGGCCGTCCGTAGAAGGCTGGATTTCTACTACCGTACCGCTAAAGCTTGGGAATTCGTCAGCCCATTGGATAGATACCCAGGTTTCTTCCGCCTCTTCCATCTCGGTTGCCAGGGGTTCGGCAGACATATTTGAATGTGACTCGACTGAATATGCTTCTGTGGTGGTGCTGCCCCCGGCTTGTGCGGCACAGGCCGGCAGGGCCATGATGCTCATGATACCTAGTATCATCGTTA
>Ga0123355_10017387_pt1 | contig 11362 bp, 4 predicted proteins | sample TergutEmb28metaG_3_FD_89872 | JGI IMG/M metagenome (GOLD analysis project Ga0123355, IMG submission 89872) | Embiratermes neotenicus P1 segment gut microbial communities from Petit-Saut dam, French Guiana - Emb289 P1 | ecosystem: Host-associated > Arthropoda: Insects > Digestive system > Gut ...
ACACTCCCCCCCCCTCCCTTTTAATAAAACACCGCTTCCAAACCATTTTCCCCCTTTTTTTTTTGGCCCCCCAGTTCCCCCTTTCCCCCACGGCCCCCCCCCCCCCCAAAGAAACTCCGTACGACCCTTCCCTCTACCCATGCATATCACGCCTTGCCTAACTCATTCTTCTTGATTTGATCATCCGAATAATATTTGGTGAGTAGTACAGGTCATGGATTTCTTCATTATGCATTCAAACCATAAGAATATTAATAAACTTCAAATAAACAGCAAAAACAAGAAAATTAAGACTTGTTTAGGAGAAAAATATATTGGGGTTTACCACCCTGCAATTAACATGCTAAAAATAAGAAGAGTAGTTGTGAGGATCACGAATGTCAGTTATTATATGAACATGGGAGTTAATCTTATTAGATAGATTAAAACAATCATTCTTACAGCGGAAAATTTAGTACCTGATTTTAGTGCTCTCAAGTTGAGACACATAAAGAAGGTTGAAAAGATACAGTTTACCGGGCTTTGAACAAATTTCTGCCTAACCGGCCCAATCAGAAAGCAAAACATTCTGTACTAAGATCCATAATTTCTTAATTCTATTCAGAATAACAGAAAATTATCTAAGCATGAAACGGTGTATTACTTAATATTTTTTTAAAGAAGGGTTGTACTACTGAAAACTGGTTCTCCCAATCGCGGCATGTCACTGTTATCAACTACGCGCAAATCTTTTAAATCAGGATGGTCCATATGTAGATGAAATTGCGTGTATTTGGTACCATCAGCTTGCATTTCGATGTGAAAGATTCACATTCATCAAATACTGCAGAAAAAATGAGAAAGATCTGTGACTCTAAATTATGTGCTTGGAAGTGTCAATAAAACCAATGCGTAAAATTTAGTACGTACAGGCGACAATCCATTTGGACCAAAATCATCAGAATCATTTTACGTAGATACACTCATATTTCTTTACACTGGGTGTCAGCATAAAGTTACGTACATTTTGAATACGGTTCCTTGGCAAAACCATGGCGCCATCTTGCTTGTGGAGTGGTGTCGATATATATCTCTTCCTTAATGCACCCCGGGAAAGCAGTAACTCGTTGGAGAGCAAAATTGGCGCAAGTTGTGTCCATCACCGCAGAGCTGACTGACCAGTTGGAAGTCGTTGCTTGCGGGCGGCTACAGGACAGTCAAGTCCGTAGACACTTTTCGATACATTTGTGTTAAACGAAAAGAACCATTTCCAAGCAGCCAGTGCTTGACACTCTCATAGCAGCTTGGCTGGTCAAGAGCGGTTTGTTACCGACTTATTCGTCACTGGTTTCTATTATGAGCCAGATGAATCGAATCCAATTCCTTGCAATGTGTGACAGTCAGATATATTTTATGTTATCTTCCGTCTACGTCTAGGTCTGCTATCTTGCTTTCTCAGAGTTTTCGTAGTTCTGTCTACTCTCCTTCCTTCTTTACTTATTGTAAATTTAGACTTATCTGGCTCTGGATAGTGTCCAGTAATGGACACTTGCAAAGGCGACAGTGAACTTCTGGGTTCCATAAAAGGGTTCGAATGATTAGACTTTCTGCTAAAAATTGGCTTTTCCTGAAAGGCCTTTTTCCACTGAATTAAACTTGATTCTATTTCTTACATGAATTTTAAGATGATGATGATGATTATTATTATTATTATCGTAACCACCACCGCCGTCATCATTTTCATCACCATCATTATCGTTGTCTTCTTCTTCTTCCTCTTCTTCTTCTTCTTCTTCTTCTTCTTCTTCTTCTTCTGCTTCGTGATTTTGATACTCTTTAAAGTAAAAAAGATTGTGTAGAACTTTGCATAATAATGAGATTAGTTTTTATTTCTAACAAATAGGGATAGTGTTCAGGAAAGTTCTAATTTAAATTCGGGTCAAAGAAGATACTAAACTTCTTTTGAAAAATGGTTCATTCTGCAAAATGTATGAGCTATCCATAAGAAGCCTATGAATAAAATCTAAGTTGTAACTCTTACTTAAAAAATAAAATACAGTAATTTAGGCTATTAATGCAATGTAAAAAGTCTGCTCTTAAATAGTCGTCCGAAAAGGGGAATTTACAATTCTAGACAGTAAATATTTATATTGCCTTTTTTGCGAACATTTCTTTTCTGTCTAAATTATATTATCAAACCTTTCAGCAAGGAACGCGTTTTGGAACCCTGTATATTTCATCTAACACTTTTCACTACATGGGACTTAGGCCTATTCCTCTGCATCTGCAAGAAAGTTTAAAGTGTCAAGCCAAATTACCAATCTTCTCCCATTTACTCACAATTCTGACCCTTGTTGTCACGAACTGGATAGTCTGATATGGGAAACCGACTGGCTTCTTGTAAGGTCATTTAGAAAGTTGAAAGGTAAAGTGATCCCGTTACAGGCCCGGTATGGCCCAGAGGGTGGGTAGAGGTATAGCTCTACTCTTCCCTGACCGCGGCACTAGAAGAGGGTGAGTGGTCAGCAGCACGCCCAGGCCGCACTCTACTCCCGGGAAAGACCCAGTACCCATTTTACAGGAGGCTGGATGGGCCCCAGGGCCGGTCTGGACGGGCGGAAAATCTCTTCCTCACCGGGATTCGATCCCAGACCGTCCATCCCATAGTCAGTCGCTATACCGACTGAGCTACCCGGCCCACTGTAAGGTAATTTAATGATGTTAAATAAACAAATAGAGTGGAATGATAAGAGGAACACTGAAGAACTCGGACAGAAGAGTGTCCCAGTGCTACAATAACCACCACATATCCCACATTGACTAGCCTGGAATCGAAGCCAGGCCACATCGGTGAGGGGCCATAATAAGATATATATTAATGTGAAATGTGGATTGTATTGAGCAGAAATGGACAGAATAAGAATTTCTGTTTCTTCAGAAGAAACTGCTTAAAATATATTTTAATATGTCAGGTTTAAATTCACCTTATTCCAGAGTTATTATAAAATTATCTCTTGAAATACCTAACGTCAAAAAGCATTTTGCACTTAAAGTATCTGAGCACTAGCGGAGTCAATAAAACAAGAGTCGTCCTTGAGAAAGTCACGGTTACGAAATTCTCCTCCTTTAAATACCGAAGGTTCATTGCCGTATTCACAACAGCCCGTTACTACTTGGAACCAGATATATGCAGTCCACATCATGGATACCTCCATTACTAATCTCCGTCCATCTATGCCTGAGTATTCCGAAAATTCCCTCTTCCGAATTTAATTTTCTCTAAATACCCTCATCTATTGACTTTGATTTGCAATTTATCATAAAGCAGTTCAAATTAACAACATTTTAAAAGTATTTTATACCTAGCCCCTATTGTCAGTATAGAATCCAGCTGTCCCGTATCGAAACATGAATGTATTTTCGACCTATATGACCTTGGCGTTGATTTATACATTAGCCACTGTTACGCCGTCCATGTAAACTACGAGTTTATTTGTTATTTTTTTGAAGCCGTAGATAAATAAATTAAAAAAAAACATTTCTGGAGGCTATAGGAAAGAAAAACAATTGTCTGCATTATGTCTAAAATAGCTTCTCTTATCACTTTCAGACAAGATCTGACAGTTACATATGGCACCGGAGGCACTAAAGATTACGTTAAGCACAATGGAACACGGTCGCTTGCGGTGACAGGCTGTCATCAGATAAGAGGAACTTGCACTGGGACACCAGTACAACGACGCATAGACATTGCTCAGCTTTTTATTACTAAAAAATAAAATATTTCCATACATGAAGTTTATATATAAAAAACACAATACTGAATACTGTTTTTTTTAAATATTTTCTTATACTTTGCATGCGCAAATAGTTCGTCTTTAATAATAAATGTCATATTATATTGCGTGGAATGAACAATGTCAAAATAACTACTCTGCTTAATCTGTAAATCAAGAAACACTGACTGTAGCAGTTGAACAATTCGTCATAACTTCATATCAGGTTAGCGACACGCTAAGAGCCTCGTATTCCCTTATGTGTAATTCAGTGGCACACAAACCACAATGTGTAACATAACATAACATACATAACATAACAATCGTTACAAGAAATATACGATCCGTTACACAAAATGCTTGGGGTTAATTTACGGTTTCTACTATAACGTTACTAAATAAATATCGAAAGTTTATACTTTTCTCGAAAATTACCTAAAAAAGAAGCAAAGCATGAAAAGTTCTGTTGCAGTTCCTGTTACTTGTGTCACTCCTGTTGTCGTAGTATCATGTGGTCCGGTATTAAAAATGTATATAATCGATTGTTGGCAACAAAGGGAGGAGCTTAAACTCGGACTACCCAATCAAAAAGAGTTATCCACATGACGAATGGCCAGCAAGTCCTGCCCCCCTTTTTACGAACTGATTCTTGCTGTTATTAGGGGAGTGGGGACAACAGCTCTGTAATTATACACCAAACTTTTCTTTTTGTTACAGAACAAGTTTTTAAAAAAATACATTTATTTTATCCTTTTGCGTTGCATGTGTTTACTTTTCTTGTCTCTCTCTCACTCCCTCTCTTTCGCCCCGCACATATTTCTTCAGGAGTGAATTCCTCTCCCTTCCCCGTTAACACGGCCCCAGCGCGGTTCTTGCCCTTGCTCGGGAAACATCTCTAGTCCGTCCTAGGTCGCCCGCCACTCCAGATGGAAGTTATCTGAATCGCTCTTCTTAACTAGTTTCCCTACTCACCCGGTCTTTCCCCCAGTTTCAGCACTTTCATGAAAAAATATTCTAGTTTTATTTAATCGCGGCGCCTCTAAAGTGTCTGTAAAATCGACAAGAAGTTTGTGCCTTTGTAAGTACCTGGAAATAAAAGGAACAGACAAAAGACAGCAGGTGGAATACCTTGCGCCATGGACTAGGAGCTACTTCTTCGCAATTTCACTTCGTAAGTTAATAATATTCCTTGGTTTGGGTAACTTGTTGTTGTGTTAAGTGTCATTGCAAGTTGTACATGTGTAGCCGAACTGCAATATATAATAAATACTAAAGAAATAGTATTGGAAAATTTTTGTAACGTTTATGCATGCCATGGCATTCAAACTTAGGTTGTAGAAATTTAGAGTTTTCTACGGTATAAATCGTTACACAGACAGCTTCAGATGAAGTCTGCAAAACCGTAAAACTGACACATAAATATATTTTTCGCGACTAAAATCAATGTGTGATAGAAAACCCCGACTTAGATAGGGTTTTAATTTTATTTTGCAATGTAATTACAGGACGAGTATATAAACGTGTTTCGCTGAGTGTTTATATGTTCACAAGATATTACGTTGCACTAAAAATTTCAGTTCCTTACATGTGGCAAACATTTATTTGGAAAGACAACAGACCGTTCATCACGGTCGGAGGCAGTGGCCAATTTATTGTACCAGTATTATAATGAAGACTGCCCACAGTCTGGAGCGCATTTTACATATATGTCCGTTCGAAATACAGTCAACGTGACGCACACATAATGAACAGTATTTCAACTAACCGCGTTTACGGTTACGTAGGTCAAAACATTAAAGTTAATATGTTCCGTTTGGCCTATGTATAATATATATATACATATATATACATACATACATACATAAATACACAAAGGACTATTTCTTAAACTAACTTAGTCGTTGATTCGGCACAAAATTAAAACAATTCCGTTTCGGGTTTGAAGAAAATGAATTTAATTCTAAAGACACGTTATTATAGTACGGTAAAAATAGTCCTAAGTTTCACGCTAAAAATAACTTATATTTTACGGCAGAGACACACCTACGCTGAGACAATAAATATCCGATTCTTATAACCAGAGACTTAAACAAAATTACAGAAGAAGACAGGAATCATTTTGTGGTAAGCTGCTTGTGATAAATATAAGTTGTGTCGCCCGTTAGTTGTATTCTTTAAACTGTAACCGTAAACATTTGTAAATAAACATTATACACTTACAAAAAAGGGTACCAAAGCCTCACTTTTCAATATCGGTCAATATTCTTGAGGAAGACAATTTTGTCTCGAATAGTGGCATTTCTTCTGTTTGTACTATTCCTGGTTGTACTAAACTGTACTTCTTTAAACTATGTTTCTAACAGGTCTATAAATTAAAAGAATTAATTGCAGTATGACATGCTCGGAATCCTGACATTTAGTTCATTTTTTATCGCAACAATCTCAGAACTCATCCCAACAACCTAGCATACATAACACGTTAGAGTAATTAACTTAAACGAGATGGGGTTTTCTTCTAACAGTAAGAAGGAAAACTTTGTTACAATGAGATATTCTGCCGTTAAAGTATCGATTTTCGAATGTTAATGAGTTTATTTAATTATTGGCAGCCCAGTGGTCACTGTACATACCACCTGCTTTAACACTAAGAAATTCCGCATTTTTCACGTGTTTCTGGTAATAAACACTGAGGGCCATGTCATGGCTCAGGCGGTTAATTGCCATCCTCTCATCGAGGGGCCCCATATTAAATTTTAGTTTAGTCCATGTGAGATGTGTGGTGGACAAATTGACAGTTCTTTATGCAAATACAGCACTTCGGTTTTCTCTGTCATTATCATTCTACAAGCGTTCCAAGCTTACACATTGATCCATCACCGGCATTATTTAATCTTAGCAAATGTTTGCACCGTTAGATAAACATCGATTATTTCCTCGAACAGCATTAATTGGTTGGTTTTGTAACAGACTCTGTGTTATGTTTGAAGCAGGAGTATTTGAGGCAAGAGCTGAAATCTAATATATAGTTTAGGCACTTTGCTTCTTCTTAGACCCAGTAACTATGTTATAGGAAGTCCGGATAAAATATTACAACAACACATTAAGTGTTCTGTGCCTAATTACGTAACACTTCATGAAAGACTGTGGGGGGAGAGTTGGTATAAGTCCTTGCTCTCATACCCCGGTACTGGATAAAGATAATTGATCAGCTTCACTTATCGATCGTTTTTTTCCCGGGAAACTAGTCCCCACTACACAAAGAATGTCGGGCTGACTGGGTTAAAGGTACGGTCTTGGCGTTTTGGAAATGAAAAAAAGTCTTTTACGTCTGCCAGGAAGCGAAAGACAGTTCTTCGTTCATCCAGCCCGTAGCCTAGACGCTACATCGACTGAAATATCCCACTCCTTGAATAAAGAAAATCTCGTTGAAATTTGCGCAAACTATGTGAACAGGTTCCTCGAAGCGTGTTAAATATTACGAAATAATTACGTGCTTACCAGAGGTATATAAATTTATTTATATCCTACACCTTCCGAATAATTTAATCACTTGTTAATTGAAGTTTGGGAAAGTAAATTCAAAATAAATGTCAGTGATAAGCTAAGCCAGAAAGAACAGGAACTGGTTAGAATTCCCAGTACTGAAATTCGTGTTTTCTTATTTATTAATGTTAAATTCGAGAGAAATTAAAGTTCCATATAACAGAGTCTGTAGCTTTAAATACCAGAAATGGGAGTTACCAGTGGCGACACGCCCAACAACAACAACAACAATAACAATAATACAGTTATCTATTAAAATGCTAGCTTTACAGCACACTGGACAATTACAAAACTAGAACAAAATAATAAAACAAATTACACAAATGTGCACACACATACAACAGAACAACACAATACAAAAATTGACGTATGGCTTAACTAGAAACACAGGTATGCTAAATAATTAAAACTGGAATTCATATGAAACTTGCTACTACTACAAAATACTGGTGCAGTTGATTGAGGACTGCGCTAAAAGTCGAAAGTATGCAGGTTCGATTTCCGATGGTGTAATTGGAATTTTTAATTGACGTAATCCTTCCAGCCGTGCTATGACCCTGGGGTCGACCCATAATAATAGATTCTAAAATGACAGGACAGAGACAGCTCACGGAACGGATTAAAAATATGTTACGTAAAAATGAATTTTTAATGGCACCCATAATAACATTAGAGTCAGCGGAATCATAAGAAAGCCAGCTTAATGCACAAAACTGAATGATAACCTTCATCGTCAGATTACTTGATACTTCTGTACCTGATCCGGGTACTTCTAACAATCAAGAGTATTATTAACTTTATATTAATATTCCTTGATTGTACTCCTCGAAATCGTAACAAAGTCACCCCTACCAATTATTCCGAAGATAATAATATCCAAATAGGTCCTGAAAAAAGCTATGCCGAATTAAGTGAGTGGAATATTTGCGTAATAAAGACCAGACAAGATGCACTTTTTTCTCTTAATTTATTTCAACAATCATCCTCTACATGTTTCGAATAGGTTAACTATTGATCATCAGGAGTTATTTTACTGTATATGCAGCATATGGTATTTATCATGCATCTACGCTGACTAGCCGCTAGCACCATCAGAGTGGAACTCTAATCGTGCAAGTGGCTAGTCCACAGAACTTCAAATGATTGGACTTTTTGGGGATAGGAGAGAATAGTTGTTTGCAACGATGACTACGATGAGAGAATCTGTGAGGTTTTCATAGCAATATGAAGACTCAAACAGCTGGATTACCAGTCAAACACGTAAGGATGGTTTCGTGACACAAATATTTACATTCCAGAAATTTGAACAAATTTATTTGTTGAACGGAGTCGCCTATGTCTTTAGGTCCCTCCCCTGCCGTCGTTGTGGCCACAGACAGAATTCGTGATAACTAAGGACTGATAATTTGATTATTGTAATGAAGAAAACGGGACTGATAAAACGGCAGAATATAACTCGCATGTGAGGGAAAGAAATGTGGTATACCTCTTTGTGAGAAAGAATTACGGGAGTGAACACTTGGTAGATATAAGTATAAATGGGAAGCTAATGTTAAAGTCTGTACGAATGAAACTGTACGTAAGAATGTAGAATGGATTTATCTAGCTCAGGATAGGGTCCATCTAAAATACATCACGAACACCGCAATTTCCCATAAGCTGATAATACTACAGCACCATTCAATTTACAGCAACTACAAGAATCCTGCTATAAGGACGTTTAATTTTATGTTAAATTCAGGTTTTGCGATTAATTAAGGATCGCGCAATGAACACGTGTGTACACAACGACGGTTAACCTCGAAACTAGAGGCAGATGAATAATCAGCATTAGGACCCGGCCGAACTATCTTTGGGTTACGGCCGGCGTTAAACAGTGGATAGGGGATGGTCAAGCCACACAGCCAATCAAACGAAGGAAAATCTGTGGTTGCTGTAGTGAATGGAACTCAGATTCTTCGATTTGTTAGACCGTAGCCTAATCGATCGTGTATTAGGTCAATCCAAATTAATCTTTAAAAAGTGATGAAATTCACGAAAATTTCAAGTATAATTGCTGGAAAACTGGCCGAAACTGTAGATGCATACATGTAGGTGTATATCGGCAACAATACACCAATCTTCTCGCCATTTTATCTTTTGAAAAATAGAAAACTTTTAATTGGATATGACGGGTATAACGATGATTAGAGAGATTAGTAACAATACTTTTTTACGTCCTAAACCTAAAACAACACGCTTATTAACATTATTATTAAAACATTAAAACACACGTATTATTATTATTATTATTATTATTAAAAGAGTTAAACATTAAGACCCTGAAAGGGTAGCATAAAGGTAGTGTGGAAGTAACACTAAAATAACGCTTAACTCTACTACGAAAGAGATATCGCTCATTAAACGGCAAATTGTCGTAACCCACACAATTCGCCAGACTTAGATTCTCGCGTTACTAGACACATGAGTTACAAACAAACTTTCTGTCAAAAAGTTGTGGCCACCAAATATTGCTGGTCCTTATATTTTCGTAAAAACATAACCTGCTTCAGTGTCGGTCTATTGAGCGTCGGTCAAGAATTCCCTCTTCTGTAAAACTGTGTATCGCTGGGTTACAACGATAGCCTGACTCATGAGCGTTATGTATGTTAATCATCACGCAGCGGCGGAAGTTTGCCAGTAATATTACTTCTGCGAAATAAGAGAGATGAAAGAAACAACACGAGAAACTGTTGTTCAGTAAACATTTCAGTACTATTCGTAAGGTTTATTTCACCATCAACAATTTCATTAAGAATGTTCTACAGACGGTGAAAATATATCGTTTATATGGGGATCTTGTAGTTGCCATATTGCATTATCTACTTCTTACTGTCTCTTGTAAAGAAACTGACAACATATATCACAATGGCTACCGAAGGCATTAGCTATTAATCTTACAACACTTCGCTATTTTCGCTTGTACTGAAGGCTGTAATAAACATTTTTTAATTTACTTCTATTTGTTTGTCATACTGCATAGTATCAATTAGTACTTATCATTTTGCAGGTAGTCCACGCACTCTACGCTGAATTACTTCGAGTAACTTACACACACACACACACACACACACACACACACACACACACACACACACACACACACATATATATATATATATATGCGCTTTGGCTACAGAACAAATGTAAGGACACACAATTCTAATACAGTAAGACACGAAAAGACTTTCCTGTCTTGGAGATGAATTTGTGCCTGTCAAAAGCTCGTGTCTTTTCCTTTCGTTACAGTCTCCATTAGGACTGCAGATGCTTAAGTCGCTGCAGTGTAACGTGTATTAGGTTTTCCCTGCTTGTCTTCTGCCGTCCCACGTTAAGTTCATTCTCGTAAATGAATGGCATGTCGAAATGTCCCACTCTTGCTTCTAAAACTAGGATACGATTTCGTGTTCTGCACGCAGAATAACAAATATGTAACATCGACAATGAGAATCTTGGAACAATTTTTTTTTTCAATATTTTATTGAAAGCTGCAAATGACTAAGTATCTCTACCATCACAATTGCAGAGCAGTTTAAGCTGTAACAATACCTATAAATTGTAAACTAACAAGCGGAATGCTAATACTTTCTGTCATGTCTCGGGATTAGGAATGTAAAGTGTGCTCACTTAAGTGCTTATTAAATCAGAGTTACTTCCTTTATTTAAAACATCAAGGCAAAATAATACAATATGAACATTTTTATCGTTTATGCCTTTTAATTTAGTCGTTTTGAATTTCTGTCGAAAAAGGGTAAAGTATACAATTAAGAAGTCTCACTTCAATTTGTCAACCACCAAATGCACATGTAATTTCACATAAAACACTTTTAAACACTTTAAAACGCTTTAAAACAATCCGACATGTTTCGATCTTGTCAGATCATCATCAGGGGTCTTTGTTTCTTGCTAAAGTTATATTACAGTATTCACAATTCAATTCGTATTTGCAAACGAGGTGTTGTGGCAGCATATCATGTTGTGTGGGAATGTGTTGTGGAGCAGTGGCTAGGTTTGCGTCGTACGAC
>Ga0123355_10017388_pt1:0-10000 | contig 11362 bp, 6 predicted proteins | sample TergutEmb28metaG_3_FD_89872 | JGI IMG/M metagenome (GOLD analysis project Ga0123355, IMG submission 89872) | Embiratermes neotenicus P1 segment gut microbial communities from Petit-Saut dam, French Guiana - Emb289 P1 | ecosystem: Host-associated > Arthropoda: Insects > Digestive system >...
CGCCTCAAATATAAAAGCCAGTAACTTAAAGTTGAGCAGGGAAGTGACACCTGTTCGATCTGAAGACCAAAGAAAACACCCAAATACTATAACTGAGCACGATGTACAATTTTGCAATGTTAAACCTAGCGGTACGTACAGTAACGCTAGACTTAACATGTTGCTCACTGTTGTCTTGAAAGCGAAAGTAAGCAGCCTTTCAGCGTTATCAAGGAAATGATGCTGGGTCCAACAGGAACAGGGAATGCAGTCTTCCAGTCGGGGTAGTTGGAGCGGGTGAAGGAGTAACCCAGCTGAGATCAGGAAGCGGGTGACCGCAGATTCAACGAGCCGTCAACCAAAAACTCGCTGTGAATGAAGCGTAGGAGGAGAGGAGAAAGAGGTGAAGTAGCTGCTGAAGAGAGAGCTACATAGAAGGCACAATCCAGCTAATTATCTGCAGCAGCGACCTCTCCTCGGAATACTGTACACTCTGGTCTTTATCACTGTAGAGCACCACATTCAGAATGAATCCCACAAGTGCAAGTACGAGCGACCAGAGGGCTTGCATATAACAAAATTGTTTAAACACTATGTCTAGAAGACAACAGGGAATGATTCAGTTATTCTTAATACCGACACTAGATGCGAGTAGTTAGCTTGACGCGCCGGCTGATTTATTCCCGGCGGAAAAAATTCCCGGTACTCATTGGAATGGAGGCTGGTGATCCCACAGGTAGTCCGGAGTCTCTGGAGACAAGCAAAACCTTCTCTCTTATCCACAGTCGAACAAAGATTCCAGATGTTCAATTGTCAGTGTCACAAATAGCCATACACCGTAACATACCTGACTCTTCAAGAGCTGGTCTTTCGGCCACTGTGTCCTCTGACACTGATCTTAGACTGATGTCATTTGTCTCTGCGCGATAAGGCTGGAGTCTGTTTCCACTCCATAGTCACAACTATCTTGGTCTCACTACGTATTCTAACTTTGTTCCGGAGTGACAATATCATGTAACACCAACTAATGCACTGTTCTATAATATAGGCATACTAACATTTACATAGCTCATACATGTTTCAGCGTTACATGACCATCTTCAGGAAGCTGACACCAACATTTCTTCCCAACATACAGCAATAAAATGTGTAACGATAAACATACATAAACGCATGTTGTGGCACCAATAGTGAAGAATTTCAGAGGTTTTCGTTAAAATAACAGGCCTATACGTTAATATAATATAATATACTGTTTGTGAAAGAGTAATAATAACACAATTTGTTAGTTAAAAATGGTTAAAAGTTGTAATTAATTCTTTGTATACAAAAATCTATTCTTCCTTGATCCAAATTTGATCCCGTCCTGTACAACCAAAACTGTAACATTCTACACTACTGATACCTCAACATATATACGTTTATTCTTACCTCTATTATTGCTGTATGTTTGAAAGTGATTTTGGTGTCAGCTCCCTGAAATTGGTGAGAGAACAACGCCGAAACATGTAGAAGCTACGCAAAAGATAGTGCGCATAAATTATAGCATAACGCATCTGCTGGTGTCACATGAGTTAGTGACTTCATAACACTGCATGGAATAAAAACTGCAGAAATATTCACTGGAAATTTGTGAACGATATGGTAGTTCTGTGGCGCCACTCGGTGGCGCAGTTAGTTCAGACACTGAATTACAAGCCGGAAGGTCGCGGGTTCTGATGGCGTTTTTCATTGATTCCTTCCGGCCACAGCACGGGCCTAGGGTCGACGCAACCTCTAATAGAAATGAGTACCAGGAATATTTCCTGGGGGTAAAGGCGGCCGGTGCGTAGGACTGACAAACTTACCACCTTCTCGTGCCGATTCTCTTGAAATCCGGGAGTCTCAACCTCCTGGAAACCTCAGAGCCTATCCAGGCCTGTACAGGGATTTCTTTCTTTCCTTCTTTCGTAATTCGGTTAAGAAGGTTACCCATTTTTCTCTGTAATCGTCTATTCTTCCATTTACTGAATAAACATTTAGCTCATTCCGTAAATCTAAATTTTTAATTTGTCTAATCCCTTGCCACTCACTCAAAATTTAATTTACTTCGCTTCAATTTAAGTAACATTTCCTTTATTCTAAACCCTATTTTCACTGCCACACAAAGCTATGGCAACTCGCGCCATTCTATTAAGTTCCAACTTGTCACTTCCCTGTGCGTTCTTTTATTTAAATCACAGTCAGCCTCGTAAGAAATACCAAATCCTAAGTAGCTGACCGTTACAATGGCAGCATCGATCACATGGATGTTACAAACGCAATGAAACGCTTGGCATAAATAATGCAGGGTACTTAGGGAAATGAAACTGGAAGAGAAAGGAAGTTCAGACTAGAGAAAGTGACGGTTGTTCGAACCAACTTATTGAATTGGGCTTCCACTTATGATGACAATAGCATAGCAGCAGAGGGAACAGAGTGTCTGAAATACATTAAACAGGTGATAAATGTAGATGTTACGAAAGGAAACGGAGTTGTCAACCATCCCGCTGTGAAAGCCTTGAGACTCCCCAAGGACAATAAAATAATCTGAAAAGTAGCAGTCAAATTAGGAAACAGAAGAGCACAGAAATTAGTACAAGAAACGTATGGGAGGAAAATCGATGCAACGTAAAACAATCGGTATGTATTTTATAACGAACGGGGCGGTGAGGTTACCACTATGTCGTACTGACGACCTTCAGGCTGGAAGAAGGCAAACGGTTCATTGCAGCTTTATTTCTGTGTATAATGGCAGCTTTAAAAATCTAGGGGTTATATACGAGCTTCTCGGATTGAGAAGCCAACTGACACAACGCAAATACAAAAATAAAAATCAGAGTTAAAATCCCAGTTCTGTAACACGTCTGAACTACAAGTCAATAAAGACGATTCCGGCATCGTCTAAGGCTTGGGTGGGTCTGCGGCCGCTCTGTTGCTGGGATCGCGTGTTCGAATCCCGTTAAGGGCAGGGACGTTCGTCTGTTTTGATTGTTGTGTTTTATCTAGAAAGGGGCTTTTGCGACGAGCTGATCACTCGTCCAGAGGAGTCCTACCGAGTGTGTGTGTAACTACATTACATCTAGAAACCTCAAGGCTGCCCGAGCTGCGCCCTCGCGCCTCACAAACAAAACGTCATTTCAAACAACAGTCCGCTGTCAATACTCGAACCAACAATGCTATGTTTATTGCACCATGCTCACAGTTTCCAATATGGTAACACAAAACCGCCAGCAACGTTACTGCAATAAAGTTTTGCTCAACTTATTAATGTAATGTTCCTCTGCCCTTTTCGTTTTGGGTCGGTAGAGACTGAATGTGTGCGCGTCCCGTAGTTCCGACGGAACAGTTCCACAGTCACCACTGACACTGGTAGCCACTCCTGTGTCACAGACATCTGGAAATTCTAACGCAAACTATTCAACCACAGTGACCATGAAGACTTTCGAAGTGACAACGAAACCGGCAAATTGAAAAGATTATTGAAAAACACCTTGTGTAGTAACAGATCTAGTCGTGTGCATAGTTTTTCTGGGGACCGCTTTTTATGAAACAGACACGAACAACAACATCGCCCCCTCTCATGCACTCCACAACATACGCAGCATAGCAGGATTAATTCCACAAAGTCTTCAACTTGAGGTGCAGGTAACGTTAACGAGCCTGGGATGACGTCACAGGATGAGACGGAGCGCGAAGTCTTATGCGCGTAGATCAGCATGTTTCCGCAATCAGAGCGGGGTGTTGGTCTGCTTACGTAGTAACTGCAATGACGTGTCTGAGGGAGGAGTGCCGCATGGTTTGTGAGACTCGCACCGAAGGCTGTCATTCAAAATGACAGATTTTATGGACGTAATCCTGCTATACCGTAGGGGCCATACCATAGCTAAGGCTGTCAATAGCCGACATCCCATCGTAACGAATCGGGTTCAATCCAAAGTCGGCTCCTGCATGTATCGTGTTTGACAAAGTTGTACTGGGACAGTGTCTTCTCCAAGAACTGAACTTTTTCTCTATTAATTGTCATTCCCCAAATATATTCAACCATCCACCATCTACAGAATGAATAAAAGGATTCATTACAGACCCCGGAACCACTGGTACACAGTTTCACACCCCGGAGAAAGTAAATAAACTGTACACATCTCCTATTAATTTGTTTAGGCGGAACTTAAAGCGACTGTCAGCAATCAGACTATCGGAAGGCGAAGAGGAAGCTACGAACTGTTGTGAAGCTCTACAGTGTGTTTGGCCCGTAAAATAGGCAAATTTCATTTCAAGCAGTTATCGTAATGCTGGTCTGCCACAACGCGCAGTCCAGTAAGTCAGTCAGTTGTACAAGACTGCTTGATATATACAGTACTTGGAATGGTTAGGGCGAATTTTGTGAGACTAGTATGAGTTGTCGCCGAAGCAGTGGCCGCGAGGCCTGTGGTCGTTCGCTTGCTGGGGTGGTGGGGTCGAATTCCACCGGGGACATGTACGTCAGTCTCTTGTGAATGAAGGGTTTCTGCGATGGGTCGATCCCTCGTCCAGAGGAGTCCTACCGCGTGCGGTGTGTCTGCGAGTGAACTAGATACGTCAGCAATGAGGCGACCTAGGCCAGAGTTGGGCTGTTGCGCCACAAGATGAGAAATTATGAGGTGTTTAGAGTAATTAATACCTTGTCATTACTCACATGTTCATTATGTATTCAGTATACGCGTTAACATTAGAGGAACTACAAATTGATCCTTATTTGAATATGTATTTGGTAATCAATAAAAGCATGAGAGTTTTCATTCATTAAAACATTTCCCGTCACAATCTCTGCAACCGCTGGAATTAGGATATACGAATGCGAATATAAGCAACGTTCTCCCAAAGTTCAGCAGGTTCTTCCTGGTACACTCTATATAGAAACATCCCGTATGAAATAAAACAGCATGATGATTAACGAATCACGAATAGGGAAGGGTGTGGCAGGAACAGTTCTTACTTGAAGAAGCCGAAGAATTCACGAAGAATCCCAGGATACATCGTCTTTTGGACTAATATCGAACCCAGAGCCTTGCGAATAAGATGCACGAGTGTCCGTACTATGACGATAGCAATTAACAGTCAAAGGCGAACCACAACTGGAAGCAAAACGACTCCAGTTACTGGTCATGAAAGTTTCACTACCGACGCAGGGCAAGATGCAGAGTGACTGCACTTTATTTGGGACGGTGAGCGAGCAAGACGTTTCACCGGCAACCACCCACACCTCGGGTCGGGCCGGGCCGACAAACTGCCCCTGCCTGCCGTCTCGTGCTGTTCTGAAGAGCCACTAACACTGCTCTGCACTTAGCTAGCACTTCGCGCCCGCGTTACACTTGCCACACAAACACTTCACCGCAGCCACGGGACGACAGGTACAGACCACTACGTGCATTTACACCTTCGTCGCCGGAGTGGGCCAGTTACGACTTCACCTGCGTATGTTCAAAAATACTCGAATTTCCTGGTACTTTGAAACAAAGAGGTAGAAAATTATTGGAAGGGCGAGAAAATTGCATAATTTGTAGGTTAATATTCATCAGAAACCATCATAAAGGTACCAATCCCTACGCGCAACATGACTGTCAATAGCAAGTGGAGTTATAGCTATAATTTGTATTAAGCCTGTTATAAAATATAGTGATCAGATTCACGCCTCGGCCGCTATATCCCCGCAGAAACATACAGATATATATGTAGATATATTTGTTAACTGCAGTTGGGCTGACACACGGAGGCAGCAGTACAGTACACATTTACAGACAACAATACAGAGAACAACACAATTAATTTGGGGAAGAGTGCAGGCCATGCCCCGTCTTTGCGAGTTATACCCTGGCATTTGCCTTACAACTGAGGAAAAAGCACTGAAAAACCTCAGTCAGGGTAGCCGAAGTGTGCCAGTTGGCACGATGAAAATACCCGGTACCCACCGAAAAGGAGGCAGGGTGAAGTCTAGAGGGATAAGATATGTTATGCATGCAACGGTTGGAGGCATTAAACCTCTGCAGCATGAAACTAATACGAATAATATACAAAAATTATGTTCCTGCTTCATAGTAAACACATCACGCCTAATTTTGACGCAAATTCTTTCCTACTAAACCCACAAAAACAGTGTCAGCAAAATGCAGAACTTTTTAGTATCAAAGAGGGAGCTACGGAGAGAAAACACACGGCTGAAAGGAGCCGGCGACACAAACAGCTGCAGCAGTAATATTTCTAATCCAACCGAAAATTCCACACCAGTCGCCTACCCTTCTACTGTATTGCCTAACTCGAGACGTTCCTGTGTCATTTGAAGACACGAAGACGAAACTCCTCTGGGACGTGACGCCGTGTAGCATGGCTAAAAAATCGCCAACGTTTTGGAGGAACCCGCTACATTAATCTTCACTACGAATATGTAAAGCAGAAGGCTGCTCCGAACTGTCCATAAGAATGTGCCAGGCTACACGGCGTCACAACCCAGGACACTATCCTTCGAGTTCAATTCAACGACACTCTCAACTGTTATAATACCAAAGATGTGCACGTCTAATAAGTTACAAGTAGACAGAAGATGAGAGCAAATAAGGAAAACAGATAACGGAAATTGCCCGCTAATTTTAGGACAAAAAAGACGTCAAACACATATCGCTGAATTCCTTAAGAACTAGAAGTTGGGGAAGGGAATTAGTAAGTAACAAGACCGGCAATGTACTGTACGTATAACGTAACACTGAGACGCGTTCGTGCAACTACTGTTGCAGTGGAAAAGCAATAAGTATTACATTTTGTGAGTGCGTGTTTGTAGCCTTAGGTATCCAGCATACAACGCGCAAGCGCCACATTTTCATCTGTGGCCTTTCTGGCTGTACAATATTTTCCCACATTATCTCATAGAACGATTTTCGAAAAAAGATACTGGGCATACAATGAGGGTTTTCATTTTTTCTACAAAATTTGTCCGAAAGTTTTCTCTTTCTAAAAAGAACTGAGCCAGATATAACAAAACACGTACATCGGTCTTCATGTAAAGTGCCGCTATTCTAGACAGATTTAAATCAAACTCGAATTTTCTTGATAGATTTTCGAAAAGATACTCCAATTTCATAAGGATTCGTCCAGTGGGAGCTGAGTTGTTCCATGCGGACGGTCAGACATGAAGAAGCCAATAGTTGCTTTTCGGAATTTTGCGAACGCGACTAAAATGGCGGAATTATGAACAAGGAAGCGGCTTATAGGAAAATATTACGGTTTATTAACAAATCCATGAAAACGGACTTAGGTAGATATTTGGCTAAAGAAAAGAATAAATGATTTAATAAGACACAACATACGCAAATATAACGTACTGAGTGGCATACAGGATACTGCAGAGAGAGGCTGTACGGTGGCCTAAAGTATTATTATTATTATTATTATTATTATCATATTTATATTTAGGAAAGTCATTACTTCTTTACAGTAAATTCTGCATTAATCTGAGACATTTTTGCATCAGATGACAATATGGTGCGTGCGCCTTGCGTGCTGGATAACTAAGGCTACAAACACACACTCAGAATATGAAAAACTTATTGCTGGTTGCACGGCAACAATGATTACGCGAACGCGTCTCACTATTACGTTCATACGCATATTTCCTCTATTATTATTATTATTAGTAGTAGTAGTAGTAGTAACATAGCAGTAGTAGCAGTAGTAGTAGTAGTAGTAGTAGCAGTAGCAGCAGTAGCAGTAGCAGTAGCAGTAGTACACAAGAGGCGCTGCGCGAATTAAACTCTGCGCCAGGAATGTCGAGAAGGTAACTAAAGGTATATTTCGAGTCTTTCATAGCCTTTGGCACTAGAAGGGGGGAAGTTCTGGACGTCGAGAACCTCCGATACAGGCCACAATACCGGTTAGTCCCTCCATCTGGTCTGATACAGTAATGAAAGAGAAGAAACTCCGGCAAATTACGTAAAAACCGAAACGAAATTCCCTTGCTGTCCAGCCCAAAGCGCAGTCAGTACACCGGTTAAGTTACTCGGTCGAAATGAATGTCCGTATTCCACAAATTTATCGTGCCCTTTCCCACGGCCGGCATCTTACTGGGGTCAAGTATCATAAGAAGCGAATTCGCTAGTGTAATCCGACCTCCAAAACTGTTGATGGATCGGACAGAGGTTTGCGCTTCGCGGTTCTGTGCACGGTTGCGGAGAGTGAATGGTTTGCCACGGTTTTGAGTTTGCTGTGGATGGAAACTTCGAAGGAAACTTCAGCGCAGTAAATGTAAGCTCCTGTCGTGTGTGTGTGTGTGTGTGTGTGTGTGTGTGTGTGTATATATATATACACTGAGGGAGAAAGGAGTACAATGTGTAATGTCATTTGTATGATCCTGCACCAGCGGGCTGGCTCGCACTGCTGCTCGTCGACTGCTTTTGGTTTCTATACAACCGAGCGAAGTGACTGTTCGTGTATCTTGGAACTTCGACACAGCTAATCTCCTCTGCTGTAGAGAGACACAAATCACTGGTTCAACTGCACTGTGGGTACCCCGCAACCGTGGCAGGACAAAGGCTCTGAAGGAGCAACGAAAGGCATTTACACAACAGAGGCAACGTGCCATCTGAAGACTATCTCAGCGGCACGTTGGTGAGGGAAAGCTACAAAAATGGGCCTGATAGCTTCGCCGTCTCAGTCGGTCAGCTGGAAGTATGTTCAATAAATGTGATATTCGGAAGTTTTAATCAAATGTGTCGAGGATTTCCAGTTTTGATTGAAATCAGACCAAAATAACTGGTGATTTACATGAAGGCTTACATACCGTTCTGCCAGATTCTCACTAATATATGTTTATGGAGCGACGAACATTTCAAACAGACGTCGTAGAGAAAAACAGTAGATGTGAGACAAGTATGACATAGCTGAAAAGAAAATATCGTATTAAAACGAAAAATAAGTTAGAATTACGTGACCCGCATTTATTTAACTCACAGGTGTTTGTATCAATACCAGAAGAGAATCCTGAACATTTAAAAATCGGTAGGCAAAGTATTTTTAGAAATTACTTTAATAAATTTACAAAAGGTAAACCTGTGCTAAAAAACGTAAAATTGTAGTTGCAACAACAATACGTAAGGAAACAAGTTTGGAAAAATGTGAGAAATTCTGTGGAATATCAGTAAGAATAATTTGTGGCGAAATAGCAAAGCATTTCACAGATAAAGATTACAGATATTAATAAACTGAAAATAAACCGAAAACCAGAAACATCATGTAACCCAGCCCTTGTATTACGCTCAGTTCTTTTAGGGTTTAGCGTCCCTTGCCAATTTACGTCACTTAATTTGCATTCTTTCATATTTGGCTAACGCCTTTTGGCTGGTTGCTCCCGTGGACGCTGTCCGGGAAGTACCAATATCGCGGCGCAGAACAAAACGGGTAGACTGCGCTCATTGCGAACTGCGCCATTCACTGAGTGCCCTTTAGTTCCTATCACGTCGTTTGTTTGCATTTATTTAAGTTTGTTGTTCTACCTACAAACGTCATGACGACACACACAGTCGAGGGGAAAAAACTGACACGAAGACGAATAATTGCAGCAGAAATCTTAACAGCAGTATTGTGTAGATCTGTGACTAATAAAGCGACTTTGTAGTACAGCCCGTGAGAGTGAATTTGATTATCCGTGACGGAGCACCTGTGACAGCGGCGATATGACAAATCTACTATCCGTGACAAGCCTAGTAACTATGAACTAGGATGGAACAGGAAACGACGAATAACACAACATTATCATTGAAATGGAACGACCATAAACCTAACCTAACCGCAGCCAAATCTTAACAAAGGAAATAAAATGGCTGAGTTGTAAAGGCTGTGAGAGGGAATTCAGTCATCCGTGACAGCGACGCCATAGAACGTACCATTCATGTCGAAGGTAAGCAAGTTGTTTTCAGTTCCTTTTCAATTCCCACAAGCCAAACAATAATAGTCTATTAATTATTTCCACATTTAT
>Ga0123355_10017389_pt1 | contig 11362 bp, 9 predicted proteins | sample TergutEmb28metaG_3_FD_89872 | JGI IMG/M metagenome (GOLD analysis project Ga0123355, IMG submission 89872) | Embiratermes neotenicus P1 segment gut microbial communities from Petit-Saut dam, French Guiana - Emb289 P1 | ecosystem: Host-associated > Arthropoda: Insects > Digestive system > Gut ...
GAGAAGCTTAGCCGTGAGATTATGATTTTTGATGAAAAGTATCCTGAGTTTAGCGAGGAAGAGATTGTCGCTGAGTACCGCAAAAAGTATATGGATCGGTCGATGCCGCTTCCAAATATCGAAGAGAAGAAGACCGAGATATTAGATACGTTTAGGACGGCTCTGCTCACAAGCTATCCTGCGGATGAGGTCGATGAGATAATAGCTGCGGCTGCCAGAGATAACAAATTAAATGAGACACAGAGGCGCTTCGGGCTGCATTATCACGCGGCTGGGCTTAGAGAAATTGGTAAAGTAATTATTGGTCGGATGGAGAAGATGGGTATTCGCCCGTTTGAGAGATAAAGTTAGTTAGCTATAAATAGTAAGCCCGCAGGATATCCCCCTGCGGGCTTACTATTTATGTAATATTCTGGGTTAAGCTAAGCCTACCACAACATCATCGAATTCGCAAAGCTCCCTATCATTCCCGCGAGTGCGATACCAAAGATGAGACCGATCACAAAAATCAACCATAAAAATAAGATATGCTCTAGCATAATTACGGCGAGTCTTATTCTCGTTAGATACTGCCCACACTATCAACATGATTATATTTACACATGGGATGATAGAGATAAGAAAAACTATGAGCCAATTGCCTACGCTCATTTCTGGCTCTCTTTCAGGCGGTGGACTGTTGTATGTAGCTTGTGACTGTGGTGCGAATGGATCGCTTGGTTCTTGAAACTTTTCAGGGATATTGTCAAAATTATTGTTCTCCATAAAAATTCCTCCTATAAGATGTTAATCAAATTTATTATATATAAGATGCTTAAAACACTTCTATGAACCGAAATATCAAAGCATTCCTATTAATTACAAGCGGCTCTATTCCAAAACTGGTCATGAGCCTAAAAATAAATATAGCAACTACGATAACAAAAACCGTGGCAAAAAGGGGTGCGTTTTTCTTAATATACGCATATACGCCAAATGGTACTAAAAATATTGACGGATTATAACTAAACGCGCCTACAAAATCCAGCCGCAAAAGCCTAACCCCCGCACGTGTGAGTCCGCAAGCAGGACAAGGTAATCCAAAAAGCCACATTGTCGGGCAAATGTAGGAAAACAATAGCTGAGCCGCGACAACATAGGCGCAGGCTAATAAAATTCCTATTTTATTATTTATTATCGCTTGTTTTAAATCGCTTAGCATAAACACAGTGTAGCATAAGTAGACAAAACTTGCAACAGTTTAGTTGTACATATCGGCTACGATTTTTTCTGCCACCATCAATCTGCCATCTGCCCTATATTTTCACCAATCTTGCCCATGATATATTCGTATCCATTGTCTGCATGAGGCAAGAGGCAGTGGCTGCAATCTTTTATATTACCGCCGACTACTTTAAAGTTGCCGCCACACTTGTCGCCCAAGAAATAGAGCGGACAGTAGCAGAACATGCAATTAAACTTGCTCTCATCAATGTCTGTATGACACGGGAAAAATGCGCAGTCTGTATTTTTGAAAAATTTATAACTGTTTTGCATACGAAAAGCCTCCCTTGAGTCTTAGGTCTTCAAATATTTATCCATCCAGCCTGTAATCTCTTTGAGCCTTCTTGTTCTATAGTCGGGTCTGCCTGAGCGTGGCATCTCATGGTCGCTGCCATGGAAGACTACCATTTTTGTCTCGACTCCGTGCAGCTTTAACGCGCTGTACCACTGATATGCTTCAGGGATGCAACAGCGGAAGTCCTCGCACGAATGGAGTACAAGAGACGGCGTCTTAACATTCGGTGCGTATTTGAGCGGTGAGTGCCACCACAATTTTTCATAATTGCTCCATGGATCTGCCGCCATTTGATCTGCGCCGTAATAATAACCTATGTCGCTTGTGCAATAAAATGACGCCCAGTTTGATATCGAACACTGTGAAACGGCTGCTTTGAATCTGTCAGTATGCCCAACAATCCAGCTCGTCATAAATCCGCCGTATGAGCCGCCTGTAACGCCTAAACGATCCGCGTCGATACCCTTATGCCTTTCGATGCACTCATCTACAAACTGCATGAGATTATCATAATCAATCGTGCCGTACTTGCCTCTGATATCGGCGAAGTCGTTACCCTTACCGTCTGAGCCTCTTGGGTTTGCAAATAATACGAAATAGTTTTGATTTGCCCAATACTGCATCTCGTGGAAATAACAATCAGTGTATGATAACTTCGGACCGCCGTGGATATTGAGTATCGCAGGATACTTCTCACCCTCTTGGTAATCTACTGGTTTCATGACCCAGCCGTCTACCTCCACGCCTTCTTGGTCAGTAAAGACAAAGTGCTCAGGGGCTGAATATTTGCGAGTGGCTAAAAATTTATCATTAAAATGGCTCAACTCTTTAACCGCATTATCTTTTAGTTCAAACACTTCGGTCAGCCTTTTTGGTATCATCGCGGTGTATGCGATGCGCCCATTTTGCATATCGAAGCAGCAGATGTCTGCTTTTGCATTCGTTTTGTTGGTAATTTCTCCTGTGTTTAGGTTCAGCTCAAAAATGTCGCAATGATAACCCTTAAGCGCCAAGAAGAAATAGCTGTCGCCTACAACCTTTCTCATCATTCCGCCCTCAAACTTTGAATCTGAAAAACCAGGCTCTAATATTGAAAGGTCAAATTTCGCAATTTCTGCAACCGCTTTCGTCTTTGGCTCGACGATATAAAATGAGCCGTGGAAGTAGCGGTGCGTATCAGGTTCAGCAAAAGAGACAACCAGCTTATCGTTCCAAAAGTCGAACGTGCGGATTCTCTTCGGGTCTTTTAGCGCGACCTCTTCCTCACGCGTGGCGAGATTGATGACGTGGATATTGCACTCTAGGCTGCGAATTTCAGCAGGGGCGGGGTCGCAGATGTATGCGAGGTGTCCGCCGCACTCAGAGAGCCTATAGTCAACAACATTTGTAAGTGGGTCAGTGATAGGGTCTAGCTGACCGTCCTCGGTCAAAATGCTTAGGCGTACGCGCTTTTTATTAGTAACACCGCGCCCGTCCGTCCAAAACGGGAGCTCGTCGATAACTTGGAAGCATTGTTCCATCCTGATTTCTTCGAGAATCTTTTTGACTTCCTCATCCGACTTACCTTTAAGACAAGGCCTCGTGATGTCAAAGATAGTTTCAGCCAAGAACTTGCCACACTCCAAAAGATGGAGCTTCAAAGCCACTGCGTCAACTTTAAACGCGGGCGTAACGATGCCGTCTTTGACGTTTACTTTATAATAGCATGTGAGCTCGTGCCCCTCTTCTATCTTCTTGATATCTTCAGGCTCGCACGGTTCGCAAAACAGTATATTCTCATCGTCTAACCATAACAGCTGAGACGCATTCTTTATCTCCTGTGAGAGCTGCTTAAATCCATCGCCGCAGTCTACGAAAATGCTGATGTCATAAGTATTCCTAACATTTGCAGTACGTCCGATAAGCGCCATGTTTTTACCGTTTGGCGAAAGTGTTAGGTCACTTATAAAAAAGTAGTTTCTAAAATCATCTGGTTGAAGGTATTGCATGGGTAGAGCCTCCTTGTGTTCGTAGCAATTTCAATCGCTTTATGCAACTGTCGCCTTTGGCGAACTTAGGTTTCATTATACAACTATGTTGTGAATAGGCGCAACTAATTTTTTGTTTGGAATACAGAGCAGACGGATTGTTGCAAACGGGGCGTGTTCAAAGTGGATTTTGAACACGCCCTGTTTCAGATACTATTCATCTAGCCCTGCGCTAATGTCCATACTACTAATATACAAGTTAGTATTACAAAAGTTGCGCCAATTATGACGCCTATGTTGAGTTTTGCCTTTTTCGACTCTTCTTCTGTGTCTGGCATCATTCGTGCAGCTTTGACCACTGACTTAAGCGGTTTGTATAAAAGCATAACAAGTGCCGCATTCAGTCCACCCTTAAGCAGATTAAACGGCGCAAATATAGGTAAGAGCATCCCTGATACCACATGACGCGGCACTTCCATATAAAGAGGCACGATTAGATAATTCCACAAAAGCATAATAGTCGTTGTAAGAATAACGCCTACCAAAAGGCCAATCACAGCCCCCTTTAAAGAGCGCATACGTCTGTAGATAATGGCCGCGCTACATGCAAATGTCGCACTCGCTATAACATTCATCAGCATACCAATAGGTCCTGTGTCGCTCGCTATAAGCATCTCCACAAAAGCCACAACAATGCTCATCAGAAGCGCCGCCAAAGGCCCAAATAAAAAGCCGCCAATGACAATAATAACATCCTTCGGGTCATAAGTAAGAAAAGGTGCAGCAGGAATCAGCGGTATGCGAATCAGTAGTACCGAGATAATCGCAAGCGCGCTTAACATGCCTAGAGTGCTTAGTTTTTTCGTTTGTTGATTTTGGTTCATGGTAGAATCCCTCCTTGTTTTTGAGGGGCATAAAAAAGCCCCGCATATAAAATGGGGGCGTAAAAAATAAGCAAATATGACAACATAACATGCCGTTGCCAAGCCTAAACAAAATAGACCAAAAGACCTATAACGCAAGGCTGCTCTGATACCTTCTTTCATCCGGACTATAACCGTCGGTATCGGAATTTCACCGATTCAGCATGTGATGTAAATCACACGCTCGCGGACTGTAACCGCCGATAGGGAATTTCACCCAACCCCCGAAGTATATCATAGGTAGTTTAGCACTCGGGATGGTGAGTTGTCAATGGGGAACTTGAAAACGACTTTGGCAGCATACCCCTGAAGGTAATCTTGAACCTTACTCACTGAATATGCTAAAAATCACAACTTCGGGTCTTGCGAATATTCTTGGTATGTCATAATAGACGCCAATGCCTCTGCTCACAAATACAGGGACTCCGTCCGCAGAAGAGCTAAACCCATACGCAAAACGTGTACCATAATGCGTAATATTACCACGCAGCAGATACATCGGAAAGCCAAAAAATGTAATCTGCCCTCCATGCGTATGCCCCGATAGGATTAAATCAATCCCCTCCGTAGATTGGCGCATTGATAAGTCAGGATTATGCGAAAGTAACAAGACAAAGTCACTATCATATGCACCTTCTATGGCATCTTTTATGCTCGCGCTTCTGTTCCACATATCGCGGACACCAGCTAGATAAAAACCTTGCCGTATATGTGCTCCACTGTTATCCAGCGGGACTATCCCATATTGCTCTTTTGCGTGGAAGAGACGTCTATAATCGTCATGATTGCCTTCCACTCCGAAGATGCCATCGGTTGTAAGTATTTGCGCGATTTCCCGAATAGTGCCTTGGTAGTGCGTGCTGCCCATAGAAAAATCGCCGCCCAGCAACACCAGGTCAACATCTCTTTCATTCAGCCCTGCGACGACTTTACCTATCGATTCGTCCGTAATAATATGAAAGTCTGTCATAAACGCTATGCGATAACCATCAAGCTCCGCAGGCCAATTTGCTGAACGAAATTCGACTTCAACATAACGAACGATTCTATCTAATGTAAGTGCATGCGTTATGTGTATCATGGGAATCAACGCAATGATTAAGCCTATCAGCGCGGCAATTTTAACCACTCTCCCTTTCGCTTCGTATTTTGCAAAGCGCATACCCAAACAAGCCCCTATGCCGCCGCACGCAAGGGTAAAAAAGAGTAAAAGCCATTTATTTACGCGCCAGCGAATGTTGATAGCGTAAAGCAGGAATGTCACGACATTCACCAGTACGAAAAGCACGAGGAAGACTTCAATGAGTCCTGTGCGAAAAATTAGGTTGAGGATTTGTATTAACAATGTCTTTATCCCTCACATTCTGAGCGGTATCAGAAGAGATAGCCTTACGCGCCATCTTTCACATTTTTCATAGACAACCCAATCCTCTTCTTAGCCACATCAATCGCAATAACCTTAACCTGAACGATATCCCCGACACTGACCGCCTCCAGCGGGTGCTTGATAAACTTGTTAGATATCTGCGAGATGTGCACGAGTCCGTCCTGATGCACGCCGATGTCTACGAATGCGCCGAAGTCGATGACATTACGCACAGTGCCTGAAAGTATCATGCCCTCTGTTAAGTCTTCCATGGAGAGGACGTCACTTCTGAGAATCTGCTCTGGCATGTCTTCTCTTGGGTCGCGACCTGGCTTTCTTAGCTCTTTTAGGATATCTTTTAGGGTTGGCTCGCCTATGCCTAGCTCTTGTGCGGTTTCTTTTGGATTTGATATTTGTTTGTCGATGCTTCTTATCTTTTCGCTGCCTATGTCTTCTTTTGTGAAGCCGCATTTTTCTAGGAGTTTTGAAGCGGCGTCGTAGCTTTCTGGATGGACTCCTGTTGAGTCTAGTAGGTCCTTGCTCTCACCTTTGGCTATTCTTAAGAAGCCCGCGCACTGCTCGAAGGCTTTTGGTCCAAGTTTTTTTACTTTTAGGAGCTGCTTACGCGAGGAGAAGCGGCCGTTTTCTTCTCTATAGTCGAGAATGTTTTGCGCGAGCGCGCCTGATATTCCCGATACATATGATAGGAGTGAGGGGCTTGCTGTGTTTAAGTCTACGCCTACTTGATTTACGCAGTCTTCTACTACGCCGCCTAGGGCTGTGTCTAACTTCTTTTGATTCATGTCGTGCTGATACTGACCTACGCCGATGCTTTTTGGATCAATTTTTACAAGCTCTGCGAGCGGGTCTTGCATACGACGGCCGATGGATACAGCCGAACGCAATGCAACGTCAAACTCAGGAAACTCCTGCGCTGCAAGCTTAGACGCTGAATAAACAGATGCACCGGCCTCATTGACTATCGCGTAGTGAACAGGTCTTGGAATCTCTTTTAGCATCCCCGCGGTGAAGCTCTCTGTCTCTCTTGAGGCTGTGCCGTTGCCGACAGCTACAAGCTCGACGCCATGTTTGTCAATAAGCGGGATGAGCAGTTTTTTTGCCTCTGTTTCTTTGTTATGCGGCGCGGTTGGATATATTACACCCGTGTCCAAAACCTTGCCGGTGCCGTCTATAATTGCGAACTTACAGCCAGTCCTAAAACCGGGGTCAAGTGCGAGCACAATTTTATTTTTGATAGGCGCAGAAAGGAGGAGTTGACGCAAGTTCTCTGAGAAAACCTTCATAGCGCCTTCTTCAGCCTTTTCGGTCAAGTCGCTTCTTATCTCACGCTCGATGGATGGCCAGATGAGACGCTTGTACGAGTCCTCCACAGACTCATTTATAAACGAGCTTGTATTAGGATTGCCTTTATCGACCATGCCAAAGACTGCCGATAAAATCTCTTCTTTCGGCTCTTCGATTTTTACAGTTATGAACTCTTCGTGCTCACCGCGGTTTGCGGCAAGTACTCTATGCGACGCCACTTTACCAACAGGCTCAGTGAAATCGTAATACATCTCGTAGACAGACTCTTTTTCCGCATCAATTGCCTTTGTTGTGAAGAAGCCTTTTTCCATAGACGTCTTTCTAATCTCTGCTCTAATCTTCGCGTCGTCAGAGATAATTTCAGCGATAATGTCAGATGCGCCTTGGAGAGCTTCAAACACGGAAGTTACGCCTTTTTCCTCGTCTACATATGGTGCTGCGAGTTTTGGCGGTTTTTCTTTCGTCTCTTGCTCCCAGATTAGGAGCGCGAGTGGCTCTAATCCTTTTTCTTTTGCGATTGTGGCGCGGGTGCGTCTCTTTGGCTTGTATGGTCTGTAGATATCCTCGACCTCTGCCATGGTTGCGGCGCGCTCAAGAGCCAAACGTATTTCATCAGTCATTTTGCCTTGCTCTTCAATGGAGCTTGTGACTTGCGCTTTACGCTCTTCCAAGTTTCTCAGATACAGTAGCCTCTCGTGCACATCTCTGAGCACTTGATCATCAACAGAGCCCGTCATCTCCTTACGGTATCTGGCAATAAACGGAATAGTATTTCCTTCGTCGATGAGCGCGATAATATTTGTCATATGCTCGTTCGAAATGCTAAATTGCTCTACAAGTTGCTTTTGTATATCCATCAGACGCTTCCCCCTAGGTGCATTATTTTTCATTCATTATAGCAAATTATTAGCATTTTGACAAACAAAGTGATTTTGTAATAATTTTGTCATTGATTTTTAAGCGTTTTCATGTAAAAATATGATGAAGGAGAAATGCAATAAAGTGCAAAGCTCTTATTAAAAATGAAATAAATAATTAAGGAGGAAGTTTTAATGAAGAAATTAATGGCATTAGCTCTTACTGCCGCTCTTACTTTAACTTCAGCTGTGGTTGTTTTTGCTGCTGCTGATGAGTATGATTACGACTATTATGGTTATGGCTATGAGGAGTACGAAGAAGCTATAGCAGTAGTTGAGCATGTTCCGTTTACAGGGACTGCCAGACTTTTCACTGGAGGTTGGGGGACTATTTTAGGTTATATCCCTACTTTCCCAGGTAACGCTGCTCTTAATCAAAGAATCGAGCACGTTATAAGTGTTACATATTACAGCTTCTTGCAAGTTGATACTGTTTCACGTCCACGTCCAGCAGGTCAAGATGTTCTCAGCTTTACATTAGAAGAGACTTTAACTGCTGCAAGAGTTGAAATTTTTATGCTTAACGATGATCTCGTAGACGTTTCTATCATGACTATCTATGTAGATAAAACTAACAATTCAGAAATCACTGCTGAGGCCTTTGCTGCGTCTGCAGAATTAGTAGGACCTGCTGAAGCTGAAGAAGCTGTTGAAGGTGAAGAAGCTGCTGAAGAAATAGAAATTCCAGTATTCTTCATGAGCCCTATCAGAATCAATGCTGAAGCTGCTGGCTTCACAGTAAACTGGTCTCCTGACGGCGCTGTAATCGCTTATGATGAGAACTTAGCTCTTAACATTTTAACTGGTTCTACAGCGGCTACACTTGTAGAAGGCGAAGAAGAAACAGCTATCACTTTAGACGCGGCTCCTGTGAACAACGGTGGTGTCGTATATGTTCCTTCTACACTTCTTATTGATGTTTTAGGCATCCAGTTCGAACTTTTAACTTCTGACGCTGTAGTTGCTACACCTGCTGAAGAAGCAGTAGAAGTAGAAGAATATGAAGCAGAAGAGTATGAAGTAGAAGTAGTTGAAGTTCCTTTTGAAGAGCGCGTTGCTGAGCTTGAAGCAGCGTTTATAGCAGAATTGTATGATGAAGAAAGTATAGAGCTTACAATTGTTGAAGGTTATGAATTACTTCTTGTAGTTCACAGTGATGATGAGCTTTTAATCGAAGACCTCGGTGCTGGATTTAGTCAAGATGTTCGTGATGGGTTAGGCCTTGAGTCTCTTGTCCTTACAATTCGTATAGTTGCTCTTGACGGCACAGTAGTGTTTGAGGAAACTTTTGAAGTATAGTTTGAATTTAGTAAATTAACAGAGTCCGAGACTCTACAAAGCCGCCCGAGGATAAACCCCCTCGGGCGGTTTTTTGTTTTTGTTGCGGTTACTGAGATGCCGTTGATATTATCTAGCCATACCCAACCGAACAACAGCCAAACATCCACCCTCGGCACAGTTATCAAGCACAAAATCCCCGCCAAGCTCTTTCGCGATTTTTTTGCATATGGACAGACCTAGCCCTGTTCCCATAGGCTTTGTTGTGAAGTGTTCGTTAAAGAGTTTCTCTCTTGCGTTCTCAGAAAGGCCTGGGCCGCTGTCTTTAAACGATACTTCGATATGTTGATTTATTCTTGCAATATTTATCAGAATCTCACCATCATAATCCATTGCCTCTGTTGCGTTTTTAATTATGTTGCCAAAAAGTGTGCGGAGGCTGTTTTCGTTTGCAGTTATGAGCGTATCATCCTGTGGATATGTAATGTTTATAGCCACATTGGGCAGCGTGACTTTTAGGTCTTTTATCATATCGCAAAGTATGGTGCTTATGGAGAGAGCTTCGCTTTCGCCTTGGAGCGAGCTATTCAAATATAAAAAATCCATCATCAGGTCGCTTATTTTTTTGAGCTCTTTGCGAATCATTGCGTAGTTTTTGTCCGCTGAAGGTCGTTCATCAGAAGCCTCTAGTATGTCTAGGTTAAGACCTACCATTGTTAGAGGATTTTTGACCTCGTGCGCTATGGCTGCGGCACGTGCTTCTAAAAATTGCTTCTCGTCCAGTTTGAGCTGCATATTTTACTCCTTTCACGCTAAACAGTCATAAAATCAAATACCCAAAACAGTAACGCAGCGCAGTAGTTATGCATAGCGATACTGTTTTGGGATGGAAGCGTTCTTGCTACGGCTGTGGCAGTATAAGCACTTGACCGAAGAATATTGTGTCTGGGTCTTCTATACCATTGACCTCCATGATGCGCTCGACCATGCCAATATTTCCGTATACTCTGCGGCTTATTCCCATCAGGCTGTCTCCTGCCTGAACAATATATGTTGCAGGGAAGGTAGTCGGAGCTGCTGTTGTAGCTGGTGGTGCTTGAGTCGTTGGTGGAGGCGGCGGTGGCGCTTGGGCAGGTGGTGCTTGAGGAGCTTGCACCTGAGCTGGCGGCGGTGGTGGTATAGGTGGTGCAGGCGGCGGAGCTGGAGCTTGCACTGGAGGCTCAGCTGTCGGCGCAAATGCTGCCTCTGCAGCCCTTGCATTCTCTTCGGCTAAAAGCCTATTGCCGTCTTCAGTGACCGATAGCTCAATCTCTGCTCTAATTTCTTGGGCAAACGCCGCAACATCTGCAGGGACTGATATCGCAAGATTTCTATACGATTCATACAGAGCCATAAAATTATGCTCTAAGACATTTATGCGCTCATCGCTTCGTATAAGACCAGCACCCATTATAAAGCTCACTAAAAACATAACTGCACATAGCGCGGTAAGCATATTGACGAGCCTTCGTTGTTCGCCTTGTCCTGCTACGGCAGCGCTTTGTCGTTTATCGCGGTTGGTATAGGTCTGTTTTGTGCTTCGCCCTTCGGTTGATTCGCGCAGCTCCCTTATACGCCGTTTAGAGACAGGGACGCTGGTTATATCATCGTCTTGACCACCATTACTTTCTATTTCCAAGATTTTGTCAGATGGTCCACGGGTGGACTCTTGCTCGGTAGACTTTTGAGTCCTTAAATCTATCATATATTCGTGCATCGGCTTGTTTTTGTCATAATACACAAAGTATCCTTTGCTCTCTATAAGCTCTTTGCCTTCATTATATACGTAGAATGCGTCCATCCTTTGTGCTGGGTCTGTTACGAAAAAGACCTGATGAGCCTCGGTAAAATTCTCGCGATGATAACTATAGTTTTTATTGCTCAGGTACGTTCCGTAACCAGGCTGAGAATGAACCCAGCCAACGATGCTAAGCCCAGGAAAATACTTGTCCAATATTTCTGAGTGGTGATTTATCGAGTTTTGTGAA
>Ga0123355_10017390_pt1 | contig 11361 bp, 4 predicted proteins | sample TergutEmb28metaG_3_FD_89872 | JGI IMG/M metagenome (GOLD analysis project Ga0123355, IMG submission 89872) | Embiratermes neotenicus P1 segment gut microbial communities from Petit-Saut dam, French Guiana - Emb289 P1 | ecosystem: Host-associated > Arthropoda: Insects > Digestive system > Gut ...
ATATAATAAAAAAAAAAAAAAAAATAAAATAAATATAGATTTTACTACTGTTTGTTTGTTTTTGTTGTTTTTTTTTGTTTGTGTGCCTGTTTTTGGTGGGAGGAGGGGGGGGGGGGGGGGGGGGGGGGGGGGTACAGCCCTCTATGTATGTTACAAGAGGTCCCTGCATTTGTTATGTATCATTTTCCCGTCTTGGAATATGAAATTTTCTTGAACTCCCTTTCCTCGGACAGTACAGTACATAACCAGCACAACTTAATCTAAAGTTCAACATTGTCACTAGATTTTCGAAAAACTTTCATTTGGACTCGAAATTTCTTGCGTATTAATTATTACTTGTTGGAATTTTATTCTTCAGAAGTATACAATTTATATACGAATATAACACAAATATTTGACTGCTGTGTCCAGTAAACAGGGATTCTGACCGGAATTACAATAGATGTCTTTTAGACACATGATGCCTTCTCCAGTGTCCAAATATAAATGGTTTCGTATAAGCCTACAAACAATAAGTGAAACAATTCTTGTTCCATGCTACAAATTCGATTATCATATGCATGATCAGAAGGAGACAGACAGAAGAGATAATTGGTACGAGTTATCAGCGTAAGCACAGTGAACATAACAAACTCAGTAGTATTGCGGGGTTAATCTGACCCAATGTTGCTATCTATCCTTGGTCCTTCCCAACAAACTTACATCACCGCATTCTGTAAGGTAAAACATTATTTTAAAAAATCGTAAACACGCTTCATACAAGTGAGACAAGACTTGGAATGTCAAGTTTCAGAATTGCAGCTACAGAATTTGTCTTGGGTGAACCCAACTCATTCCTAAAGCATTGTGAATCATTTCGTAAGTACCCACTATCAGGCACACAGCACTGGCATCACGTGTTTGTCACCCCGGATTTTTTAACCTACTAAAGGTATCACCGACAATTTTCGGTTTCTTTCTTTTTTCCTACAAACTACATATCAGTTCATATTTTTCACTAGAATATGGTTTCTGACGTCACAGAAAAAGAAAACAATCTGCTACTAAAGAAGCAGTGAAAGAGGATGGATGAAAATATAAATGGTGGATAAGACTCACAAACCACCTTCAGCTGAAGGTACAGTAAACTGTGTAGCACTATAGTATTACTCTGACCCACCACTGCAATAGATCCTTAGCCTGTTCTATTAAATTCACATATCATATCCTGCAAGGTGCACTGTAACAAGACGGGCCGTCAACAAACTTCATTATGGTGCGTTACGAATTCCAGTGAGACATCCGGACGGATGCACGGAACAGGATCGTCTCCCTCCGACAGACGGTAGCCGGAAGTTTCAAAAGTCCTGTCACCTTCTGGGTTACCCCACAGACCCGGACCCTCCCTCCGGCTGAAGCAGCAGTCAAAGAATCCACGGACCTGGATCCTCCCCCGCAGTAATGGAAAAGTGACCCCAGTAACAACACCGTAGATTCATTAACTGTCCTTGCAGGTGGTAAGCCCACGTACAGTTCAAACTGAGGTTTGTAATGTAAAAATGCCACACACATTCTTCTTGTTACACCGGAAGTTTCGGTCTTATTTCTGACATCTCGATTAAGACACGAGAGTACGGGGGTGGAGGTGAAGGAGACCTGAATGCCACCGAGGACGCTCTACGCCAGACGCCCACTGTTCAATTCCGGACTGGGCAAAGAAATTAGTTTCTCAGACACGAAAACCAGGTTATCTGGTGCTAGTCCGGGTCAATCCTTTTCAGTTCAGCGAAAAATCAGGTATCGGCTAAACTTGTGCACGGGCAGTCCGAACCTATGATACTTGCCACAGTTCCTGACTCCTGCGATCGTTTAATATACCCACTTACCAGCCTTCCGGCGAGAAACGCCCGTTTTTGCCACCTAAAAATGAAGGTCTGGCGTGTTTTCCGTTACTTCCCTCCTTGTTAGTGGGAATGTCTCCCTGGTTACCTGCGCAGCAGACAGTGCAGCTAGCTTACGGACAAGAATACAAGGAGACATGCCGAGTATTAATATGCGGTACAGATGGTTTAAAGAAATTTTATGCATTCTTCAGTATTAATTCTATTAATATTATACACATGCACATGTTACGAAGTTTGCAGTATTACTCGTAAACCACTTACAATGGACAGAGTTTAACGTTATCAGTGGAACTTGACCCGAGACAATCCGCCATATGAAGAAATCTGTCCGGTAGCAGACAAGCTGTTCCATGCGGAAGGACGGACGGACGGACAAGCATAAAGAAGTTCACAGTCACTTTTCGCAACTCGGCACACACACCTAAAAACTGCATAAAGTATTCTACAAAAAGAACGGTTTTCCCATAAGTCTCTAGTTATAACTTCCTATTTCTCACTTTCACGGACTTCTATACTGTTTTTGTAGTTAATTTAGGTGGAACGGTGCTTGGAGGACACAACAAACACTGGAAACTCATTGTCTCAATTTTTCATATACGATGAGAGAATTTAAATAAATGGCGTTGTCGCTGGGGTAAGCAGCGTTGCCAGACTGCGCTCAAACTAGACGGTTTCAATCATACTCGTACACTGCTAAGTTTTTATAACCACTGAATACTTTGAGAACAAAAAACACATCGAATCAACCCTGCTTCTCCCCCACAGTGACATCCCATCTAAAAGCCCTATGTTCTCTCTCACATACAGAACGAAACTCAACGCACCAACTATCCACACAATATATTAGGCTAACTAGACTAAATAAAATATCACCATCAGCATGTAGAGCATCACTGCATTCAAACTCGCACTTCGGTGGTAATTAAAAAAAAAAAAAGGAAATATTCTCATCCAACTAGGGGGCGAGAAATGTAACAGCCAATAACAGAGTTTCCCATACTTTTTTTTTTGCTCGCAGACCCCTTTTGACTTCGAAAAATAACCACGGATCCTTAGAACCTTGCTAACGTACAGATAGCATGTACGGACGATAGGTATCCAAAATTAAAAATTTACATCTCAGAGCTGATTTGAGATACTAACACACATCAGTAGCACACGTCATAATGCACCGCATGATTTTGGCTTAATTAAACTGATCGTCGCTTGCTTCGTCGGTATAGGAAGTTTCTGAATTAGGTATCCTAATGGTCACACGAAATAAACATATCGCCCATTAAAGAAGCTCCTCTATTATTTTAACAAAACATTATTCCTTTAATTAAAAAAAATAAGTAAACTTGAAAGTGGCCATTACCGAAATGTACTCACGGATCCCCCGGGAACTGGTCGCGGATCTCTTGGGATCCGCAGAGCACAATTTGGGAACCACTGGTCTAGAATGATTGTTAGTCTTTGCAATAATGAGAAACAATACGGTGCGGGTCAAGGTTAATTTCCTGCTCCTCTAGTGCTACCCTCCTTTCTGATATTACATTTACTACTTATGGGCGAAACTGGAAGTCGTATTTATAACCACGTAACAAGTCCTCGTGGAAGATGGTGTTGGACTCTCAGCAATAATAATCAGGCTCTCTACACACTCACAAACAACACACGCCGAACTATACAATATGTGCGCTTCAAAGAACATGAGTAGGGCTATCCATTGTGCAAACAACAAGCGGAATTTGCAATGGATTTCTCTCTCACATCGACCAGCTGGGAATCCCACTAACGTCACTTAATTCCGCACCTTCAACTGTTTCATCAACGGATCACGGAAATTCAACACACTGTCACTTTTAAAGTAACCGGGACTTACATGTAAGATCCAATCCAACGTATTGCACACTTTATACCATATACAAGTCAGTCCAGCATGTTTCGGCTAACATTAGTAGTCATTTCCATGGAGGCTACATATGTTGGTCGAAACTTCTGGTAGTAGCTAGTATATGGTATAAACGGTGTAAGAAGTTAAATAAATCTTATCTGTACATTACTCATTCCACGGAAGATGTATATTATTAAGTAACAGGCCTATTTATTGACATAAATAATCGAAATCAGACCATCCAACGTTTTCGCTCTTTGAAGGACTCGTCTCCTAGTGCTTTTTATCAGCAGCAGATTATTTTAACCCACCAGATCCGTCCATCTTCAGCGTCTGACAGGCCACACTTTTTTTTTTGACGTTTTGCTGACCGTGCATTTCAGTATACTTATCTCAGTAATTAACCCACTTGATGCACAAAATTTTTGTTTTACAGTAAGTTTATTTCATGCCTCTACATGTTTCAAGCGCATGTGCTCATCACCAGGTCAAATTTGCATTACACAGCCTGTGGTATCATCACACCTATAGGTGTCATGATACCAGAGGCTGTGTAATGCAATTCTGACTTCCTGCTGATGAGCACATGTGCTCGAAACATGTAGAGGCATGAAATAAACTTACTGTAAAACAAACATTTTGTGCATCAAGTTGGTTAATTACTGAAATAAAGGCCACACCTCTTCTACCCTGAACGCTGCTACCTATCTGCCAAATTACACGGCGTCACATCTCAGATGACCACAATCTGAATACTCACCCCGTTGGGAATCTCAAACCACACGCGTTTGCACATTTCTGCGAATTTCGGGTGAGATGGCTCAGTAGATAATGTTTCTGACTTGCATTAGGGGGGTACATCGGTAGCGATACCGACTACCCCCAAGTTTATCGCAGTTTTCCTCATATCTTACAGTCAAATACCGCGTTAATATTTCAAATTAAATCACTAAAAAGCCTTCCACGTACCTTCCAATTCCCACAGGCCTTAATTTCACGAGCCGTACTACATGAAGCAGAGTTCATGGAACCGAATGTTCACGGCCGTGCTCACAACAGCCCGCTATTGGTTTCTACCCGGAGCCAGATCAATCCAGTCCGCGCCTTCCCATCCTATAACATTATTTTTTGATCGGCACTTAGACCTTCCATACGGTCTCTTTCCTTCTGTTTATCCTATCTCTACACTTTTACGTGATTGAACCATGGCCCACCAGTCCTTGATTGGATCACTCTAATTATATCTGGCAAGCAGTAAAAATCACAAAGCCCCTCGTTATTCAGTTTTCTCAGGCCCTGTATTACTTTTTCCCTCACACGTCAAAACAATTTCTTTCCTTGGACTCTAACACCCTCAGCATATATACTTCTCTCAATGTGAGAACAAATTTTCAAATTTCGTAAAACAAAAGGCTAAATAATAGTTGTGTGTATTTTACTCTTTCAGTCCCCTACTGTAAGTATATTTACTTATGCAACAGGGATTAGAGTAACGATTTCTCAGTTTGTTTATAAATTAAGTCACATATATTTCAACACAGCCACATAACCTCAGTATTCCTTTATACAGACGAAGCTTAACAATCTGCCACTAATGATACCGAACCAAATCAGAAGTCAAGACCCGCGGTCCGCAGTCTAATTTTAGTGCATCAGACTTCTTACACGTTAACACAGATCTAACAGCACGCGTCCCTACGATCGACAAAGCCAGTGCTTCCGGAAAAGAGTATAAATAAAATACAGCCATCCGCTTTCCAACCAATTACTACAGTACGTTCTACCGTCCCTCTTCTTGCTGCCTTAATGCTGAAAGTACAGTCAGTGACGAAAAGTTGTAAGTTCTACCATTCGTAGCACGCTAGTATGTGCAAATAAAGGAAATGGGTGAACTCCACTCACCACGTTTACTGAGTGTTGTCATACACACATACATACACACACACACACACACACACATCACTCGTATCAAACAATTAGTGAGTTCGGTTATACAGTCTTACTTACTTACTCCATGGTGCAGAGTCCTTCTTGAGAAGCTAACTGGTTTGCAGCTAGTCAAGAAATTCCTCGCATTTCACAGAACCCGAAGGTTCATTACCGCACTCACAAGCGTACGCCAACTGTCTCTATCCTGGACCAGCCCTATCCAGTCCATATACCCACATCCCACTTCCTGGAGATCCATCCTAATATTATCCACCCATCTACGCCTAGGTCTCCCCAGTGGTCTCCTTCCCTCCGGTTTCCCCACCCAGACCCTATACACCCCCTCTTCTCACCCATATGCGCTACATGCCCAGCCCATCTCATTCTTCTCGATTTTATCACCCGCACAATATTGGGTGAGGAGTACAAATCATGTAGCTCCTCGTTATGGAATCTCCTCCATTCCCCCGTTACCTCGTCACTCCTAGGTCCAAATATTCTCCTCAACACCATGTTCTCAAAGGTTATATAGTCTACACTAACCAATTAGACACCGATAAAATTGCCGTCTTCCAGGATGTGATGCAAGGTGGTTTCGTACATAAGTAACTTGATTTAGCACTGCCATATGAAGACACATTGAAGTATGAACGTACAGCTCCCAAATTTCTCAACCTCAGTACTACAGGTTAGTTGTTAGCTTTACATTCCATCCGGTTGACGCCTAGGGAAATAATCCTCCCTGCGCTCCCCAGTATCTCCAACGGTCGTCCTTGGTTTCTAATTCTACAGGGTCTGTAAGTCATCATTAGTTGTACTGTGGAGCAGGGCCTCTGAATTCTGCCAACGTGGCAAATCCATTTGTTCCTGTTGGACAGTATTCTTACAAATGTATTCTAGTGGCTCCTTTCATTAGTTTCTCACACACAATGCTCTCCCGGCTCACAAATTTCATATATAATAGGATTTATCTTTCATTAATTATCCACGTTTCGCCTAGGCCTAAAAGAGGATGGCTGCCATATTTAACGTGCTAAATGTTACTGGTTTCTAAACAGTGACACTTTCAAAAGCATTTATGTTTTAGTTTGTAGTTTTTAACACATTTTTGTATTCTTACCTGACAATCTTATATTTGACATACTGATATACTGAATACTTAAAGCAGATTATATTCCGTTCAAGTCGGGTTTTCTCTGTTTCCGCGCGAAATAACTTCCGTTAAGGAGAGATAATTATGTATTAAACTTTCACTATACATTCTCCGGGACAGCCGTTTTCCTACACACAGTTTTTCATGCAATCCTTGTTCCGTTTTTGCACACAATCCTTATATCTGCTTGTTGCAGCGAAGAAAACAGAAGACACGCAATCCACGTACAACGTAACATTGAGGCGCGTTACCGTAACTATTTTTGCCGTCGAAACGCAATAAGTATTAAATATTATGAGTGCGTGGTCTGCATTCTTGCCTTAGTTATCCGCTATGCAAAAACGCATGCACCGTATATTGTAATCTGTGGCCAGTCTGGATCTACCATATTTTTCCACAGTAACTCATAGACGGCGAGATTTTCGGGGGGGGGGATATGAAGATAAAGTGTGTTTTTTGATTTTCACTACAACTTTTGTCTGAAACATTTCTCTTCAAGAATTCAGCGAGATATTATCATGCAAAGTATTCACTACTCTTATTACCATATTTTAATCAAACTAGAATTGTCTCAACAAATTTTCGAAAAATCCTCAAACATCAAATTTCACGAAAATCCGCCCAATGGGTGCCGAGATGTTCCGTGCATACAGACGGACAGGCAGACAAGACGAAGCGAATAGTCGTATTTCGCAAAATTTCGAACGCACCTTAAAACACTACCCGCCACCTGGTTGGTGTTACTATTCAACCACAGAGTAGTAAATCCATCGCGCGGCGCTTATGCCGTTCCAACACTAGAACTATAACGCAACATAACAGACGTGACGTCGCTGATCAACAGCGACGTCACGTCTGTAAGGGTAAAATCTGACGAGCGGATTAAGATCACAAAGGAAGAAAATTAAACTGCTGCCTGATTGCAGCAGGCTATGCGCCAATGGTATTACCGGCCTAACACGGAATCCTACCACACAGACAGCCACCGTCCCTTGACTCTGTGGCATGCATACCATTGTCCGCGGAGACCTTCAAGTGCCTGGGCCAGAGCTATCTCCAGCACTGACACTAGCACTAATATACTACATCTAGTCCACCTTGGTCGAAGTTCCATCTCGACATTTCTCGAACACAATCGCTACTGGTCGTATTGCTCTACTTTTAACATCTCGCAAAGCAGAAACTAGTACTTACCATCGCCGGAAACTCTTAGACTTTCTTTCCTGTGCCTAAAATTCAAAACTAAGAAAAATTAAGAGACTTCATTACAAACCGTGACAAAGCAATCAGACGGTAGATTTTCATTGTTTCATCGTGATCATCCTGCCTGCAACAGTGTACATGTGTTACAATGGCCCACTAGTTTCCATATCCCATCACGATAAATATATGGTGTATAGCGTTTGGCCTTAAGCAAGTTCAGTGCTGCTTGCACCACTACTCCTTACACAAGCATATTCATGACCAGGGACACTGCCATTACCAGGTGCGTTCCCAACATTGTGAAACACGACTACTAGCTTCGTCATGACTGCAAGTCCATATGGAATAACTCGGCTCCTACTGGACGGACTTTTCATGAAATTTTGTATTTGAGGAATGTTCGAGAATCTAACGAGAATATTCAAGTTTCATTAAAATCTGACAAGAATAACAGGCACTTTACATGAAGCCCAAGAAGACCTATGTACGTGCATTTATGATAATATCTCTCTGGATTTTTAGAATGAGGAATGGTTTAGACAAAAGTTGTACATAACACTAAAACACACTTCTATCTTCAACAAAAATATTACAAAAATCGTGCCGTTTATGAGATGAAGTGTAAAAAACACAAAATGCACTGTTGTGTTTCCACCTCAAAAATGGTTACGCAAACGCGACACAGTGTTAACGCTACACGTGTAGTGCCTTAGCTTCTCCTTCATACGCTACGCGTTTTGTTCCACCTTCTCAACACGATTTCCGTTAACGAGAGGTAATTTTGTACAAAATTTTAACACGGATTAACAGTGTTCGCCCTTCCCCATTTAAATATGTATTCCCAACTATTTGTACAACTTACTCTACATTATATAGTTTTCGATATTTTCAGACGTCATTCTCCTGTCAATGACGTCCGGTTTTAAAAGCCAAGACCTCAAAAATCAAATCAGAGGTGCCTTCCTTCGGTGCTTTGTATCAGTGTAGAATCCACAATAAACGCGCTACAGCATTATCAGTAATAAAAATACAAAAAAAAAACACTCTCTGAGAACAGGGATTCATATTATTCATATCAGAGATGCTTTCACTGCCGCCAGCATCACTTGTGAGGTGAATTAAATTGGCTCACCTTCTTCTACCTTGCACCGCAAATTGCATTAGCACAATCCACTGTTTGCTGCATGTCAGTAGTGGAGGAGGTACGTGTTCAGCACCGCCGACTAAACGAATGCTCAGGACTGCGTTACTGAATGTTGCAATTAAAGCATGCATCCGCTGTGCAGAAATAACTCGTACAGGATATAATTCAGTCAACATACAGGACACATACCACGTACGCTTAGTATGTAACAGTCTTTTCACTTTTGATGCCGCCAACTAGAAGTTATATTTTAATTATTGTGTCACGAATTTCATTCTGGCTTTCACAGAGCTCAGTGCGTAGGGCCTGTTTAACACAAAGTGTAAGCAGGCTTACCAATATGTAGGAACAGTGGTAAATCGGTTACATCACAAAAGTGGCGTCTAAGCCATTAACGATACAGGAAATACGGAAGTTCGAAGCGGCCAGATGTGCCTGAGCGTGGAACAAGTAAGGATACACACCAGCGGCCTTTAGCACGCGTCTTCAATAATTATGAACTAGTGCCGATCCCGGCGACCGTGCAGTCTAAGGCGTAGGTCTGCAGTCGCTTATAGCTTGGACTGCGGGGCTCAAATCCTGTGTAGGTAGCGGACTGTGCGAGGAACTGATTTCTCGTTCAGAGGAGTCCCATCGGAGGTGTGGCTGCGTGTGAACCTCAACAATGTGGCGGCCTAGGCCCGAGTTGGACTGGTGCGCCGCACGCACGCACGCACGCACGCACACAAAAGTTATTCATGGCTGCTTCCTATTGCTAAGTCCGGTTCAAATATCTGTCCTGCGATTCTTTACGCTGACTGAGAGTCTTCGTGATTTTCTTCACTCCTCAAAGTAAGGTAGTCTACTAACACTGCCTTCACCTAAGTGTCAGTTCATTAATCACAGTATCATTCGATGTTGCATCATCTTCCAACGACCCTACACGCCCCATTTCTTGCCCACCTCATGTTCCTCGACTTTATCATCCTAATGTTTACACACTGTGCAGCTTCTTACTGTGCAATTTATACCAGTCCCACATTTCTTCCTCCCTCTTAGTTCCAGAAATATTATCCAGTGGTATGGGGTCAAATAGTTACCATCAATCTGTGTTCTTTCTTTGGGTGAGGGACAAAGTTTCATTCACCAAAAAACAAGTAAAATTACAGTTCAGTTCAAGTTGTATCCATCTTTTCATTACAGGCACAAAACGGGAAGACAAACTGTGAAATGAATGGCAGTAAGCACTCAACCAATTTAATCTGATTTTAATTTCTTGGCAAATGTAATTCTCGTTAGTGTCGTTTTCAAGTACCAAAACATTTTCGAAGAATCATTTCTTACCTTTACGTTATGAAGATATGTTTATCTACAATACCATAAACAATTAAAGCATTTTATGATAAAGAAGTCGAACATTAACGTGAGTTACATTCATGACAGCGAACAGAATACAGCAGACCTGCATCGCTCGCTGGTTTGAGCATCACGAACGCCATTATTCGCAGAAGAATTACTGTAACAACCATCGCGCATCGCGGAAGGATCATGATTAATTCGCGGTCGTGTTTGCGTATTGAAAGTACACGAGCGCGCCTCTGCCACACTGTCTCACTGAGTGACTGCAGAGATAGCGTGCGATAAACATTGTACTTCGACTACACTTTTCACAATTTTAACTGCTTCTTGGTCTCGTGTCTTAATTATGTCTGGAAAGAGTGATAAGCATGCTGACGAAAGAGAGATGGAAAGTTGTCTGTTGTTACAGAAAATTGACGCGTTGGATAAACTGGACAATGGAATGAGGATTACTGCGGTAGGCGGCCATAATGCTGTATACGAATCGACTATCCAGGTCATCGATAAAAATAAAGATCAGATGAGTGGAAGCGTCAAGGTTAGTGTTCAGTCGTGTGCGAACATATCTTGTGCAAACAGTCGTTACTCTTTCCTCTAAAAGATGGAAGAGTCTTGTTTGCATTGCTGGAAGACGAGAAGCAGGAATGGTTGTCAGCCATTGGTACTCTGGTGAGTTAGACGGCCATGTGGTTACACAAAACCACTAGCACAGTCTGCGGGCGAGGGGGGGGGGGGGGAGGGCCAAAAAACCAAAAAAAGGATGTTTTTAATTTTCAAACAGGCGATGCCTTCTTTACGAATTGGGGGGGGGCATAAAAAATTAACCTTCTTGTAA
>Ga0123355_10017391_pt1 | contig 11361 bp, 5 predicted proteins | sample TergutEmb28metaG_3_FD_89872 | JGI IMG/M metagenome (GOLD analysis project Ga0123355, IMG submission 89872) | Embiratermes neotenicus P1 segment gut microbial communities from Petit-Saut dam, French Guiana - Emb289 P1 | ecosystem: Host-associated > Arthropoda: Insects > Digestive system > Gut ...
AAAGGTCTGTACATTATCATTGAGCGAACAATGACAACCATTGAACGACGCACGTAAGACCAAGTGCTTTTAAATAACCTTGACTTTCGTGTTTCTGCATTCGTACGTATTGGTACGCTTACCATTGGAGTACGATTATGACCTGCTTGAATAATGGTTTCAAGAGTATATGTATATGAGTTTATCACATTTAATCTCAGCGCTGCCTCACGAGAATATGCGCGAAATCCACTTGGTGCGTCAGGCACTTTCGTTCCAGAAGCAACCCTAACTACAAAAGATCCAAGCTTTTGCATCCTCTTCTTCAGTGGTGAAAAGTGCTTAATATCACTTATAGGGCGTTCGCCAATAACTATTTCAGCCTTATTTGTGAGTATAGGCGCAACTAATTTCTCAATATCCGCTCCTGAATATTGATTATCAGCATCAGTGTTTACAATAATATCTGCACCAAGCATCAAGCATGCGTCTATACCCGCTTCAAATGCTCTGGCAAGTCCTCTATTTGCTTTGAAGCTGACAATATGATGCACACCAACTTCGCGAGCAACTTCAACTGTTTGGTCATTGCTTCCGTCATTAATGACAAGATATTCAATGACATCAACGCCATTAATCTCACGAGGCAAGTCCGCAACAGTTGCCGGAAGTGTCTTTTCCTCGTTATAGCATGGAATTTGAATTATAAGTTTCATAAAGACTCCATCTTTAGTTCATTTGTAATTTCCACTTAATTTTGACTCGCAGGTATTGCTTCTATTCCGATCACAGCTAAACCGAGCTGTCGTACATCCTCCGCACCATATTCAGCAGGACTCCATGAGTCGTATAATATCACAAATTCGTTCAAACCGTCAAACACAAAGCTCTCAGGCACGTTGAGTCGTATCTCATTGTTAGCTCTCAGATATTCTCCAGCCAGTGTCGCCAGATGATGGTTGTTCACATAAAAACTGAAGTCCAGTTCTCGTACTTCTAAAATTTGCTCTAGAAAACCCGCATGACGAACATATATTGTGTAATCATATTTATCTAAACTCATAAATATTACAGATCTGCCGTCCATGCTCCATCTGAAGTATTCTTCCAATGTACTAAATCCATAAAAGAAAAAAGCGTCTGGATCGGCAAACATATAAGTGTATCTTGTATCATGAGGTGTATCTATAGGCTTTAAAACAAACATATCATATGAAATATCAACAATTTTATGGTTCTCAGCTCTATTGGCGCTTATTACTCTGGCGAAGAGGATATAGTCACTCATTTCAACGCTTTCGTTCGCTCTCAAAAGCCTTATGCGAGCATCCCTGTGGAAAAACTGAATGTGAAGCATATCAACACGCATCTCATTTGTTGCAAACACATCCATGTAATTGTGCTTCTCGTCAATAATATCTGGCAATTGATTGTATATAGCGTTTCTTTGGGATATGGGGATATAGCTTTGCATAACCAGCAATATACCACTACTAACAAATGCAATGGTTATTAGTGCTACAATAAATATTCTGAACTTCATGCTCTGCTGCAGAAAAATATAAATTATAATAGCAGGCAATGTAGCAACTATGAATGCAAGAAATAGATTTACTCCTTCTCCATGGCGGTAAAAATTATGCATACCTAACGCCGTAATATGCCCTAACCAGTCTCCCCCTTCGAAGCCAGACGTTGCAAGGTAAACTATAATCGTCATACCCATAAACAGCGCAATACACGCAGTTAATGTGCTTTTTACAATAGCGGTACGCATTGAAAACAGTTTCAAGAGTGCTATAAGCATAATCGGACCAATTAGATTATATATATATCGCTCGTAGAAAACACCATCCAACCTGGTTGGAGTTGCCATAAATACTGTACTAACAGCAAGTGCCAGCATGAATGATAACAATATAAACATATATGTGTATAGCAATATATCAGGTTTATTTTTATCTTTCACACTATCTCGTACATTAGTTATTATTTTTCGACTTATGAAGCCTACTCCAATAAAACCCAACAGAAATGTTGTTACGCCAAATGCATAAATCTGGCCAACAAATGTTCTCAGCAAATACAGTATGCCACTTATTGACAATATTCTCGTACTGCGTTCAAACACACGCTCAAAGTCATTGCCAATCAGGCTTTGAGCTCCCATATTTTGATAAAGTACAATCCCATCATCGCCTCTAACCCAAATTTCCGATTGTAATAAAGGTTTCATGTACAGTTCATGTGTCGCGATTATTGCTCCCAAAATGCAGATCACTATCAGAAACTGCTTTAACGTAATCTTATTTGCTATCTTCATAAGGCAAATCACAGCTATTCCTGCAATAACAATTGCCAATGTTCTTTGATGAACTACAAATGTGTATCCTAGGAGTATCCCTGCTAAAATGAAAACCGATGTTTTCGAATTTTTATTCATTTTGACAAAACAAAAACATATCAACCAAAACAGAAACACCAGTAGTGTTTCTGCCCACAAGATGCGTGTATTCGCAATGTTCGCGTGAAATAATGTCACACACAAAGAGCACACGATTAGAACAAGTCTGTTTGTTGACGGAGCAATGTGCTTCCCAAAAGCATATGCAAGGGGAAACACCAGACTGGCAAAGATGGCATTTGCTACAATTCCGGCTTGTAACATCATTGTCGGATCTTCAAAGATTAACATCAGGGGAGTTAAAATTAATGCGAAACCATATGAATAGAATCCAAACCTGTGAATGATGCCCGACCAGTCATATCCGGCGAAAAAAGCCGCAGAGGCCAAGTAGCCCATTTCGTCGGTAACAACATTCAATCCAACGTGCCGTTCAACACCCCATATAAAAACGGGAAATATCGCAATAGTTAGCAGGGCTAGTGAAATATACTCCTTTTTCCCGGCTAAAAACATATTTGCTCTTTCAAACATTTTTTACCTTTCGTTGTTTCTGCTGTTTACACGGCGTTCCAATTCATCAATTCTTTGATTAGCTTCTTTCAGTAAGTTGCTCATTATGTTAATCGCAATTGTATTGTTCATATTATACTGAGTTTGCTGAGCGTGTGGTGGAGCAACGTACCAACGTAGGCATTTTCTGAACATGCGCTTAATGAAGGTTTTTGCCTTGCCGGTCATACCACCTGTGGAGGCAAGTTGTTGATTCGGATCAATTATCCAGTTATTGTTAAGATAATCTAACTTAGCAACCAGCTCCTCAGTGCTATCATTTGACGTTTTTGCACCTAATGTCTTTTGTATCTTTGCCAGCGCTTCGTCTTCGTTTAACAAATGGTTGTTAACTGTTACATATCCAAGATAACTTTCCTCTGGTCTAAACCCAACCAAGCATATCCCATCATGCTCTGTATTATTGTCTTTCAGAAAGTTAATGTCCACAAAGTCAAGATACTTTGAACTATTCCACTCTATGCTTGATAATTTTCCACTACATTCAGGGCTGCTTACACCATGAATCATCATAATCATATGACACAACGGTACGTATGACAAAATTGACTCAATTGCCTTTTTACCGCCTTCATCAAGCACAGTACTTCCCATGAGTATAAAATCAATCGGAATTTGTCGTTGCTCCAGTTCGTCAAACACTTTAGGTAAAAGCTTATAAGCCGGACCTGTAAGATAGATAACATTATCTAAATAGCTATACTCCTGCTCTACATTCTCATCAAGGTCCAGAGAAAACACAAGGTCGGAGCTTTTCGATATTAACGGCAGACATCCGGACTGAGATTCACCGATTACTACACAGCATGTAGGTGCATGACTTTTTATAATTGAGTTTAATACAAAATGGTCAAGGCGATGTGCTTTTTGAGCTTCAGAAATATCGATGTCTGAAATTTTATCATTCCAAAATGCAACATTGTTTCGAAGCGCATAGGTATTTTCATAAATAATTTCCATCGTTTGTTGTGCATATTCCGACCAAAGTTTTATATATCTTTCTGCCGCCTGCTTTGAAAGCATTTCATATAGATCCTTGTCAGTCGCCAAGTTATACATAGCTTCGTAGAGCTTTTGCGCATCAAGTGTGTCTACAGCTATACATCCTCCCTCTGCTACCAGCTCAGACATTACACCAACTTCATTGCAAATACACGGTTTTCCATGCCACACACTTTCAATTATTGGCATACCAAAACCTTCAATTATTGATGGATATACTGTAAACGTGCATTCATTGTATAGGCGTCCTAAAGTATCATCGTCAACAATTCCAAGCCATTCCAAATTGTCGTACTTGCCTTGTAGCCGGCTTATATAGTCGGGTACGTCATCATATCCTGCGTACCTGTTACCGACAAGAGTGAGGCTAATGTTTAGTTCCTTGTTGTTTTCCATCAGACTTACAAATGCATCCAATAACGTCTTATGATTTTTTCTAGGCTCCAAAGTGCACACACAGAGGATTTTCACTTCATCTCTCAACGTGCTTTTTTCAACAACTCTTTTACTACCCTCAAACTCAGCTGACAGTTGATTGGTTTCAACAACGTTGCCGGCTATATTGCCTTGTTGCCAAAATTCAATTAAGCATTGCTTTGAAAAATCAGAGATTGGCATAATCACATTTTGCTTAACTAAGTTCACCATATAGTTCTTATGATTCTGCGTAACTTCGTCATTACAATACTCAGGCGTGATGATCGGAATTGCATCATAAAATATGCTCATTGTATGCATATTCCTTGAGTTTGCATATGCTTGAATTTTAACTGCATTTTCATTTCTTATTATTTCCGTACACAGTAACCATTTTATTTTATTATTTCCTGCAAAATAGTCATCTAAGATAACCCTCTCACCAACAGAAGATACATAGCAATCATTTAATAGTAATGGACCGTTGAAGCTGCCTAGTATTGCATATTCATTCTCATTTGGAAAGACATATTGATTGTTTTCCCAAATTACGAAAATTGGGTTTAAGGTTCTTTGTAATTCTCTTGTAAGTCTTCTTGTTACTCTTATTACTCCCGAATTGGCAGGATCTTTTGTAGCATTTGTAACATCAACAACAAGATCAACCCTGTTCTTTAGTTCAGGAACATAATCCGAGTTTGAATAACTTTCTTCTGCAATTTGTATTAAGGCTGCTGTGTATTTTTTGCAAACATCTTCCCACATAAAGTTGCTGCAAAACACATCAAAAATTTCTTCACTTATATCTTTAGGCAATCCTTTTCCATGTAGTATTGAAACAGCCTTTTCAGCGATTTCAGTTATACTTCTACAGAGATACCAAGGATGGCCAATTACTTCCGGGTGAGCCCCAACATCATAAGAAAGGGTAGGTATATGCAACCATTGCAACTCGGCAAGAGGCAGATTAAAGCCTTCCCACTTTGATACACATATTGCTAAATCAACGCTACTCATCACAGTGTCTAAATTTTCATCACTTATATATCCAAGAGGTATAATGTTTTCCATTAAGTCATCAGGTATGGCGATTTCGTCATCTTTTGCCAGCACAAATAACTTAATTTTGTTAAATGATTCTTTCAAGTTGCGCATGATTTCGAAAGACTCATCCGAACTCTTGTAATTACCCGCTTCCCATCTGCCTGTCAGAAAAATCTTTTTATACTCATTATCCGAAAGCTGCTTACTAATTTTATCAAATCCACTTTTGTCTGTGGTTGTATTATCATCTTCCCATAGTTTCATCTGCATATGGTTTGCACCAAGAAGAATGGTTTTGACCGGCACAACTCTCTTGCTGTCCGGTAAACTTTGCGTATCTATAATGAAGTCGCTAATTCCAATTATTAAGTCTAAATATTGTAAATTATCTCGACGCAATTTTTTATGCTTCTTTTGTATTAACAGTTGTCCACCTTGTAGCCCCTCATGTGGAGCCGCACCACAATCTAAAAAAGCCACTTTCATGCCGCATGACTTGAAAAAATCAATGCTTAAAAAAAATGGCCATCCTGCAATAAACGCAACATCATAATCCTTGCCTATTTGCTCATGATTCTCCTCAAGCCACTTTCTCGTGAACTCATTTGATTCCAGATAGTCCGGACATTCAGGCATGACAATGCTTTGACAGCCTAGTTCTGCCACAACTTTCTCGTCAACTTTATTTGCCAGTATGGTTACTTTGTGATTATTACTGAGCAGATGTTTTATTAAAATTAAGAGAACTCTATCAACCCCAAATCTAAACAAAAATCTCTCATTACAAATTAATATGTTCATAAACTCCCCTTGCGCTAATTACTAGTCTTGCTTTTAGGCATAATATATTTCCACATATCTGACTTATATTCATTAAAAAGTGCCGGTTGATCTATATATATACTTAGCAGTGTACCAAGCTCATGGACACTATGTGCAAGTACCAAACCATTTGAAAATTGCCCCAATAACCTTAATTCTGTATTAATATTGGACACAAGAGCAAAAATCACTTTATTGCTAATCATTTGATCATAAATACATTCAATATTCGAGTGCTCATCAAGTACCACAACTGCATCTGACTTATTTGCCTGCTCTTTCGTGAGCCAATCTTCATGGATAATAAGATATCCATTATCCAGTTTAAGATTGTTTAGATAACTCACATTAGTGGTATCATTTAACAAACTGCTTGTTGCAATAATTTTGTACTCATTGAGATGCCTCTCATCATTTAATAGTCTGTTGTATTCGTTTATCACCAAGCCCATCTGCTTTTCATGTGTGCATTCTTTAATGAACCGAAACGCGTTGTTGCCCAGTTCCGTTGATAGCTCGGGGTTATCAATAAAGTTCTGCATTTTTTGCACCAGTTGTTCTACGTTTCCGGTTTCAAAGACATATCCTCTCGCGCCATCCTTGATTAACTCTTTGCTCCCGCCGCCATCTGAAACAATTGCCGGAATTCTGCATGCCATTGCCTCTGTCACGCTTTGTGGTTGATTTTCAGGCCAAACTGACGGCAGTAGTAATACATCTGTTTCAGCATATACATTGCTTATTTCAGCATAGGGCACTTTGCCCCGGAAATTGACATATTCAGAAAGTTTGTTCTCTTCGATAAACTCTCTATAGTTCTCTAACTCTTCTCCATCTCCAATTAGGTTGATTTGTATTTTTTCCCTATTTTTGATATACAGCAATGACTCAAGTATCAGCTGAACCCCTTTGTGCTTTGAAAATATGCCCACAAAAGTAAAACGGACTTTATTATCTGCTTTTTTCTCCAGATTTTTGTATCTGTCTACAGCAGTACCGTATTCAATAGCCCTAACTCTATTTGGAGCAAGGGGCTCGTAAAGTTTTGCCAAATAATCACTTGCAGCTATAACCAAATCTACATGTGAAAACATAAGTGTAAAGAAGTCTTTTCTGAACCGATATGGTGCTATTTTTCCATCTTGTGTAATATGTGACATACAATCGGCATCGCACTTACTAAAGTCTTTACACACACTTCCGTCATCTCTTAAGATAGTGTTCTTTAAACAATATCCCCAATGGTCATGTACAGATAATACTGTGCGACAACCAAACTCTTTTGCTAATGCAATTATCTTCACAGATAGACCAATAACATTGTGAAAGTGCACAACATCCGGCTTAAATTCGTGTAGCAGTGAAATAAAGTGAGCTTCAACTTCCGGATGAGCAAATGGTGTTGAAGTCATATTAAAATCTTCAGGAACAAGTCGAATTCTACAAACATTTATTCCCTCATATACATCTCGGGACATCTCATGTCTGCTCCCGTGACCACGCACGTCTCCTCCAAACACTAATACCTCTTGTCCAAGCTCTTGCAACATTTTTGCCTGATTATGAGCAACCAGTTCTGCGCCTCCGACAAATCCCGGAGGGTACACATTGCTGCAAACCATAACCTTTAACTTTTTCAATTTATATCCATCCCTTTACTTATTGCTTCAATATATACTTTTTCTCTTATCTCACCCGGGGGCAATGTCATTTTTGATAGTTTTTCAACTAGTTCATCAGATATTTTTCTTCTGATTTCATCTTCGATGATGGTTTCGTTATTTTTCTCCATTGTATGTACTTCCTAGCATGCAAAATAGTTGCGATTGATACTTCTGTATTAATAATATTTCTGTATTTCTAACGTGACAAAGTATATCAAAATAACAGTAATATTGCAAATTTAGCAGCAAAATTCTTCTAACCGTTTTATACTAATCGCTAATAGAAACCTCTTGACTCTTTGTGAGCTGTTTTTTATCGGTAATCAGTATTCGGATCGTCATCGCATTATATTTTGAAACCCGACAAGCTCCTCATTGTGTGATGAGCCTGCCGGGTTTCTTACTTTAAGTATTACAATATCTATTCATTTTGCTTATTGATGATTGTGACATACCAGTGTTGTCACTTTGCTGCTTACCTCGGTATACCATATCTCGCTGCTATTTCTGGCACCCTGCTTTGTGACTGTTATTCGGGTATATCTAACTCATTTTACGTGGCTATGACATATGTTAAACGTCCTTGATACTTCTAATCCTCAATGCAACACTAATACCAACAAGAAGTGTAAGTGTCATCAGGGCTGACCATAGGACTAGACTGCCCTCAACACCTGTCTGCGGTAGTCCTTTTTGAGTTTGATTGGTGGCACCTGCTCCGCTTTGCCCATTTCCTCCTCCCGGTATTCCGCCGGCATAGACATAGAAAGACCATATTGCTATCATTACTATATCGTCACCATCTATGTTGGCACTCATTGCCAGTAAGTCTTCCGACTCTACATCCGAAGTTACATTTGCTGCAGGAACAATGAAAGAGCTGTGAAGTTCGCTTGTGTCGAAATCACTGATGTAGTCATTGTACAGCACTCCATCTACAAATACCAACCATCCATCGAATGCATATTTATTGACACTATCTAGATCATTTCTGTCAAGTACACCGACAGCACCAAGATCGAAAGTATCACCTACTCTGGCAATGTGCTGATGTCCATGTGGGTTATTTTCCATATCTAGCTCAAAACCACCGTTATCATTAAAGTAATAATAGATTCGAATTCTTCGGTAGTCGTAACCATCACAGTAGCCGTTGCCGCCTACAATTCCGTTAGCTACCCAAATTGCTGTATACGCAACTGATGGCATATCATCATTGAGCACAGTTGTTGTATGACCTGCCGCAAAATTAGGAACTGTTGGATTATCTATCAACCATCTATCCAAGCAGGCGCCTACCGGTGGTAACTCACTACCACGAATCCACCTGCCGAACTCCAGACCCGCCGGAGCCTGACCTTCTTCAAGTGTTACTCTTTGACCTGTGAGTGTCATAATCGTTTGCGTAGGAGTTTGACCTGTCGGTCGCATCCTCTGTACAGGTTGGTTATTTACAAACAGAAAATTCACGCCTATAATACTAACAGGCTCCCACTGGGCGAAGAAGGTAGTGTATCTAAATGCCACTTCCACTAGTTCCGAAATATCAACAATATTATTTCCCGCTGCATCTGTTGACCATCCTACAAATTCATACCCTTCACGACTCGGTGTTGCCGGTAGGTCAATCATCTTACCGTGGTCTGTCCAAATTATAGCGAATACGTTGTCTTCGTTAATACTGCCATCGTTCCAGAGAAATGTTATTTGAGGGCATATTCTTAAATAATAGAACATTGCTCTGAAAGTCGTTGCTTCAGTAATTACAAGGTCGGTCAAATCCACATGCCAGCCAGGATGTTGTGGACTCATCCAATAGGAAAACATTATTTCCAACCCGCTAATATCATAAGGTACAGGAGTTGGAATTTGTGCCGCTGTCAGACTGCTACCAATTGTAACCTCTACTGTAGTAGCACCGACAAAGGTACCGCCTCCGTCAGTTTCAAAAGTGACCGTGACAAACGAATCCGGCTCTGATGTTTCTTCGCTTCTATACTCTTGTGAATAGGTTTCTTGTAAGATTATGTCCTTTGACGAACATCCTTCAGCTGTATCAATGCAGTCCGGCTCTTCTGCTGACACTAAGGTCGTTAATGCAAACATTGAAGATAACATCATTAACATTGTTATAAACGCTATGAGCCTTTTCATTGCAAATGCATTCTTTCCTCTTTGGCTATATCTCATTAAGCTCCTCCTATTAGAAACGTTAGACTTTTATCCAACGACTTGATTGATGTATAATAATTTAAAGTAAATAACCATAATCATTTTACCGTAAGCCGTGCATAATTGCAACGTTTTCCTATGCAGGTTTTTTTAGCCAACCGCTTACTTATTTTTACTTAACAGCTACCTTGGTATACCATAGTTTGCAGCTATTCCGGCAAACTCTGCTGAACTTGCAAAACCATTGAACACTTGTTGCCTTGTCATGCCTGCATTCAATCTGCCTACCCAGTAATTTCTGCCGGCTGCATCTGCAGGGCGACCCATAAACGCATCGTACATTACATTCACAAACTGTGTGTTGTTTAAGTTGCGAGCATTCATCTCTGCACTAAAGATAAAGCCATTACCTACCTGGGTTGCTGTTCGTGTTCTGCCTGATAAATGGTTTGTCCAATAGTTAAGTCCGGTTACATCAGGATCTCTTTGTAATGTAAGTCTGAATAAGCGTCGTACAAACTCTCGGGCATGAGCATCTGCTGCAGGTACGAATCTATCTGTTCGCAGCCCCGCTGCACTTGCTAATCTTGTAAACTCGACTGAGTTTACAAACCCTGCAAATACATCTATGCGAGATGTTCCGGTATTTAACCTGTTAATCCAGTAATTTCTGCCATTCGCATCTCCCGCTCTGTCCATAAACGTCCTGAACATTATGTCTACAAATTGAGCATTGGTCGTGTTTCTGGCGGCAAACTCATTACTGAACACAAAGCCGAAGGCAACTTCTCCCGGTGTTCTTGTGCCATTCATCAGATGGTTTGTCCAATAGTTAAGCCCGGCTGCATCCGCAGGTCTGCCCAGCACATGTTGATATATACGGGTTACGAATGCCTCTACTTGCTCACGCCGGGCAGGTTGCGGTGTTGTTATAGTGACGCTTTCCCAACGTGCGTGAATGACTGTATTTGCTGTTATAGGCGTGCTGAAGTTAAATTGAGTGCCACCTGTTGCATGATTGAACCAGCCCACAAATGTATGATTTGCTCGTGTTGGATTTGTAGTCGGTGCAGGTGTCGTAGTACCACTCGCTACTGTTCGTGCAGGAAAACTGCCTGTGCCGCCATGTAAGTTAAATGTTACTGTGCGATTTATCACTGCCCAGCGTGCGTGAATGGTTGTATCTGCTGTTATAGGCGTGCTGAAGTTAAATTGAGTGCCACCTGTTGCATGATTGAACCAGCCCACAAATGTATGATTTGCTCGTGTTGGATTTGTAGTCGG
>Ga0123355_10017392_pt1 | contig 11360 bp, 9 predicted proteins | sample TergutEmb28metaG_3_FD_89872 | JGI IMG/M metagenome (GOLD analysis project Ga0123355, IMG submission 89872) | Embiratermes neotenicus P1 segment gut microbial communities from Petit-Saut dam, French Guiana - Emb289 P1 | ecosystem: Host-associated > Arthropoda: Insects > Digestive system > Gut ...
ACTTCTCTGGCCATTATCTCCGTAACCGTTCAACTTTGGATATAGGTGTTTTGGGTTATAACGGTATAGTTTAACATAAGGAACATTCTCCCGAATTCTGGCGCATTCCTGCTGGGACACCCTGTATGTATGTGTGTATGTGTGTATGTGTGTATGTATGTATATATTTATGTGCATATGTGTGTATGTGTGTATGTGTATTTGTGTGTGTATGTATGTGTGTGTAGTTGTGTGTGTATGTATGTGTATGTGTGTATGTATTTTATGTTTATGTATGTGTGGTTATGTATGTGTATGTATGTGTGTGTGTAATTTAGAAATCAAATCGCCGAATTTCGTATCTCAATTAATGGAATTGTGTTTGCTTTTTGGAATTTGCGCTCCTGCCAGCAATCGCCCAGTTCTCTCTCTTTCTCCACTGGACCCCCCACTTCCCCTTGCAAACGATGTAATACATGGTTTGAGAAGTCACTGTAATTGTTTGGGAGGTATTTTAAAATATCGCGGATCGTTTAACATGCATTAAAATGTTTCTAAATTTCAATTAAGGAGAATGTCTGTTTTACGGACACGTGACTACTTCAGTGAACTGCATCATGTTGTATCGTATTGAATTGCTCAAAACACATTTTCCTTAAATGTTCTTTTTTTTTTTTAATTTAAAACAATTTATAGGAAGACGATCCAACAGCGCCCTTGTTTGTGTTGTTCTTAAAACAAACTGTCCTGAAATCATTCAACAACTGCTTCATTTTGAAAATAATTAGAGAGTTTATTCAAGTTAACAAACACGTGTTGAAAGTGGGAAATAGGTGCGTATTTTATGTTAGAACTGCGACGTCTTAAATCATCACTTGTGCATTATATGATTGCCAGTCGCAGACGCGGTGATGGAAAAAAAATCGCTTTATGCGCTGTAACATTCGGTTATTGTCGTCTAGCAACCACACAGGAAATGCAGAACAGTTGAAATAAGAAAAATATGAGGAAGTCACGAAGCCGTAACCGAACGTGGACAAACAAGGTTTCGTACGTGACATTACAAATATGGCATTAAAACTCTCAGTTAACGAAATGATTAAGTTGACGTCGTATGCAGTGGTTTTAACAAAGTAATGGTGACAATTACCTAATGCAGAACGCATTACAGAACCTTGAAACACAGACATAGTGTTGTTACAAATCAGTCTGACGGGAAAAGCCAAATCTGACCTGGGCTTAGATGAAAGGGCGCTAGTAAAATTGTTGTTTTTTTTTTTTTAAACTTACTCCGGAATTTGTGGACTAAATTGGTTGGAATAAAGTCTAAAAGCGAATATGGTACTACCATTTCAGTGTACATAAAAGCTGCAAACATTTCGGTTACCTGCACTACTATATATTAAAAAATCCCCTAATATAACTACTATTGGAAGACAAATTCCTGTTCGATGAAAGGTCGATTAACAAGCAGTTACGAAATTTTATCAGTTTCTAAACGTGTCGTGTTGAAGGAGAATAACATAAGGGAAGAGAGAGAAAAAGAATGAGGGGGACAGATACAGGCAATATGAAATAAAAACTACATCGCACGTCAGGATACAAATTATAGCGTTAACCAGATAACTACAGATCCGTTCTTGAGAAGCTACAACTGAAACGTCTCAAGAAATTGCCAGCCTATTAGGAAACCTGAAGTTTTTTTTATTACTGTGTCCACTAGAACCCACCACATGTCCCCGTCCTATGCCACATGACTCCAGTACACGCCCTTCCAATAAATGAAGACTCTTTCTTAAAGTTCAACACGGTTTCAAATGAAATCTGGAGGACATACGCGTGGTACTCAGTTCTAGCCCAAAGACAGTGAGCTCATTTCATCACGTGAGCAAGATGGGGTGCTATACACCACCAGAAAGGCTTCGTTCGTGTGTATACGATGCATTCACAAAACGGCAGCTTTTGTAGTACAGACACTTTAAATATTTTAATTTGTAAAGCTAAACTGCTGAACACAATGCCAACCGCAATTAACCACTTGCTTGACACCGTTAACCCGGCATTTCTCCTACGGAGTGCGTTTATCCTACGTGGTTCGTCTGGTCTTATACCATAGCAATTACTTCACCAAACGCTAATGAACTAAAATATGAAGTGTTTTCTGTGAGGTATGAACCGATCACTTGAATATAACTTGGATGAGTTTTATTGAGGAGGGCCTTTCGATGTGTTAGTATCAGTTGCTGGCCTCTTAACTTAGCAGCACGAGTTCGATTCTAGGCCATTCCACTTAATATTTTTTTGGTGAACGCGGTGGTGCCTATCCCAGTGGCCGCGCGGTCTAAGGCGTGGGTCCGCGGCTGCTTGCTTCTTGGTATTGTGGGTTTAAATCCTACCGGGGGCATGGATGTGAGAGTTGTGTGTCAGGTAGATGTCTCTGCGTCGGGCTGATCTTTCGTCCAGAGTAGCCGTAACATATATGTTCGTAAAGCCTCGATAATGAAGAGGCCCTGCTCCACTAGGGGCTGCTGTTCCGTGGTACTGGTACAGGTTTCTCCCTGACTAGTTGTTTGTTCGTCTGTCAGTATCATTCCACCAACGCCACCCACGCCCATGTGAATCTTATCAGAATAATAACCTGGTGAATCCTAATAAACATCAAAACTTTGATGCAGAGGAAACTAGGATACTTCCATATTACATTTTTATCCCTTTAAATTTGTGTTAAAAAGATTTCGTTTGCATTAAACTTGTTTAACACATTCTGGTCACGATAAAATCGAACATCTGCCTCGCAGTGTTTGGGTTCAAGGCGCAGAATGAATAACTTCGATTATCGATTAGTACACGGTGACAGCACCAACATATTCTGCTCTTGCACGCACGCACACGTATGCAAGTTCTCACTTTTGTAAATACACCAACAGACACAAAATCTGTCTCCACACACCTTAACACCACCGTGACGACATACAGGAAGACGTTTTATTCTTTGAAATATTTCCGTTGCTTCCACTTTTCTCATCACACAGTCTCGTATCTGAAACTGTGTACGAACCCAGGTACATACTAGCATTAGAACTACACCGTCGCAGTTTCAGAGGATGAGGCAACATACGATGTGTAGCAAATAATTTTCAATGTAAGTTAGAAATTCTGAAGTAAGCGTAGGCCTATAGACAAAACTCCGTACAGTGATTGTTGTGCGTACGGGGCCAACAGATAATTACATGTACCGTACGGCATATAGCTAAGCAGTATGAAGGAAAGGGTGGCCTACTTCTTGGGCTAAAGTCCAGAATTAACCCCCGATACGGTGAATGAAACCAGAAAGACGTTACTATGGGAGTCCATGAAAGGCCCTCTGCGCCTGTCACAACTAATACGAATTAAAGGACAGTATTTTTAAAGAAGCGTTTTGAAACAAAACGCTCCTAAACATATATCCTCACGTTCACAGTGCAAGTTTCAAGTGGACTCCCTCTGTCGTCAAATTAAAGCCCTGTGCACTTTTTATATGGGAAAGTTCGGCAGTAACCCTCGTACAACTGACGATATAAGAGAAACAATATAGCAAGGGGTGCTTCCAACCCCAACAAAGATTTTGCAGGCTGCATTACGGAATTCGTTATTTGACTTTGATATATCACCTCACAGAAAGGCAAATACAATGACTGTGTGTCACACAGAGGTCAGTATATGCTACGTGTACCGTCTCTTAATTTCAACAGGTATGAGGGTTGTACGTGTTTAACTTGGACAACACAAAGTTTTCCGGAGAAAAAAAAATGAAAAACCCAAAACACAACAGAATAAACGACATATCCTTCTAAGTGCCACTTACGTACGTTTCCGATTTCAAAAGTCGATAGGGCCATTCTTTAGCATATGCCATATATCCCGTTAGACTTCAGTTCTACAATTTCTAATTATAACAATCTATTCGACCTCAGAGATAATTCCCTAAGAGTTTCCAAAATCCTCCCCTTTACGCTAGTAATGACATAAAAGCCAGTTTCTTTTGTGCTAGTGTAAAATTTGGTCTCTCGGCTTAAAGAAGAAAGACAGGGCACTGGTGTTGGGGAAGATGTGACAGCAGGCTGGAGAGAGTTTTTCTGTTCTTTGCCAAATATCATTACACTGCTGAAATCGAAAGAGAGGACACGAACATTTGCCGAGATGGAAAAAGAGTACTACATTTTATTTCGATTACTTTGATGGAAGATCTAAAGGTAGATGCGAGGATGATTATTAAGTGGGACTTACGGAAATATTCTTACCACTGTGCCTGAAACTGTAGAATAAGCTTACGTACTTACTGCATGGTGCAGAGTCCTTCTTGAGAAACTAACTGGTTTGCAGCTAGTCAAGAAATTCCCTGCATGTTATGGAACCCGAGGGTTCATTACCGCACTCACAAGCCTCCGCTACCCGTCCCTATCCAGGGCCAGTCCAATCCAGTCCATACACGCACATCCCACCTCCTGGAGATCCATCCTAATATTATCCACCCATTTACGCCTAGGTCTCTCCAGTGGTCTCTTTCCCTCCGGTTTCCCCGCCAAAATCGTATAGGCCCTCCTCTCCTCATCCATACGCGCCACATGTCCAGTCCATCTCATTCTTCTAGATTTTATCACCACTGTAGAATAAGCTACGTGATCCTTCTGCAACATCGCCAGCCTAATCGTACATCACTTAAGCCATTCTGCCCGCAGTTCATCCTCTGCCTTTTGTCTCCCTGCATATCACCACTGCGCTCATCTTGTGTGATAATTGAAAATAACATGTCAAAGGACACACATGCAAGTCCGCAGCTCGGATATGATTGTAACTCACATAATACTTAACACAGCACACGGAGACCATGTCATCCAATACTCTCTCCCCCCCTCTCTCTCTCTCTCTCTCTCTCTCTCTCTCTCTCTGTTACTTGTCCTGCTGCTACAATGTTTTGCAGTGTGAACCCGTCTAAGAGACCGCCACGGTTGCTTGGCGAACAACTAATGCACAGAGCGGACAAATTAATAGAAAGAAAAACTGATCCATGGGAATGTTTATTTGTAAGACCGCCACAATCAGCAGATTCCGTATTGCAAAGAAGGATTTTAAGCACCGTCAAACACGGCGAATATTTGTTATATACTTTATTGTGACAATATGTTGCGGCTTAATTCGGTCACGTTTACACTATTAAAATTCATAAAAGTATTGTATAGGACTGTATTAGATGGTACTGATAAATGAGATCTCAACTTTACAAAATTAAAACGACACATGTTGCAAAGTCAGATTTCACTATTACAGTTAAAATATGGTTAGAACATTAAATGTTAAGATGCTAAAACATCAACTATTATTTTGGAGGACTCGTATGTTGCGCACGTATATCCAGTGTCGCAGGACATTGTGTGACACCGATTTTTTCACATAGAAATCCGAATAAAGCAAACATTTATTATTAACACAACTTTGTTGTCAACCTGATATGTTTTAGCCCTCAAAGGGTCATCTTCAGGGAGTACGACAGAAACACTGCAACAGCAAGGTCAACAAAATGAGTTACCAAATTTAAAATGTAAAAATGCGTAACAAATAGTTATGTGCAATCACGTATCTATGTACCTTGCATAGCCTTATGTTACCTTCTATCTTACAATCAATAAAATGGGATGAGAAATATACAAAATCCAGTATTTCATTTAACTGTATTTTAAGACAATGCCGGCAAAGACTGGAGCATCTCACTATAGTTTACACACACACACACACACAAATTCCTGCTTCGTCAGATGTACACACCCTAGTGTTACACGAATGGCATATGGTTTCGCCGATCCAGTGCCCTGAAGATCTACTCGCTTGTTTGATCACATAACTCACATTAACCCTAGTGTTCTAGAAGAGCTTCCGCATTACAAGCCTATCTGTCTGCATGACAATCTACAAATTTGGCAGGGGAGGTCTACAAAAAATACGGACACAGCAAATTGTGCCTTTAAGAACAGTAAATCTTATTCTCTTGTTGTACACATTTCCCTTCTAACAGATTCAACTCTACATTATTATTATTATTATTATTATTATTATTAATTACCTTTATGCAGGGCACTTATATTTACTTGCCTGAAACAAGCCACGTTTCTAGGGTATATAGTGTTGCAGCCCTTCTGTAGTTACAATTTATGGTATATCTGTGTTATTTCCTTTCTTAAATGTTTTGTATTTTACATTGGTACTTTCTGTAGTGTGTGAGCAGTGCTCGGTGTTGGTTTCTTCTGCAGTTCCTCGACATTGTGATTTCCCTTTATGTTGCTTAGGTGCTGTATGAATGATTTGGAGACGGTTTCAGTTGTTTTTATTATTATTTATTATTGTTATTAATGGTATTATTGGTATTATTTTCGTTTTTACATTCCACATGCGCTGTATTTCTCTTGTAATTTCTTTGTGTTATAGAATCTTCTCGGCTTCTTTCTTGATCACATTTGTCTCCTGAAATTGCAACATCTCCTAACATGCATGCTCCTTTTTCCTTATCACAGATTGTGATGTCCGGTTCAGTGTTAGGAACGGCTGTCAGTTTGCACTTATTATTATATCTCCACGGAGCCGAGTCCTTCCTGAGCAGCTAACAGGTCCTCAGCTGTACAAGAAGTTCCCAGCATTTTATGGAAAACGGAGTTTCATTACCGCAATCACAATAGCCTGCCACCTGTCCCTATCCTGAGCCAGATCAATCCAGGCCATGACCCCCATCTCACTTCTTGAACAACCATTTTAATATTATACTCATATCTATGCCTAGATGTTTCAAGTAGTCTCTTCCTTATAGGATTCCCCATCAAAACGTTACATGCATCTCTGCTCTGCCCCATACGTGTCACATGCCTTTATCATGTCACTCTTCTTGATTTGATCATCCGAATAATACATGGTGAGGAGTACAGCATAAAGCTGTTCATTATGAGGCCTTCTCCACTACCCTGTTACTTACTCCCTCTTAGGCCCGAATATCTTCCTCAGCGCCCTATTCTCGAACACCTTCGCCCTATATTCCTCCCTCAGCGTGACGGAACACACCCATACAATCAACAGGCAAAATTATAGTTCCAAATTATTATTATTATTATTATTATTACCACTACTTTATTTCTGTGAAGAACGTGTCACTGAAGCATACATTCTGTGCACGGGAGCCGGGTTAGTGTATGTGGTATGGTGACTACGTCACGGGCAGAACCATCTACACAGAGGTAACGAGGAAATATTAAGTCTTCTCCAGATAAAATTCTGACAATACACCACGACCACTTTCATACCCCTAGGAAATCAACATTCAGTCATCTTTCCTTCCACGTTCAATAGACAGAGGCAAGAAAGTGTAATTAATTAAATTACATAAATAAAAGCAAGGGGCCACCAAACTGACACATTAAATATCTACTAATTTAGTCACATAATTCCCCAATAAAACAGTCGCTGCGATTTGCATTACGTCACGAGGCTATAGGGAAGTGGGAGTAAACTCTGTGCATATTTGACTTGGGCAGTAAATGGACTAAAGTGACTAGATTTACGGTCCGGCCGCTCTATCACTCAGAAGTATTGATTACGCATTACATAGGAATACCGGTGAAAGCAGAGTCGGTCTGCAAATGACACTGCTCCGAATCGAACCCGGTCTTTTCAGCCCGTAACCCGTAAAACTACTACTAACCAAACTACCTTGCCTCGTCTATATTGCTTCAACGATAGAACCTACAAATTTTTAAAGCACAGCTCTATGACAGACACACACGTGTCCAGTCCACAAACTGATGTGATATATACGAAGGACACGTAATTTGCTTGTTGTATGCAGGGGTCCCAGCTACCCCCAGCCTCCCTTCAATATACCTCTCTCACTGCAGAGAGCAACACCCTTCCAACCTGAGCAACACATGCCAATTATTCTTCATAACTAACCCTCCCCCACTCAAAAAAATATGGGCCCATCCGTGGTGTACCAAATTGCCTAATCCCGCTCCGCTGTTACACGCCATTATACTTCTGACCCGATTTCAGAAATTTAAAGCTTCGGGTAACCCTCAGGCCGTTGGCTCGCATTTATAACCTTGCTGAGTGTATTACTGTTGTCTGCACGAACGGTGATTATACGACAAAATGGGATCATCGAGGTCCAGAGACGTTTCATGCAAAACCTACTTGTAACGGAACTCCAATGACCCAGAAAATTTATTGCTATTCAGACACCTTCTCGTGAAGGCAGGCATTTATCGCTATAAACACTGCATAACAAGTATGTCCGTTTATGGACCAAATCACAATACAGAATTTCGTGTTACAATTGCGCACTATAGCCACGACAAATGAGGTGGGAGCAAACGCATTACACAAGGCGCTGGTGTCGTTCTCGCCTCACAAGTTGGTGACTCTCCCTCCTCCCCCTCCCCCATGTTTTTCTTACAGATTGTACGAAATTCATATCGTACACACCAAATTTCTTAAAGGTCGGTGAGTTCTTTGAAAAGCTGAATTGCAGGGCATCCAGACATGCTGACCTCATAAGCTTCCATAGTAATCCTCCAACACCCGCTGCCTCCTCTTACGTCTTCTGCCCGCAGCCCCGTTATATAGCGCCAAGCGCGCTAATTCGTAAGCACAGTGCCGAATGTCTTCGGGTTGTTCAGCTTCCATGATCTTAAGCTCACGCTTGACGACCTTGTTAACATTCGGAAGGAACGTTCCCGTGAAGCAGCTGGAAAACCTAAGAATAGGCAATGAAGAGGACCGTGAGGGTTGTGCAGATTGCTGAGAGGTCAGAACCGTCGACACGGTTCAGTAGTTGACTTAGAGGTCAGCACCGCAGTGTGCTATTGCCGTCATAGCTACTTAGCACGTGTCAGTGTTAGCGTCACTCAGTAGCAATAAGACAATTCTGAGATCAGCAAGTGGAGAGATAGACTAGTGTTTGCTATTTTGCCAGAATTAATAATGATTAGTAACCAGGAAACAGGAGACCGTGTTAAGTAACCTTGCTTATATTACTAATTGAACAATTTAAATTATGAAGGAACAAACAGCAGCTGTGAAGGAGTGACGGACGTTATGAAACAACTACGTACCAGTGACCAGGAGCCTGAGGTAAATGGTCTATGCTTTCAGTTCGTGCTACACACAACCGTGCTGCAGCTGACAGTCGCGCTCTCCGTGACATAACTCACGCCACAAGATACTCGTAAAACTCGTCCGGTGTAACGAGCACAGTAACAACATGGCTCCGAGGTGCACATTCTGACAGGGGCAAGAATTCTTTCATGTTTATATTGGCGCTTTATCACCACACATCATCATGAACGTCCCATTTTAGACATTATGAAACAACAGGGGAACAATAGCATACACTCACCATGTAGTTCAGTTACATATGAGCAAATGTAACTCCCTGTTCAAGGTACCGGGTTCGAATGCTATAAATAAAATAACACACAGGACACAGTTATACCAAGGAAAAAAAAGAAGATAAACTGCTTTGTTTAACTGTCACCCGCTCTCTTCTGCAAACAGTAGCGGTCACACGAAATTACAACGGTTTCTGTATTTTATGGTGCCCATGTTCATGACGGCAACCCGAAGGGCAATTGAAAACACATACGAACAGTAGTGATCAAAATTTTTTGTTATAATGTACCCTAAAAAATTTTTTTGTGTACTGAGATTTCTTCGACCCTAAACGCCCCACACCCCTACTTCATGGAGACACTATTGCCACTCTTGGGTAAGAAATGTGCCCTGTGAAATTATTCATCCCAAGAAGGCTCACAGGGGCAATGGTAGCCAAGTTCATATGGTTCTTAACCCCGCTCCCCGCACATACTGTACTGGCGAATTAGTGGGCGTGGTGGGGGAAAGAAACATTCGCCTCTACCGGGAAACGAACCCCAGTCACCCATCGTTCACTCAGATCACATCAAGTCATTCCGCAACCAGCCTGTACGTCAATAACCACAAACACCATTAACAAAGCACGTCAACGGGGCGTTATGTTTATGCAGCTAAAGCAATACATCAACAAGAAGACTCGCGCGACAAGTGGAAAGCTCGGTTCATAATGTGACGTCAGCGTGACGGAACTGTGAACGCCGTAAGCCAGTCTCTGCACTGATTACTCTGAACTCTTAAACAGTACCGCTAAAGGTCTGCACGCAGGTATTGTACTGCTCTTGTAATTTCTTTACAGTCTGATGCTGTAAGTAAAAAAAAAGACATGCAGTGTACGTATAACGCAAAACTGAGGCGCGTTCGTGCCATTATTCTTCCAGTGAAAAAGCAATAACTATTGCTTATTCTGATTGTGTGTTTATAAACTTAGATATCCAGCAAGGATTAAGCATACGCCACATTGTCATCTGTGGCCTGCCCGGCCGTACAATATTTTTCTACACTGTCGTATAAACGGCGCGATTTTAATTAATAAAACTTTATTGAACATAAAATGTGTGTTTCGATTTTCTCTATAACTTTTGTCTGAAACATTTCTCATTCTAAGAAGAATTAAGCGAGATACGATCAAAAATGTGCACTAGTCTTCATGTAAGGTACCCGTTTCTCCTGTCAGATTTTAATGACACTGAATTTCCTCACAGATTTCCGAAAAATGCTCAAATATTAAATCTCATTAAAATCCACCAGGTGTGAGCCGAGTTGTTCCATACGGACGGACAGACGGACATGGCGAAGCTGACAGACGTTTTCACAGTTTTGAGAAAAGCGACTAAAAATGTGGCATAAAACGATCGTCACGGGGACTCCATCGGTGGCTAATAAAAAGCCCAAAATTTTGGCGTTGTCTGCGTTTACCCTGTAGACATCCTGGCTGGATGGCATCTGAATTCTTGGCCTACCTATGTCTGATGGCAAACGACACAGGAAATGCTTTCTCTTATGCGGTAATCTAACACGGCTTTCAGCTTAAACCGTGACGTCTAAAAACCGTGTTTCAGCGGGCTCCGAAAAAAAAAATTTCATTTACTCCTCAGATCATGAATCATGCGTCGGTCCACTTAACATAACTATGGCAAATACATTAATACGGATGAGATATGTAGAAGTGAAACAGGTGTGGAGGAAACTGGAAACGTATCTTACATGGAATTTAGGTAGCAAAACCTGGATAGGGGAGAGAAATTTAGAACCTTAAGTATGGATGTGATGGTCATAGAGATGTCTTAGGGTGTGAACTGGATTTTTCTCTACCAGGATAGTACGGAGTGGCAGGAGTCAATAAACCACAGTGAGAGGGAGTACATTCCACGATGACCAACAATCAGGTTTTTGAAGGAAAAGTCCGGAGCTATGATGTTAGGGTCAGTTAATTG
>Ga0123355_10017393_pt1 | contig 11360 bp, 4 predicted proteins | sample TergutEmb28metaG_3_FD_89872 | JGI IMG/M metagenome (GOLD analysis project Ga0123355, IMG submission 89872) | Embiratermes neotenicus P1 segment gut microbial communities from Petit-Saut dam, French Guiana - Emb289 P1 | ecosystem: Host-associated > Arthropoda: Insects > Digestive system > Gut ...
ATTTGTGTTCAATTTTTTTTTTTTTTTTTAATAGAAGATGTGGAAAAATATTGTACTGTGGGGCAGGCCACAGATTACAACATGGCGCATGCGCATTGAATGCTGCATAACTAACGCTACCATCACAGGCTAACAATATGCAATACTTATTGCTTTACCACCGCAACAATGGTTGCACGAACGCGCCTTAATGTAACGTTAAACACACATTGCCTGTCTTGCTTGGCTTAGCAAGGACATCTAAATTGCTACCAAGTAAACACACAGGGATCAGCAAATGGCATTGTGGGCCATCCACCAGTAAAATTTTATAGACCAGCATACGTGTCTTAGGATGGTAAAAATTGAAGACTGTTAAAATATATTATTATGATTTGTACTCCTAGCCAAATATTATTACGAAGATCAAATCACGATTGGATTGGGGAGGTTTAGGGAAATGTGAGAGGTTTGGCAGAAACGAATCAATTGTACAGTGCTTGTGGTAAATTTGACAGAAAGAGCTTTTGTGACTAAACATAAAAAAACCATTAAAACATACAAGAAATAGGATGGAAGGCTGCCGACTGGGCTCATATAGCCCAGGATAGAGGCCAACGACGACTTCTTGTAAAAAAGGTTCCATATAATTCGGAGAATTTCTTGATTTTCAAGGACACAGTTCCATGGAGCTAGTTACAGTGTTCACGGGAACAAAATACTCTAGTCTGGAATACTATTCTCACTTTCTTAATCTGTATTTTTTTAAAGAACCGGAAGTAGAACTTACTTTGCTAGAGTTAACGAGTGTGTGCTGCTTGACAAGTTTACGGCTCACTGGGCGCCTCATCGTAATCCAATGAAGCTAATGTATCCTCAACTATCAGTTAGACTGTCCCACAGTCCACAGCTTGAATACAGAGAAACCCGGAGTCCAGAGGGACGGCCCGCAAAACGGACTAAAAAACCACTCGACTCAGCAAAGTGTACGAACGAAAAGTAGTGGAGAAGATAAAAGATTTCGCATAAGAACGTGACTAACTCAGAAGACGTTCAAAGCAAAAGTAAAAAAAAAAAAGGAAAAAGTATCAGGAAGTGATTGAGAAGTTGGTCCTGAGAAGAAGCAGGAGAACTGATCCCATTCATTCGGGCGGTGCCAAGTTAGACATGCATGGCTGACGCCACAAAGAATGCAGAAAAAGTTCTACTCACAGTCAGAACTGTATATTCGTGTCTCGATCCGCTTTAAGTGAACACATTTCTGGTTCTGTTTAGCAAAATGCATGTCCAGTTTTACATATTTGGGTTGGTTCTCTCCTGTCAGCGTCAGGGCTTAACGTTTGAGGGAAAGCCTTTTATGGAGTTCCGTAAGATATCTAATGTGTTGACATTTCGTTAAGTTACTTCAGTATTGCATAAACCCACAGAGATAACACCCATGAAAGCTGTGGAAGAACTATTTTATAACTAACCTAGGAACTTATATTTTTTTGTTTTTATCGTGGTGCAAAAGCCCATATTGGGCCTAGGCCGCCTCAGTTGAGGTTTTGTAAACCACACACAAATACACAGACAATAGCGATAGGAATCTTCCGAACGAGTGATCAGCTCGTCGCAGAAGCCATTACTCACACAACAGAAATGAACACAAGAGACGAAAGTCCATCCCCTCAGTGGGATTCGAAACCACAATTCCAGTAATAAAGCAGCTGCAGCCTGCACGGCCACTGAGAGCGGCAGTGAAGTAACATACTTCCTTCTTCTGGCTTCAGTGGTCAAGCAGTCCAAAAATAATTCGTCTTGAACTGCTTGACCCTTCAATATTGGACCGATAGTCTGTGCCGAAGCGTCGGTAACTAACTACCAATCAATGGTGTGTAACATTTCAGAAGAACGAAAATCTCAACAGAGACTTTGATTATACCTATATATTGCGCAGTAAATATTGTTTGTAACTAAGACATTACGGAAGATTTCGCAGCGCTGAATCCTTGAAATCGTACGTCACCGATAAAATTAACCCCCCCCCCCAAAAAAAAAAACTGTATACGTACACATACAACAACTTCTTCAGTGGAACAACAGACCCAGTAATAATATCTTATAGTATACATACAGCCGTTAACAATAACAAACCGTGTGACCCACCGATCAGTCAGTGGTGTGAACATCTGACGAGTGTCAGACAGCAAAGTACGGGAAGCGTCTCGGTGTTTCAACATACGTGTCAGTACAAATGGTACAGTACGTGCTCTAATCACTGCGATTACGGGTTTCAATTCACTGCTATAAGGTCATCAGGCAATTTTTTCTCTATATCTTTTTTCTTTCGTATTTCCTTACATTCTCTGCCTTTTGTCGTTTTGTCTTCTTCCTTCCTTTATTCCTCGTTGCTTCTTTTTATACTCCCGTACTTACTTTCTTTCTTATTTACTTCCGTTTCCACGATTATACACATAACCTACTCAAGCTGTAATCAATAAACCTCACAATTTCCCTATATTTGTAGAGCGGTACATAAGAAACGGGCTAATTATTTTATGTGCATTCACTCACATCTTTCATTATGAATTTTTGGATGGGAAGATATTAAGTCGCCAAACTTACTAATTATACGAACAGAAACTCCCAGCTGCTTTAAAAAGTCTGTATTACGATCCACAATGGAGCATTCGGCAGTGATACGTCATGGTTAGCTGAAATCGGATTCAGAGCGAATTCCAAATAGTAATATTTGCTGGTGAAAAACGGAAAGGAAAATACACACAGAGTTGATACATGAATCTAATGATTCAGTTCCGACCTGATAATTATCATTATTTAATTATCATCATTTAATAACCAAGAGCACAAAGGCTTAAGCCTCATTAGCAAAGTTACACAAACGTTAATGGTTCGTTATCTTTACGTAAAAGTTTCTCCATAATTCCGAAACCTATAATCAACTTCTTCCTCTTTCTTGCTACTGGTCTTTTCGAAAGAAACTCTGACTTTATCAGAATGGAAATGCGTGCTGTAAAAGTCAATACTATCTCACGAAAAGATCAATTATGCCCTCAATAATGGGTTCGTTTCTTCGAAATAAAATATCTTTACTTTACTCTGAAAGAAGTGTACTATAATTCTCCTTATCAGTTTCGTGTATCGTTCATTTACGAGCCACACTCAAAAACTCTGATAAACTCCGTACTTTTATTTAATAGCATCGAACCAACAATCACAAACTAATAGAATCGGGCAATAAATCGCACATACACGGGGACCAATGTTAATTTATTGTGCAGCAGCAGCAAATAAGGCTAGAGATAAAAACCCCACTGTAGGACTGATCCCCACACTCTTACAGACGTGTGGGAAGTGGAGTTAAAACTCCGTGCATCCTTCGCCTCTGCGATGAACGCAAGTAAGTAAAACGTTTTAGGCCCTAGTCGTCTGGTCCCCGGTAGAACCGCTTCCATTTCCCTTCAGAATGTGTGTCCCACAAAAGGTATAGACGCTCTGGGTAATATAAGACTTTTTAAGCCCTGCCAGCAATCGATAGCCGATTCATCGGTTGTCCAGCCGTAGTCCAGTCGCTATACCCACGAGACCACCCGGCATCTGCATTCCAAACAAATACACATCAGGTCTGCACCTTGAAAAAAACTACCATACTTGGCCGATTGGAAGTTTAAGTAGTGGCTAAGTTTCCAAGAGTGACCTAACGGTAAAACGGTTGCGGTCCCGCAGTATACTCGCCGTATTATAATACGCGTATACGAAGTCAGTATGTTGGCAGTAGAAGAGCTATTGGTAGCGCCTGTCTTGCCGGTCAGGAAGAACTGGTTATTGCCAGAATTGAAATAACCTGGTCTGAAAGGTCTAAGGGAGTTCGGGCAAGATAATAACCTCCGGACTTGAAAAGTACATAACACTCCAGTACTGTACAGGAAATATACGGAGGAAGTGATTAATTAGTAACAATCTCTCAACAAAACCCTTACTTTTGATTTAGTTACAGTAGATGCAGAACTAGCCACATGTTTTGGCTTCGTATCAACAGGCTATTATACGTTTTATTCATTCACTCAATCATCCAACCATTCATTTTATTCGCTCATTATTTCAAACTTTCTTTCTTTCTTCCTTCCTTCCGTCTTGCCTTTGGCTAGTCTGTCTTACGACAGGTCCATAACCTCTTCCAAAGCAAGTGCCCCATACAAAATGAGGTAGTGCTTCCTTTTTCAAGCTCCAGTGTCCTCTCTGTTTCTTAAAGTCACCCAGTAGCTGCTTATGTCTTCTTCTTCGTCTTCCCGTCCCTTCTATCTTTTCTACAGTAACATGTTTTAGAAGGTGGTTTCGACGTAAGATGTGACCAATCTAGTTAGCCTTCCTTCCTTTACTGTGCGTAGGATGTTCCTCTCCCCTTGACTGTAAGACTTCTTCATTTCTCACTCCATCGCCTCAGCTGAACCTCTTCGTCCTTCTAAAGCATCGTATTTAAAAATTTCCCAGGTATTTCCGGTCTACTTTAAGATGTGTCCAAACTTCAACATCACACAAAACTATTCTCCAAATACAGTATATAAATTCTTTCTTCCTTAAATTTAAGTCCAGTTTGCCGATGAAAAGAATATTCTTGTTGAATGTTGTTTTTGCTATGGGAATCCTAGATTTAATTTCACTGTACATCCCACACCATTTGTTATTGTGCTACCAACATAGTTGAAATATTACACATCGTACAGTTGTTTTTTATCTATCATTATATGTACTGGAGACAATTATATTCAGACTCACTACCTTTGTTTCTACATGCATATAAATTGTATAAGGAAAAATTATACTAATTAATACACCATGACAATATTAAACAAGGCAAGCAATATAGGTATAACGTAACACTAAGGCGCGTTCGTACATTCACTGTTGCAGTTGAAAAGAAATACGTATTAAATACAAGGTGGTTCAAATATGACCGGGACTGTTTATACACTGTTTACACACAAATCAGTCCCGGTCATATTTGAACCACCTTGTATTATAAGTGTGCGTTTGTAGCCTTAGGTACCCAGCATGCAATGCGCATGCGCCATATTGTCATCTATAGCCTGCCCGGCTCTACAGTATTTTTCCACATTATCTCTTAAACGGCATGATTTTCGAAAAAAAAAATATTCAACATAAAATGTGTTTTGATTTTCTCTACAAATTTGTTCGAAAAATTTCTCATTTTAAAAAGAAATGAGCGAGACAGATCAATGAATGTGTATTGGTCTTCACCTAAAGTGCCAGTTATTCTTGTTAGATTTTCACGAAACCTGGATTTTCTAGATAGATTTTCAAAAAATATTAAACTCTGAAATTTTATGAAAATCCGTCCAGTAAGAGACGAGTTGTTTCATGCGGGCAGACTGTCGCACGGACAGACATGAAGAAGCTAATAGTCGCTTTTCAAAATTCTGCGAACGCGGGACCTGCGCTTTTTATACCAAACATTCTTTGAAGTAAAAGTGTTACATATTTTAAAGAAATGGTAATACGACTAGAATAAGCAGTACCTTTCATCAGAGATCTGACATCGACCACTAGTGGGAATGTTGCTTAACCCCAGCTTATACAGGTACCATATTAAATGAGAGTGACCTGTCCACAGTGCTGTCACATTCCCGAACTAATTCCTATTTAAACTTGATATATTCTCAGGCAAATATTTGTACCTGAAATTCATAAACAAACAAGAGGCTAGTAGGAAACTGCATAAGTTAGAGCTCTATAATTGTTATTATGTACAACATTTCTAGCTGTGCATATAATCGAGGAATATATGAGTTATAGGATTTGTGCCATGCTTGGTTGTTATGTGAAATGCATAAAAAAATCGTTCTGGAAATATTAAAAAATACCGCTTGGAATATCTTGGTACGTATGGACAGAAAATGTTAAAATACGTGTATGTCTTGGAAATAAGGCAGGAGACTGTAAACCGAATTAATTTTTTTTTTCAGGATGGGAATAACTGGGGTAAAGGAGTAGGGGGCTCTTGTGATTAGTGCACTGAATTTGGTGGCTGTATAATTGGCGGAGATTTTCTTGATTGCTTAACTGAGTAACGGCTTTACATGTAGGATAGCAGTTAAGACAGTTAGATCTCCAGTGTTCTCTAGCGAAAATCCTTAAATCAGGGACTGCATAGCCTTTGGCTAGTAGTCCAATTACATTTTTGGAAATCTAACCGAAAACAACACACACTAGGTCACAAACAAACACTTTAGAGCAAAATAATTTTTCACGGGCGCAGCAACATCAAACCCCGTCATATCCTTCTAGTGCCGAAATACGAGTAACAAGAAAGGTTTCATTTTTCCCATTACATAACACATCGCATTATTTTCTTTGATAAGTCTTTTGATAAAAATGCAACAGAATCTACATTCTTAATGAGAGAATCCAAAAGATATTGTTGTGAAACCTTTGTCTAGTCAACATTTCCGTCCAATTTAGAGTGTTGGATTTGGGTGTCGAATGTCTTTTGTGATTTTACGAGAAAGCCAGGAACTTCACAAAGAGATACGTCAGCATCAAAATAAACGACATAAAAGGATAGGTTTTTAGTTGCATGAGTTGGGATATCTCCTGTGGGAGGAAGCAATATCGCCTGAAGTAAGTTTCTGTGAGACTCCGCCCAGATATATCCTAGGCATAAAAACGCCTATAGAGGGGTTGAAAGATTTGTGGTGGTCAATAAACTCTCCCTCACAGACACGCTCATTCTATTTCATCAGATGCGAGTTATTTTGCAGAGGTGGCTTGTACTAAGTTTGTTGCTGTTCTAATAGTACAGATTTCGATATCCATAAAGAAGAAATGTGCTTCAGGTTTTGGAGATTTTTATAGTATAAAAGTAACGTACTCCTAAATTTAGGCCAATTACAGACAGAAAAGTTATCATTATATTCTCTTTCTAAAGTTTTAGCAACTGTGTGTAATGTGTGATTTGTTTTGCCGGGTTCAGCCATGACGCAGCCAAGCTACAGTGACGTAATCACACGCTAAGTACAGTATTCAACCCAAAACTGAGATAATGTTTTTCTTAAATAAATAAACCAAGCATAAAAAATTTCTAATGAATCCTCCTATGTTTGTAGTAAGATACAGTAAAATTTGTGAAGTTGGCCACTCTTGTAAGATGGCCAAAAGTCGCAGTTGGCCACAGTTTTACGGAACCTGCAAATTCCTATAATATGACACATGCTCATTATTCCATAAGTTGGTAAATTGTTCATCTTAAATCAGAGCACCCTCCTCACATTTAGTGCTATGCATTCTGTAGGCTTATAAGTTCCAAACTCCTATGTTGGTCGACATCATGTCGTATATTTTTAGGCGAGTTCGCAAAAATGCGAAAAGCGACTATTAGTTTCACCATATTTCTCTGGAACAACTCGACTCCCACTGGACGGATTGTCACGAAATTTGATCTTTGAGTATTTTTTAAAGATCTGTCTAGAAAATTCAAGTTTCAATCAAATCGGACAATGATAAGGGTTACTGTACATGACGATGCATATACATTCTCGATCTATCTCGCTCCATTCTTCTTGGAATGAGAAACGTTTCAGATATCAGTTGTAAAGAAAATAAAATCACACATTTTACATTCAATAATGTTTTCCAAAATCGCGACGTTTCTGAGATAATGTAGAAAAATATGGAACAGCCGGACACGCCACAGATGACAATATGGCGCATGCGCATTGCATACTGGATACCTAAGGCTACAACCACACATAATATGTAATACCTACTGCTTTTCCACTACAACAATGGTTACACGAACGCGCCTAGAGTATTACAATATGCGTAAAATGCCCGTCATGTATTATAATATATACATGCTTAAGTCCTTATGTATTAGAAGAACTAACTATTTTCCATCCAGCCTTCATTCTTTCACCACAAGTATTGATAGCAGACTGGAACTTTCTAGTGGAAATTGATCCTTTTTCGGCGCTGAATATCGTGTTTAGAAATAGGTACCTGTTTTGTAACTCAGTCGCCTTTCTCTGCACTCTGAAATGTACCTTTACACAAGCATTAGAGCACAGTTCAGTTTGCACAATGGCAAATGTTTTCCACATACTGGCCATGCGTATAAGATTAGCGGCTTGCAATGGAACCAAAAGTAGCTAACTTAAAAGGATGTCATATCGCTACAAATGCTGAAACGTTCAGTACAGTGTCGAAATCAGCAAATCCTAATCACAGGCCGCCTGTCCTTAATGCACTGGAGAAAATGGGAATGGACTCTGTAGGTGATGTCAGCGGGAGGTCTTGTAGCTGTAGGTTGCCACTATACCAAATCATAATCCCCAAGTGCTCTTATTCTCCTTGTAACATTCAAATCGTAGGGCGGTGTAAAGCTAAATCTCTAAACTTATACCGACATCTCCCTCGTGGAAATCCCTGTCGCATTTCCAGGTATAGTCTGCTCAGGTGTCATTCGGGGTTTTCCTCATTTTCTTCACCCGCATTCCAAAATATTACGTTCAAATTGGCCAAAATAGCCTAAAAGATTGTTTGAAAGAACAGAGAAGATGGATAACGTCCAAAATAAGTCATTTTATTACAATTCTTCGTTTAGCACCTGCCAGCTTACAATTTACAATTTTAACTCTGCTTGTGAGGGTGTTTAATCGCGGTAGCTTCACGGCCCTGCATTCAGGGTTCCATCCGCCGTGCGGTAGCTCGGTACGGTAACCCAATGTCGTCACAAGCTCTCTGCTGAGTGCGCCAACGGCATCCCGCGCCAAGACCATATGCCACGTCTAGAGTGATCCAGAAGCGTCATTCTCAGTTCCGTGAGTATGCCCTCAGTCGCTATGTCGCGAGACGCCGATTTTTGTGGCTGCTTGATAAGCTGTCCCCTACCTGAAGGCCTGACACTGAAAGCGTACAATCGAAACATGGTCTCCAAACTGCGTGATGCGTAGATGGTTGCCTTGACACCGTTCTGTGCTTTCGGCAGCAGTTTTTCACTAACTTTCAATGAACTCACCAATACCATTTACAAAACCATGTATAAATATTTCGTTCTTAGGCTTTTTAATGACGATGTGATAGATATAATGGGTAAATAGCGACGAACATGATCGAAATATGAACGTGAATGGGCTTATAACAATGTTTATAAACCTATGGTTCGCTACCCAAATTTGGGCCATTAACCTATCCTCAGTGAGTCGCGAAAATATTTAGTGAATCTAATTATCGTTAAATCAACGCTAATGTCATAAGTGTACTAAACGCAGTGGTTTTAAAGTAATCACATGTACAGACATCGTAGCAATACCGGCCTCACTGTCGTGTCATGTCATAAAAGATGCCACAGACCACTGACTACCAGGGTTGCCAGGCTATCAACGAAAAATTATAGGATCAGCCCCTCAAAAAGCTTTCGTTTCCTTTTCTCAGTTTGAGAAATATCTCGCAAAACACGGTAAGATTCAAATTTACAAGATCATGAAGACTAACTGTAGAAACAACAGCCATATAGTAGGCAGAATTCTAAACGGAGGTTCGTGCATAAGTATGTACTTGCATGTACGTTTATCCTCATTGCATTAAATCATTAAAATGTCACATTTATTATAGGCCTATAGATTCTCGTCTTTTTATTTTACCCCCGTCTTTATTTCTGAGACTGGAGTCATTAGAAAAAGTTGTGGGCCTAAACTGGGGTCGAGGGTCAAAACGTTTGAGAAACACTGCCCTTTAATCTTTTGGCGCCGGAATTATTTTTTTAATTTTAGCACATCCTCTACATAAAATGTGAATAATACAGGTACCAAATATGTTAGATTTATGAAACAAACTGCATTTTGAAGAGGAAAAAACGGAGAGCATATACCATGCTTAAAATATTCAGTACCTGTATTTGTTGAATAAATATATAAAATGCAACGTTTAGAGGTTAGCGGTGCGGTACGACTACTATAGTCGTCGTTAGGCGTCAAAGGGTTAAGGGCTTGGAATCTAAGCGGAGTCAGCAAAGCGTCCAACGTTCTACCCTACACCCTCCTGAATACATGCAAGTCTAAAGTGGATTAGTTTAATTAATGTTCTGCCTGCACTGCCTCAAGAAAATTTATAACCATGTTGTTGATTAGGCTATTTGTTTCAGCCATAAACATTTGGTGATGCAAACTTAATTTCATCGTCAAGTCCATAGACAACATTATCCGCGATAAAGCAAATACAGCACCATCTGTGCGTGTTATGAGACACTAGACATACACACGAACAAACTCGTACATACTGCATTTCTTTCCATACTATGTATCAGCATTAAGTGGCAACTCATGTCACATCTACCTTCATCCCTCTATTACGTCATTTTCACACGATTTTCATCCTCCTCTGATGGAGCGGTCTAACGATGGAACAAGTGTCGAATGAACTGCAACCCTGAAATATTGAATGTCCCTCGCTTTTGCTAGGCATCTCTACACAGCTGGATTATTTACGGGAATTACTGCTACTACATTCATTAATTTCAGTGCACGAATTAGCAGAAAACGTTAATTAATCCTGGATTATATTCGGGTATACGTAACGAATTATCAGAAATTCATTATTGTTGGAACAGACACAACATGCTTGACAAAAACTAATTGACATTTGGACTATAAAGTTAATGTTTACTTTCATATAGAAAGTATTTAGGTACGTTCTTGCTGTTGTCCAGTAACAGTAAGTTATTGCAACATAAAACAAAAGGAGAGATTTGTTATTTGGTAATAGCAGTACCACACCGAAAAGTCACATTAATCTGAACAATGTATAAAATTCATATGGAAAATATTTGTTTCCTGTTATTATTAAATAATAGTGAGTCATTGAAAATATAAAACACAAGGCAAAACATTTTGCATATTCTGTTATATGATAATAGCAGTAACACTTTCAAAAGTCAAAGTCATCTAAAAATAAGCCTATATTAATTTCAGTTCCTGCCCTCCATCAAACCGAAGTGAAAAGACCACTTCGAAGAACATGCATATATTTAATAATAATAATAATAATAATAATAATAATAATAATAATAATAATAAGTGCTCAATGGGTATGGGAGAGGTAGTACCTTTGTAAGGGGTTGACTCTGCACTGGTCATCACCAGCCCTGGTGTGCAGTAGTGCAACTTGAGGCACCAGCCACTCACTTCCCTGCACACAAGACCGTCCGTGCGTAGTGAGTAACTACATCCGACCAGAGGTGAGCCTGTTTAAACGGAACACAGCGGATCTAGAGGAATAAACCTCGAAAAAAATCCCCTAGTCCAAGGTGTACACTACCGTGCCGAGGGACTACAGATGCATCTGCGGTGGAGGGTAAGAAACCA
>Ga0123355_10017395_pt1 | contig 11359 bp, 8 predicted proteins | sample TergutEmb28metaG_3_FD_89872 | JGI IMG/M metagenome (GOLD analysis project Ga0123355, IMG submission 89872) | Embiratermes neotenicus P1 segment gut microbial communities from Petit-Saut dam, French Guiana - Emb289 P1 | ecosystem: Host-associated > Arthropoda: Insects > Digestive system > Gut ...
ATAGTTGCCATAATGAGCACCCCGCACCATATTATCAAAGGTATTATGATTAATAATCGTAAAATGTCCCGTGCCAAACAAAGGAAAGAAATTATAAATCATTATGGCCAAAAAGGTGTCACGGCATGGCTCTTCCATAGCCAGCACAGCATTGCGGGCATTGCCTGCCAGTTCTAAATAATCCACGCCATGGGCCCAATATGCCACATCTAAGAGCGCAAAATTATTCTCAAGAACATATATCATATAGTCTATATCTTCCAGAAAGCCTTGGACCTCTGCCAGCTGAGATTCCTGGATTTGCGGTGACTCTTCTTCTGGTAAAGAAACAGCGCAAGCCGATAGTAATAACACTATCGGCAGCAGCAAAGCGCACATTTTTTTCATATATTAATTCACCACCAGTGGCGCATTGGATGTAGCCAGCGTCATCTCTACTTTCTTTAGCGCATCATCATAATTAATGCTCTTGGCTTCTACAAAGGATTTATCGTTTCGCAGATAATTCATGCCAACCAGCCCCAGCTTCACATCGCCCAATGCTGCATGGGCTGACACGTGATAGCCCAGCGTGCTATAAGATGGCAGCACCAACCCCAGCTTGCCGTTGGATGTTTCTATCTGCCATTTGTATCTGTCATAATTAGCAAAAGCAGCAATCTGCATATCTACAGTCCCATTAAATGTGGTGGCCTTTAGGCTTGCAATATCAATTTTGCTAATGCTAATGCTGCCGTTAAAATTCTCGATACTGGCAGTTTTTGCGGCAGAATCTGCCAGGCGTGTGCTACCGTTATTATTATCGATTATAATGTTTTCTGCATTGATATCAGCCACTTCGGTTGTACCATTCATATTTTCTATTTGTACATAGTGCGCTGTTAGCGTTGCCGCCCGCACATCACCATTAACAGTAGCTATACGCACATTGTCAAACATACTCTCCGGCACAAAGGCATCTATGCACACGCGTTCAAAGTCATTTTCATCATAGGCCAGGTAGTATTTGTTGCCCAGCACCGCCAGCTCTGCCTTGGCGCCAGGCCGCTTGGCCACGGTGTATATCTTGGCCGAGATCTTATCACCATTATAACCTTTTACCAGCACCTGGCCGTTAAGCCCGCTAAGATTAAGTTCTGATCCGGGCTGGCTAACCAATATTTCAATCATTTCCTCAATACCCGTGCCGCTGGCCTTGGCCGGCTTTGCCGGTGCCGGTGCCTGGGGAAAATGAGAACCGCTGCCCGGGCTGCTTGGCCCACGCTTTTCGCCATGGGCGCTAAGTGATTTAGAAAGTGAATCCGCAGCACTGGCGGTTTTTTCTACCACAACACCCGCCATTTTCTTAACTTTGGGTTCCATTTCTTTTACAAATTCGCCAAATTTTTTGCTCATATCATCCACAGTGCTGCCGGCGGTTTTTGGCGGCACACCGCTGGGACTGTTGCTGTTTGGGCGTGGCGTGTTATCTGTCCCTGGGCGCTGTGGTATGCTGCCTGTGCCCATACTCATGCCCAAAGACCCATCCGCAGAAGATAGTAGCTTTGCCGCGTCCTCTGCGCTGATCTTGCCTTCTTCCAGCATTTTTAATATCATCATCTTTTCGTTAGCCATATTGTGCCCCTCCATTAATCGCAAATTATGCATAAAAATATACGCAATCCATCATAAATAGTTTACACCATTTTTATGTAAAATGCAATGGAATTGCCACAACAATCTGATTCATTACATATTGTTCCGGAATGTTATCCAATGTATGGCATGTCATCCTGAGCACACCATGTCATCCTGAGCCACACCATGTCATCCTGAACCCATCTCATGTCATCCTGAGCACAACATGTCATCCTGAGCTTGCGAAGGATCTCATCATGTATGGCTCTATAGATCCTAAAATCAGATTGCCCTACGCCACCAACAATTTCAGTTGAAATCTGTAAAAATAAATGTTATAATGTTTACAAGAGCAATGAATAAAAGGGGGGCGCTGCTGCCGTGGAGCTTACACAAGCAAGATGCACCAATTGCAGTGCTGATTTGTCCGTTGATCCTGCCAAGGATGCTGCCATTTGTGATTTTTGCGGTTCTGCCTTTGTTGTTAAAAATGCAATCCAAAGCCATAACATCGCAAATGCTCAGATTTCTGCCGGGGTTGTTAATATAATCAAAGAACCTGCATCTGATTTTGTAATTCGCGGCGGCACGCTCTTGGAATATAACGGGCAAGAGGTTGATGTGACCATTCCCGATACTGTATTTGATATTGGTGCGGGTGTTTTTGCTGATTATGCCATACATTCCATCACATTGCCAAAGGATCTGGAAATTATAGGCAACAATGCATTTTGTGGATGCAAACGCTTAAAAAGCATTAAATTTCCCTATTCCTTAAAATCCATAGGCAGCTTTGCTTTTCAAGACTGCACTAGCCTTACAGGGATTGACCTGCCCGATAGCCTTGTTTCTATCGGCGATTCTGCATTTTCGGGCTGCTCTGGTATTACTAAAGTTCACCTGCCACAAAATACTACCTTTACCGGGTGGGGTGCCTTTTGGAATTGTTATAATCTAGAGGATGTTAAGTCAAAATATCTACAGCAGTTTCTTGCAACACCATGGGGAAACCGAATCAAAAACGAGCTGGAATCATATATGATAGGTATTATAAATGAAAGAGTGCGCAAAAAACGCTGCATTTATTGCGATGGTAAAATAAACAAAAAACCCGAAATTATGCAAGGGGTTATGGCTAATATCTGCAAGTCTTGCGGCATTGGCTTTCCTGATTATAAAGCACATACAGACCAGGTGAAACAGCAACCCCTGATCAATGCCGTATGCAACGCCATTGCCCAGCCCGATACATACCACGCCCCAGGCCATAGGGCATATGCCCAGATGATTATAGACCACCTAGCCCAGCGGGGTTTGCAGTGGTAATTTAAATAAACGAGGTGTTGACAAAATGAACAATAGGACTATGACCCCATCAAAAAAAAGAGCCAACAAAAACAAAAAATATAGCCTGATTGTGGTGCTGGTGTTTTTAATACTAGTGCTTGCTGCCGTGGCCTTTGCTGCCACACAAACGCTCTTTAGGCATGTGCCTGCCAATTTTGTGGATGTGCCCGTTGTGCAGACGCATCTGGCAGCTGCAGATGGCTCTACGCGCATGTTTGGCACCAGGGTGGTAATAGAGCTTGCCCAGGATGCTTATATAGATCCTAACCTGCTGCACCGCGTGGTTGCAGGGGCAGTCAACAGCCTTAGCTACGAAGAGATCTCTGACTTTTACGGCATGGAAAACCTGCGCAATGCCGTGCGCGATAGGCTGGCCGGCAGCATAGATGATGATGAACTGCTGGGCATATACTTTGCACAATTCCTAAGCGACATGCCGCTGCCAAACCTTGAAGAAGAAAGGGTGCCGGGCAGAAACCCGCTGATAGATGTGTTTTTGGATAATTAAAAACAACACCGCCGCAGGCACAATGCTTGCGGCGGTGTTGTTGTTTATTGGATATTGCCAATATATCATCAAAAGCACCACATGTCATCCAGCGCCCCATCATGCCATCCTGAGCCATAATGTCATCCAGAGCGAAGCGAAGGATCTCATTATGTGTGGCCCTACAGATCCTTCGCTAAGAGGCAGTAAGTCGCTTTGCTCCTAACTACCTCTAAGCTCTGGATGACATGATGGGGTCATCACTCCAAGTCTGGGTTACCATCCTGAGCCACATCATGTCATCCTGAGCCACCAGCATGTCATCCTGAGCTTGCGAAGGATCTCATCATGTATAAACCCGAGATCCTTCGCTAAGAGGCAGTAAGTCGTTTCACTCCTAACTGCCTCTAAGCTCTTGATGACAGGATAGGGGGGGTTGGATGACATGTTGTGAGGGTTTTGGATGACATGTGGGAGTTGATTATATTAGTTTAGCATATAATTAACATCAAAGTTGCCGGTGGTTAGGGCATTAAAGCTTAATACCCCGGTCTCTGTGCTGGTGTTGCTTGCCAGGCGGTTTTGGCCATGGTGCACGGCCATGTGGTTTGCATCGGCCCCGGCTATACCAAAGCCGGATAGCTCTATTGCCAGGCTATAAGGCACGCCAAATTCGGTTAGCTCGCGGGTTTGGCCTGCTATTGTGGTGGTTATGCCCACCTGGGCTGTAATCAGGCTTTGGCCGCCGTAGGTTTCGTTAATACTGATATTAAATGTGCCGCCGCTTGGCCCGATTAGGCGGCCCGCCCGCTCGCGCAGATGGGTCATAAAATCAGGCGGCATTATTACCCAAACCAAATCATTAACCACAAAAAGCGTTGTGCCTTGCTCTATCAGGGCATCCAGTGTCCTGCCATGCAGCTGAACATGGTCGGTACCCGGCTGGATTTGCAATACCACGCTGCCATTTTCTGTATTAAGCATAACCAGGTCATGATTATGGCTTGGCGCTGATGTTATCACGGCTCTGCCTGATGTATCCGGCTGAGAGCCCGGCGGTATAAATGCCAGATTTGGCCGCGGGGTTGGCATTGGGTTTACAGCCGGCAGCGGTGGCAGGTCATCATCTGCCGGCCACTGTGTGGTTGCTGTGGTTTCGCCTGTTATACTGATTGCGGCAACACGGCTTGTATCTACATGGGTTGTCAGACCATTAACCAGCGTAGCCACACGCAGCGAATAATCGCCGCCACTTGTTGTTGTAAGGTCAATATTGGCAATGCCTGCGTGGTTTAGCGTTATTGGAAAAGCATCGCCCATAGGCGTGCCGCCGCGCATCCACTGGCCTACAAAATTCGCGTTAAAAGCAGCCAAATGCCGCTGTATTTGCAGTTGCAGATTAACCGTGGTGCCTGCACCCGCATTTAGCGTATCAGGAAAATTACTAGCCTGATAATTAAAGGAAATGCCGCCCAAATTGCGGCTTTGCCAGTTTATAACAGGCTCGCGCCAGGCCCCTGTGCCCGGCCACCACGGCAGGTTGGGCATTGGGTCTCCTTCGCGCCACCAAAAGGCCTCTACATGTACATTGCTATTTGGCATGATGAATGTGGTGGTGCGGTTTTGAAAATCAACCAAAACAAAATCCTGGGTGGTAGGCTGATGCACAAACCAGCCCACAAACTCAAAGCCCGGGCGGTGGCCCGCATGGATGGTAACAGGCTGGCCAATGCGATGGTGACCCTGGCCGCTATTGCCCCCGGTTGCCCAGGAATTTTGAACCTGGGCATGGCGGGTGTTAGCATCTGGTTGTGTGGTGCCGCCGGGCCGTGTCCAGTTGATAATCGCAGTGCGCGAATTAAGAAAATCATCAGCGCTGGCTATCACAGATAGATGCACATTTTGCCCGGGGTTGGCCCAGGCCGGATTTGCGCCAAATTCCCAAAAATTGTTATTAGTGGTATGGGTGAGTATGCCATTAACAAAAATCATGTATGTCTGTGCATGCTCAACCACACTCCAGCGCAGGGTTCTGCTTTCTTCCACACGCAGGTGGGCGGGGGCCGCCAGTCTATCAATATCATCAGGAAAATGCCAGCTTGTCCATTCATGATAACTGGCGTATGAATCAATAAATCCGGGCGCATGGGCTATTATACGCAATGAGACAGTATCGCCGGGAATATTATTTTCAAAATTCCAAAAATTATTTGATGTGGTGTGCAAAAGGCTGCCATCGGCATAAATGCGATATAGGGTGGCATTTTGCAAGGCATTCCATCGCAAAACGTTAGCCAGCCCCACAGCAAAGTTTGTAGGCGAAGCAAGGCGCGTATCAGTACGCGGCACCCAGCGTATTGCATCGCTAATAGAATTATCCGCGGCAATGTTTGTAACAAGCATGACCCTTAGCGTGGTTTCTGTTGTAAGCGCGGATAAATCAAAAGAACCGGCGCGCAAACCCTCGGTTGGTGAAAGATTGGGGGGCACACCCTCGCCAATCAAAGAAATGCTGTGGGCGTTGTGATCCCTATCCACGCGTCAGTGCAGCCGGTTGCCATCCAGCCAGACTTGTGGCACAGGCGTGGGACTTGCCTGCAAATTGGCAGGGATGATTGCACCGGCAAAAATTATGGCAGCAAGAAAAATTGCAAGCCTGCGAAGTTTTATCATGATATCTACCTCCATGTATGTATCTTTTCCAGATATCTATTATACAATCTTAGTACAAATATTTCAAGTGTCACTTAGATGACAACTGCAGCAATTTGATTTGAGGTAAATAATGTAAACACAATCTATCGCATGTCATCCAGAGCCTACAACATGTCATCCAGAGCCTACAACATGTCATCCAGAGCTTAGAGGCAGTTAGGAGTGTAACGACTTACTGCGTCTTAGCGAAGGATCTAGAGAGCTATACATGATGAGATCCTTCGCAAGCTCAGGATGACATGCGTGCTCTGGATGACATAATACGCCTAAATGACATATTATTACAATGCATTATCAAAAGCACTGCATGTCATCCTGAGCAAAATATGTCATCCTGAGCTTGCGAAGGATCTCATCATACATGGGCACAGATCCTTCGCCTCGCTCTGGATGACATATTTGGACTCTATTTACATTATTTTCCTAAAATCAGATTACATTAAAGTAGCAAAGCAGCAAGAAATTTAAAAATTTTGTGGAAAAATGTATGGATTGATGGTATAATAATAATTAATGAAAATGCGCGTGGGGGACAACTATGAGCAAAAGATATAATTTAAAGCTATTTAACGAAAATATCCGCATTGTAAGCGAAAAGGACGACGCCTATGTGGAAGAACTGTATAACTATATAACCACAACAATAGAAAAATTTGACAATGTTAGCACTACTTTTCCGATGAATTATCTAACAAAGGCACTGTATGCCTGCGTGTTTATGTCGGACGAGGTGCTGGCCAAGCGCGCAGAAATAGAAGAGCTGACCATAAAACTGGCCGAGGCAGAAAAAAAGCTAGAGATTAAAACAAAGTATAAGGGCGCCACAAGCAAGAAAAAAGAAGAAAAAAGTAGCGAATGAGGTGCATAAGTTATCCTTGATTTTTTGTCGGTTCTAAGCAGATACTATTTTGTGTTTTTGATTGCCTATTTTTTGCTTGTGGCAGGGCGATTTATTTTTAAAGAAGGTAGCGAGGCCACAGCTGGCGAGGTTTCGCAGCCGCGCGGGCTTTGGGCCATCACCATTTTGTTTTGCTTATTTGCTTTTCCTATCCTTGCCTTTGACGAAAACCTGATTAACGTCGATTTGCAGACACTGCTTTTCGGCGGTTTTGTTGTATTATTTATGCTGGTGGGGCCGATTGTCTTGCGCCGTGCCTATAAGCGGCCATGCCCTATAATGAGCCACACTATGTTTTTTTTGCTGGCAATTGGATTTATTGCAATATATAGGCTAGACCCGGGCCTGGCCGGTGCGCAATTTATTTTTGCTGTGCTGGGTTTTGGTGTTTCGCTGCTGATTCCGCTGGTTTTTCGTATTTTTAGCCAATTTGAAAAGTTAGAAAAGCTGTTTTTGATTGCTTGTGCCGGGCTTATTGGCATTGTGTTTATTGCTGATATTTTGGGCGGCTTAATCGGCATACCGCTAATTGCAGTGGATGAATTTGGTGCTGCTCGTTGGGTGTCTATATTTGGTGTGTCTTTTCAACCATCCGAGGTTGCAAAGCCGCTGTTTGTGCTGTATTTGGCTGCGGCATTTAGGGTCAAGCCCAGCCTGCTTAAACTTGCTTTTATAGGGGCTGCCAGTGCCGGGCTTGTGGGTATTTTGGTGCTGCAGCGTGACCTGGGCAGCGCGCTTATGTTTTTTATGGTTTTTATGGTGATTTTTTATACAGCTACAGGCAACAAGGCCTTATTTGCCGCCGGTTTTGGTATTATGGCCGCCGCCAGCGTTGTGGCTTATCAGCTATTTGCCCATTTGCGCATACGCGTAGCAGCATGGAGCAATCCCTGGCCGCTGGTGGCTAACGAGGCATTTCAGCTAACCCAATCGCTATTTGCAATAGGCACATGGGGGCCATTTGGCGCAGGCCTGGGGCGTGGCATGGCCGGCCGCATACCGGTGGTAGAGCGCGATATAATCTTTGCCGCTATTGCAGAAGAATTTGGCTGGATTTTTGGTCTTTTGTTTATTGGCCTTTTTGCTGTAATACTGCTGCGCGGCACAGATATGGCACGGCGGGCAAAAAGGCCGCTATATGCGCTAATGACACTGGGCTTCACAGTATTTATTGTGTTTCAGGCATTTGTTTCTATTGGTGGCAATATTAGGTTAATCCCAATGACAGGTATTACGCTGCCATTTGTTAGCTATGGTGGCTCGTCTGTATTTGTCAGCATATTAATGATAGGCGTGCTTAATTGGCTAAATGGGCAACTTAGGGAGGAAGAAGCATGAGGCGATGGGCGCTGTGGATAATTACTGCAATCATCCTCTTGCTTTTGGTAGCCTGTGGCGCAGATCAAGATGAAACCCCGGATGATGTGCACGAAGAAGATCTAACAGAAATCGAAGAATATTATGAAGAGCAAGAAGAGCCAAGAGCAGAGCTGATTACACTGGACTGGGGCTACGCGCTGGATTTGGCAACACAGCGGCGTGCAGGGATTGTTAAACCAGAGCCCGGCGAGCTAGAGGCCATGACAGAAGGCCGCACCCCGCTGGCGCGGTTTCCGCAAAGATTTCGTAATGATTGGAGCGAGCAAGAGGATGCGCCGCCAGATTTTTTTACAATAGAGGATGCCGTGGCAGATGCCTGGGTGCTGTTTAATACCCTGCGTTATGTATATGGTGGCTATGTGTACTTTGGTGGGGACGATGTGTTCTCAGCCATGCTGGGTGATGTAACCACTGAATTCTTTTTGCTGGGCGAAGAGATGATTCGCGCCGCTGATTTTGCGCGTATCTTGCATAGGCATATCAACCAAATTGTGGTAGACAACCACTTTTGGATTGGTGATGAGCGTATGGGCTCTAATTTTGGCTATTTTCATCGCCATGGTGTTTATTATGATAAAACCGAAAATGGATTTAGAAATCGTGATACTGACTTGTATTTAACTGAAATCGAAGGCTATAGCATACAAGAAGCGATGCGGCTGCATACAAATGCTGATGGCGCGCTGTTTTACCGCCCTGTGATGCTGCTTGAATCAGCAGCAGCCGTGCATCAAGCAGATTTTGTATATGAAGATGGCAGCGTGCAGCGGCGCGCGCTGATTCGCGAGGCTGTGCCACAGCGGCAAATGCAGCTGCCAACCCTGGAATATATTGACTTTATACCTGTGCTGACTGTTATGGCAATGGGGTTTGATGGCCATGAAGCAGCCTGGGGAATAGACCACGCCACAGCCTTTATGAGCTATGCACAAAATCTGCGGCAAGAGCGGGTGGTTATTGTGGATATCCGCGGCAATATAGGCGGCAATGGGCTGCTGCCCGTGCGCTGGCTTAATTTGCTAACCCACCAGGTGGCGCCATCAAACTACGTGTGGCTTAGTGCCAGACCATACAGAAGCGGGGATTTTGACTTTGACCCCGACAATATCCACCAAAACCCGCCAAACAGCTGGCGCACATATGCAAATGTTGCGGCATTTGGTGATTATCACACAATATTTAACACAGAGCCACGGCGCATAATCCCACGGGAGCAAATGCTGATTTTGCTGACAGATAGGGCAACAAGCTCGGCGGCAGAAGATTTTGTTGATAGAATATTTAATATCCAAAACACCCTGGTAATAGGCACCGCCACGGCCGGTGCATTGGCCTTTGATGCTACGTATTCGCCAATAAATTTGCCAAACACAGGCATACCATTTGGCCTGGGCCGCGCTATGATGCTATGGCCTGATGGGCACTTTGCAGAGGGCGCTGGAATTGTGCCTGATATATGGGTTAGCGGTGACGCACTGGCAGCCGCACTGGCACTGGTTGTGGATGAATAGCGAACGTGCTGTGAGCCCGGGCATGATGAGATCCTTCGCTGCGCTCTGGATGACAGTAAAGTGGCTCTGGATGACAACGCCCTCGAGGTGTCATCCAGAGCTTAGAGGCAGTTGCGAGCAAAGCGAGTTACTGCGTCTTGGCGAAGGATCTATTGTGGCCCGGGCATGATGAGATTCTTCGCTGCGCTCTGGATGACAGTAAAGTGGCTCTGGGTGACAGTAAAGCGCTCTGGATGACAATGCTTGGCAAAATTTATTTAAGCTATTGATGGTGATGATTATGAAAGACTTACGCAAAAACCTAAGACATATGTTCTGGCTGCTGGCCGTAATGTTTATTGGCTTGGGCGGCTATTTTGTGTATGTTGCGGCTTACGAGTCCCAAAGCTTTATTGCAAACCCATTTAATGCCCGGGTTGCTGTGGGCGATGACACCATGCGTCGCGGCAGTATTTATGATGCCGGCGGCACAGCCATTGCTTTTAGCGATTTTGACCATTATTTGCAGCGATATACCCGCAGATACCCATATGGCGGCACCTTCGCCCATACTGTTGGATATAGCGGCATGTCCCGCGCCGGGCTAGAGCTATCGCGAAATTTCACGCTATATCGGCTTAATTGGGAGCTGATTCAGCGCGCAATGTATGCAACCATAGGGCAAGAGCTGCGGGCAAATTCTATCATCACTACCCTAGATGCAGGCCTTTCGCAGATGATTTTTGATAGTTTGGGCACGTCACGTGGTGCTGTGGTGGTCTTAAACCCCACAACCGGGGCGATTTTGGCCATGGTATCAACCCCATCCTTTGACCCAAATAATATTACACAGCTTTGGGGCAATTTGATTGCCGATAATGATAACAGCCCGCTACTAAACCGCGCAACCCAAGGGCTTTATCCGCCCGGATCCACATTCAAAGTTGTAACGGCATTAGCCGCGCTGCAATATGACCCATCCCTCATTGATTTTGTTTTTGACTGCACAGGCCATGCGCATTTTGGCAGCGAGACTATACAATGCTGGGGCGGTAATGCCCATGGCACTGTGGATATGCACCGTGCTATGGCGGTATCATGCAATGGCTATTTTGCAATAATTGGCGAAAAAATTGGCGGCCAGCCCATGATGGATGCGGCAGAGCAGACGCTCTTTAATTCGTTAATTGAATTTGAGCTGGCTACATCAATGCCGACTTTTCCCATGCACAATACCCCGGCTATAGACGAGATGATTCAAACCGCGATAGGCCAAGGACGCACGCTAGCCACGCCGCTAAATATGGCACTTATCGCATCATCAATTGCTAATGGCGGCACTGTGATGGAGCCATATATTACAGATGGTGTGCTATCGGGCTTTGATAATAGGTCAGGTACCATTACGCCGCGCAGCATGGCACA
>Ga0123355_10017396_pt1 | contig 11358 bp, 11 predicted proteins | sample TergutEmb28metaG_3_FD_89872 | JGI IMG/M metagenome (GOLD analysis project Ga0123355, IMG submission 89872) | Embiratermes neotenicus P1 segment gut microbial communities from Petit-Saut dam, French Guiana - Emb289 P1 | ecosystem: Host-associated > Arthropoda: Insects > Digestive system > Gut ...
CACTTTTTTTTTTTTTTACTTTAGATGCCGGACTGCTGGCTAAAAGTCAGTATACGGAAGGTCCTGCAAACGGCCATCTCGACGCAGGTTTTTCTTGGTTTCCCTGTGCCTAAAAGCAAATGCTGAGATGGTTCCCAAGATTCCAAGTTGCCACTACATGCTTCTCATGTAGCCCTCCCGACATAAATTTAGTAGTAAATTATTTCATATTTTGTATGCATGTAAAATAACCACTGCCACCGGGTGACAACCCAATTGCAGTTAATAAATATTATTATTATTATTATTATTATTATTATTATTATGAAAGGCAGCAGTACATTGCAGTGCGGTCACACAGCCTCTTGCACACAGCGGGCTAGTTATTTGAACTGTGCCACATTCTCGAATGATCTGTTAGCATCTGAGGGGTCGGGGTACCTGAGTAGACAGGATAGTGACTACGCAACGGGCTGGACATTCGAGGAATCGGTATTAGATTCCCGAAAAGGAAAGAATAATTCTCTTCTCCTAAGCATCCATACTGGCTCTGGTACATTCAGCTCCCTATTCAATGGACACTGAGTTTTCATTCTCCGGGCTTAATGCTGTAGAGGCGTGAAGGTGACCATTGACGCATATCTAGTCTACAGCTGTATATACCTAACCTTCTCTAACAAATACATTAAAACTTACCTTCGCCGTCATATACCTGTACATTAAGATCTGGCCTACATCCAATTAGGAGAGAAGAAATACGGGCCTGTTTGTTTTTTGGGAGTTTATTTCAGACTCGCTTCCCTAAGAAGGCACAATAGAACTTTCATGTCCTTTTGTATGGATATATCCCAAAAATAATGTTCTTTCTTGCCAAAAACGTGGACAATTTTCCGTTAACAACGCTCAGTGCTTTGGAACTGTAGAACCGTAACGTGATAAACCTTGAAGTTCCTGCCGCGACAGAATTCGATGACAAAAACTTGTCGTCTGCAATTAAGAGGAAATGTCAGGGAAAAAAGTGGTTGTTTATGTCTTCTAAAACCCGGACGTCAGAATCAATTAGTCTGAATCATGTCTGATTTAATAACTTTGTCAGACCGCAAACCATAAATCTGTGCCGCAAATTTGTCTGTGACCGGTACCCGCAATTTTTGGTTCCTGCACTACATACAAATTAGCTACATTCCTGGTTGTTATTCGAAGTCATTAATTCACCTCAACTGAATCACAATTCCAAGAAAGAACTTCTTAAGGTCTGGTTCTACGAATGAAAGACAGGTAGGAAGTGTTTGTGTGTGCGTGCGTGCGTGTGCAGCAGCTGGTCCTGAGGGTATAAACAGTTGTTGGATTGGGTATAAAGTGGTCACATGTCTCCCATATGCTTGACAAAATGTTATTTTGTGGTTGTCCTGCTTCGTGACAAGATACAAACTCACCCTTCAGATTAGCTGCCGATACTCTTATTACTGTATCCATACAATATTTACTTTAATCTCAGACTACAATTAGTCATAGAGAAGAGTAAGACGGTCATGTTCAACCAGGTTACGTTGAATGAAAGATCTGGAAAGGCTGGGTGTAACCGAAATAATCGACAGTAAAAAGCTGTAATCAAACGTAACCTCCCTTTATTCACTGTCAGTTTTCCGAAAAAGTTTCAACTTTACTGCTCTTCAATTACAATTCTCATATATTTCTATTAACCGACAGTGCCGACCGCCGGTCCCAGTGGCCGCGCGTTCTAAGTCGTAGGTCTACGGCCGCTCACCTGCTGAGATTGTGGGTTCGAATCCCACCGGGGGCATGGACGTTTGTCTGTTGTGAGTGTTGTGTGTTGTCAGGTAGAGATCTTTGTGACGAGCTGATCATTCGGCCAGAGGAGTCCTACCGACTGTGATGCATCGTTGTGTGTGATCTAGAAACGTCAAGAATGAGGACATTACTAAACAGCAGTTGAATTGAGTAATTATTACTATTATCATCATCATCATCATCATCATCATAACCTATTTCTCCATAAGAACTTGTTAATTCAGTAAAAGAAATTTCCACTTTAGACGTATAGTACATAACAAAAGAGACTCGCACAATCGGCATCTACTTAGTTCTGAACTTAAAACAAGGATTTATACAGGACGTGTAGACATGATGGTTTGTATCTCCATAAACAATTGCACACACCTAATCCTAGCGGGTAATTACTTATCGCTTCCAAACCAAAGGCTACATATAAACATCTGTCTCATAAAGCCGAATTTGTTTCTTTCACTTTCTATAAGAAATACCTTAAGAGCAGTTCCATATGTCTAATATTTTTACAAAACTTGAATTCAATAATCTAAAATTGCTAAAATGTCACTGTCACTTCACGCGCTGATATTACATGCCGTAACAAATTAAGAAATTCGTAGTTGTGGTGACAAAAGGTATAACGCACAATAACATAAAACGCTTATACTAAATCTGGTACAATTCGATTGAATATTTCGAAAGTTGAGAAGGACATAAGAGATCATGGAAGATGAGAGCATGGTTATCTAATAAGCTAAGTTTCTATCCAGCAGCAAGGAAAACAGGGTACTGAAAGTATAATCAATTATGTACATAAGCTATGAAACGGAAAGTGCACCAGCATATCTAATAATATGCAATATAGAGCACAAACAAAAATTATGTGAGAAATTTCAAAATTTATTTTACAAAAATTTTAAGCCCTGTAGAAAGGAAACATACCGTGGGGAAGAGAACTTCAAAGAGTGCTTTGGTAAGTTGGTGGAATTTAGTGTGCACTCTGTTCTTGGTTCTGCACATATCACGGTGGTGCTCTGTTACTTGCCAAACACCGCTTAGCGAATGACAATATAGGTTTCCCAAAACACACCTTGCAACATTACTGGACGGTGTATTAACCCTTTAAACGTCGAATTATATCCCATCTGCCATCTGCTGGCATTATTAGGAGCTCACCATATTCTCCACGTTAGCGGGATAAGGGTTAAGGGACTGTCTGAAAACTTCCACTAAAAAGATGGAATGGGGCTCGAGCACACAAGACACTAAATATAGTTGCACCTTATCGAAATTTAGTCACCCTGAAGACACAAGCGGTAGGTGTCTCCGAAACGCTGGAACAAAGCAAGTGCACTACACGCTGTGCAAAGCAAAAGAAGACCATAATTTTAAAAATAACAGCCTTCAAGACCCGAAAACTTAAAGACCAACAGCTGTTCGATGTCTTCTTGTGGGTTCTGAACGGGGGGAGGAAACAGTTTTGGTTTCACAAACGGTAACAGGCTGCGATAAACCATGGGCCTATACTACAAAAAAAACAATATTTAGGAATATGTTTATGGTGTGATGGATTGGCAGAAGTTACAGTCACATCCTTCACCACCAACTGTGAGGACGTCAAAACTAAGTAGTAACTAGCTTCATAATAGCTGAGTTGGTTGATGTGAGCCACAGCAGTGGCGAACTGGCTGCTGTGTTCCGGTCCCATCATAATAAAATATCTTTTCTTTTCTCCAATGCCCCCACATGTCCTTGTGGACTTCGTGGTCCTCCCTCCTGGGCATAGCAGAAGTGTAACCGACTTCTGAGGTTGGGACGCCCATGAGGCGCGGTTAAGTTGTCCCGATGATGTGAGTGGTGTTATAGGAGGATATAGTGCTAGGAGGGCCCTTAAACCTAACTTCTACTAACCTACCCAGACCATGGTCACCGCGGGAATCCTCCCCTTTAGGAAAAATTCCCACGGTAGAACCAGGAATCGAACCCGGGACCTCGTGATTAGTAGCCAGAGACTCTGACCAGTATCTTTCTGATTCTCAGTTGACCTAATTTGGACACACTGAAGGCGTAGCCCTTGGAACAATTTCCGGGCGCCAGGTCGCCGTGGTGACTAAATTTTGTACGATAGGCGCCTAATATTTGTGGTTGTTCCTCGGTATAGATTTTGCATCATGTCGTGCTTTTGGAGCCTAGAATTGTGAGGTGTCTCCAAGATTTTTGGGAAACTTGTGCACCCATGCGCTTCACTGCTATAAGTACATTACGAATAATGGTATATTTTATTGGTCCGTCGTTACACAACAATGTGATGCAATGTTTACATTATGCAACTAACAACTGAGCTACATGTTTCGACCCTACAGGGCCATCATCAGGCTTATAAAATAATGGAATTAACCAAGGCACATGCGGTAATATTACCTTTATGTACCATTACACCTACACACAACGGGATGCAAAACCCGCAATTTAAATTACGAATGCTATTCGGATATAATGCACGACAGCCATATTGCCCTTACGGCAGGTGGATTATACATTCAAGTGGGATCAAGAAAGCCTACATATACAGTATAACATTGACATAATTCTAAACGACATGTATAAAATGTATGAAACTGGAGGCAGTACGAGGTATTTTTTTTTTTTAAAGTAAAGGAAACCCCCAATTCGGAGAAAATTACTAGCAAAAAACCTCACACACAACCCCCCCCCCCTTTTTTTCCACAATTCCCGTTGAAAATGAAATATTCCACGCTGACAAATCTGCAACCCACAGAAAAATTTGCACCCGACCATATTCACAAAGAATTTCACCCAGTTTCTCATTTAGAATCGTTATAGCGCCTTCTTGCCGATCCCGGTGGCCGCGCGATCTAAGCTGTGGGTCTGCGGCCGCTCGCCTGCTGAGATACCGCCGGGAGAATGGACGCTAGTCCGTTGTGGTTGTTTTGTGTTATCTGAAAGAGCTCTCTGCGACGAGCTGATCTCTCGTCCAGAGGACTCTTACTGACTGTGCTCTGTCGTTGTGTGTGATCTAGAAACCGTCTTATTCACTTCTTACTCACCATCACATTTTCCACCAAAGTAATAAGCGTATATGTTGCCTACACTGAAGTGACTGAGCTTACTAAAGCCGTGTAGTTTAAATAAAAATCCCGTTACATCTATAACGTGTCCTTACAATGGAATTGCACTGCTGTACAAAATTAGACTTCGCATTTGGACAGAAAAGTGGAAATTTTCGTAGACTGTGTGCCCCAACTGATTGTGTAGTACACAATTTTTGTGGATTTATTCCGAAAAACAACTTATTTTGGTAATAAAACTAACTTCATAGACTTGAAGTATTCTCGGCATTTCATCCAACACAAATGTAATTAAACTCTTCATATAAACTCACCACTGGCCTCTGTATTGAGCCAGAAGTATACAATCATATTTATTTCTTTGTATATCAGTAGCATAACTTCTTTTCATCTCGACAAAAATTTTGCATGGATTCTGGAAGGCGATCCTCTAATAATGTACAATGAAAGAATTCCTAAAGCAAAACTAACTTGTAAAGGCGTTTTACGTATTTCGTTTCATTCTTTTGAAATCAACAACACGGAAAGCACTTTGTCAGTTTAAGAGTTATATAGACCTTTTATCCATAAACTGAGGAAATAAGGTTCTCAGTACACCATATGACTACAGTAATTATTCCACACAGCAGCGTAAAAACTGAAACAATTCCTTGAAGGAAGTTACTTCGTGAATGTCGTCTAATACACACCGTTGAATATTTTCAGAAAAATTGCAAATAAGCAAAATGTGAGTAATTTTACCTGCAAAATAACAAATATGACACAACTTAAAAATTATTGCTGCCATTAAAGGCCTCTCTTTGCCTATAATTTAACCCCTTTTCATATAATAGAAGTCAACAAGATGCAGCTTGTTGGGTTCTATTATACGATTATATCACGAAGCACGGTCCTCAGAATGTCATATTCAAACTTAAATTCCTTCCCACATCCAGCTGCTCCTACAGCAAACAGTACCCATATTCAGGCAATTGTGGCACTGTTACTGGAGTTCTGATACTCTTGGAGAGAAGAAATAACTGGATATGTTTAGCGCACCTTGTTTGACACGTCATAAGCATGGTATGTACATGTAAATGGTCATGAAATTCGAGTCCTGCATTGTTGATTCTTGTGATATTTTTGATCCATGCGAGGGCCGGAATTCTAATTTACCCAAATATGTGTTAGTCAAGGCAAACACACTAAATATTACACTCAGCGGTTCGCAAGCAAATGTTCTCTCGAACGAAGACACTTCTACAGCCAGTATTATTTTTTCCTTCTAAATTCACCACTTCGTCTTCACGGAAATCCTGCATTCAGATCTAGAACTAGCCACGCTGCGCTAGGAGATTCATGACCTTCTTCGCAAGCCTGGACAACCGCTACGTCACACATACTTTCACTTCAGCATTCCAAACCTTTCAACTCTATTTCTTTTCCTGGTTTGTTGGTTTTCCTGTGCCCAAAAGCAAATGCTGAGATGGTTCCCAAGACTCCAAGTTGCCACTACATGCTTCTCATATAGCTCTCCCGACTTAGATTTAGTAGTAACCAATTTCATGTTTTGTTTACATGTGAAATAACCACTGCCACCGGGTGACAACCCAATTGCAGTAAATAAATATTATTATTATTATCAAAAACGAAAATTCTCTTCCTGAGATTAGGCTTCAATGTAATATGAAAGACTTTAAATAAGATACATCCAAAAGGTTTAAGGGCGATTTCAGATTTGTTGTTTTGAAGTTTAGCCATTTAGCAACTCTTATTCCTCAAGCCTTTAGTTATCTACATATCCCAGTACTGTTAATTTAATTTAATTTAGCAGTACTGCATGACATTGTCAAGATAATTCACTACAAACATGACACCACTCATACTAATTGAAATGTGTTATAATGGGACAGGCAATAGTCCCCCCCCAGCGTTACAAGCCTGCAAAATATCAACAATTTGAACCAAAATATTATTTACTGCTGCTGGGAATCTCTCTAGGGACATTCTTTCTTGTCTCCCTTAAATTTCGTCGGCTAAACACACTTAGGTGGGAAACAATGGCAAACTACCCCCAAGAATTTGCCCAGGATGCAGTGTGCCAGAGCCATACCCGTCACATGAATGGGCTCTGGTTCCTGCCAGCCCGGCCTCCAAGGCTAAATACTGATGAATGAATGAAACACACTTAAACGGACGTTACTGTTTTAAATACATAGAAGCTGCAATGTCTGTGCCCATTGCTATCTGCTACGAACACACAGATACGTTTTACGTCTGCACAACGTCGATTCATCACAGCGCTGGGTGGTTAGAGCAAACGCTGAAACCAACAGCGTCGTCGTGCACAATGCAATAACTACACCACAGAATCACACGTCATTTTCTCTCCGCCCTTGATATCTCAGTCAAAATTAGAAAAGTAACAGAATGCAGTAATAATATTCGATTCCCAACGGCGGTATTGGAAGTGTTCTCTTCCCCACTTCACAAAGAACTGACCTGTGACACACGTACCCTGTTTACCGTACGTGCATCATGGAATACATCACAAGGGTAAATACGAGAGTAGTGCCGAATTTGAAGATGCGTGAAAGCACCTGTGTGCTACCATGACACGTGGCCGTAAATGTATGCGTAACACGGCGTGCACGCAAAGCATTCGATGAGAATATTAATTTATACACCTACTTATTTTACGCAGTGGGCGTTGTTATGCAATCAATACTACAAGCCGCTAACCCCACGATGAGGTAGACCCCTTCAATCATTGACATTTTATCCTCTAGTTAAGAAATTCCGTTATTTTGAAACACTGTTTTCATAAGAAACTTACGTCATACCCTACCTCGAACCAGTTCAATGCCTACGAAAATATAAAGCACTATTTCCTTATGCCAATCTCTGTTCTGTGTTTAGAGTAGCAGAACTAACTTAACCCTTTGACGCCTAAAGACCCCTATAGTGGTCGTACCGCACCGCTAACCTCTAAACGTTTCATTTTATACATTTATTCAACAAATACAAGTACTGAATATTTTTAACACGGTATATACTGTCCGTTTTTTCTCTTCAAAATGCAGTTTGTTTCATAATTCTAACATATTTTTGTTCCTGTTTTATTCACATTTTATATACAGTGTGTGCCAAAATTAAAAAAAAAATAATTCCGGCGCCAAAAGGTTAATATACATGCCTAAGTAAACAGAAGGTGAAATTAGAATTCTAGCCTACATTGTGTATCCCGCAATGTGATGGAAGTGAGAAAGTTCCCATAATTAAGGTTGCATACCTGACCTGGTGTCACCTAGTCTCAACACCCTCTAATTCTGCCCTCTCGGAGCAGTACGGTATATTCATCCACTGTGACCACCGCTCTAACCCCTATCCCACTTGTGAACGATACATAGGGCCATTTCTCACAATCTGTATTTTCACAATATTTTGATTATTCCGTTAAGAGAGCCGCTAATAACACAATACAGATTAGTCATGGAAATGACGTCAGACAGAACCGACTGCGATGGGCAGACCTATCAGCACAGAAAGACAAAAGTAATAGATTAGTGGAGAGCTATTTGTTAGTCAAGGCGGCGCTGAGACGTAGCAGTACGACACTGATGTTTTGTACCGCCTAGTTCTGGCTGACAAAGGAATGATTGAAAAACCTGGCGTGTCGGTGTTTGTGCCTCTACACAGAAGTCTGCAGCAAAGACTCAGGGCGCACTCAATTATACCTAACATTATGACGTGGCAGGTTCAATGGCTGGCTGGCGGAAGAGCAGCCTGCGAAATTTCAATTTTGGGTTGAAACGCATTCTTTGTAACAAACCCACCTCCACCTCCGACCTTATCCCTCTCCTTCTATCTCTAGAAGAGGTAGAAAAAATTGAATAAAACAGCCTGTATTTTAGTTGTGTTTTCTCTAGCTTGATTTATTAAGAACCTTTACATCACGCCCACAACCGGATTCAGAGGAAATTGCTGAGCAGATGATGATACCCCTGATTTACAGCAGCAGTATTTGTGGAGCGACTGTTGGCCAACGGCACAGACTAGCGGTCTACCTGCTCAGTCATGCCAGAAGAACTCCATCATTCATTTGCTAACACCTCACACGCTTCGGCTGCAACTAATGTCGTTACGTTAGGAATCATTCCGACGGTTCACGGTAATTGCAGAATTTGTGCCGAGAGCGATATGGCGCTCGGAGACGGTAATCCGCTATCGTAAGCTATAATTCAACGTACACTGTGTGATAACAATTCTATGCTGTGTCAATTTCGAGATTTCGCAGCTGTGTACCTGAGGATGTATTTCTTCTGGCATATGACGCTGCGGCAATGGGGAATCTAATACTGAACTTTCGCAGTGACGCACTGATCTGATACCGAACTTTCGGAGTAACGCACTGATCTGATACGGAAATTTCGGAGTAACGCACTGATCTGATACCGAACTTTCGGAGTAACGCACTGATCTGATACCGAACTTTCGGAGTAATGCACTGATCTGATACCGAACTTTCGGAGTGACGCACTGATCTGATACCGAACTTTCGGAGTAACGCACTGATCTGATACCGAACTTTCGGAGTAACGAACTGATCTGATACCGAACTTTCGGAGTAACGCACTGATCTGATACCGAACTTTCGGAGTAACGCACTGATCTGATACCGAACTTTCGGAGTAACGCACTGATCTGATACCGAACTTTCGGAATAACGCACTGATCTGATATCGAACTTTCGAAGTAACGCACTGATCTTATACCGAACTTTCGGTGTGACGCACTGTCCTCTTCTTCAAGAACCTGGATATTTCTACGCTTACGAATAAGAACACTATTTCCCCTCAAAAAGCCGGAATGCGATAACTCTTTTACGCAGCGCCATATCCTGGAAGAATGGAACGCTAAATGCTATATTGAATTCTTTCTTGTGTCCTCATGTTCAAAGAAGTATGAAGTCAATCTCCATTTACTCCATGCGACAGAACTGGCATTATTATCACTTGTTTGTGTAGATGATTTACAGTTTATTTACGGAACTGTATTAACTGTAATGCATATTTAGTGTCTGGTGTCAGTAAAGTAACATGATCAGGTGCTCGACAGACTCAAAGGAATTGCCGAAAATCTGTCATGACCTATTTCAGAGTAAGCTAATTACCATGCATTCGCCTTACTAGAAACACCACCTCCATGAAACTATCAGCCTTGACAGTTGGAAACTTGAGCTAAACTGCTCAGTAAAATGTGTATATTTTCTGGGCAGATAGAATCCTTCCGCACATTCACAGAACCGTTTAGCCTTTATTCATTTTTTCGACTCGTTGGTGTTTCGATTTTTAAATCCAGTAGCAACAGAATCTACTACCATTCAGTTCAATGCAACTTATTTTCTGCGGTATATCAATCAATCAATAACTTTGTACACTGTAATCTGTAGGTGTAGAACTACGTCTCACTCTATGGGAAGAACACTGTTAATGACATTTACCACCAAATTATGTAGGAAGATATTCCGGCTTAAGATAGGAAAAACAGTATCCGTAATACTGAGAATCGCTGTAAAATGGGGAGGTTCTTAATCTTCAAACGTAAGAATGGTGAAATCAAGAATGATGAGGTGGGCGGGGAATGCTACGTAGTATGGGAAACACGGAGCCTGCAAGGAGTATGGGCCACAACATTTCAAGTTTAGAGATCTTAAAACTCCTAAGCCCATTTGGAATGAGAAAGAACTGCAATGCCGGCGCAAAGTGTCTTTTATTTTACCTACTCTTGGAGTTTAACCACGATAGTGATAAAACTTACTGCAGTTATTATCGCCGAAAGTCATTATTATCAACTACACAGGGAAGTCTGAGACAACTGTAGGATAATCCCACAAGTACACAAATGTGCTGGTACACGCTCATGTCTGTACACTGGGACAAAGCCCACAATCGCCAAACAAATATTGCTACGGTTATATCGGTATATGCTCATGTCTCGGCATTTCACTGCGGAACACGTTCGTTACGTTGACGTGCAGCTATTAAGTCTTTTCAATGTGACAAGAACAAAACTATGTCGGAATGAAACTAACAAAAGAAATTTAAGTTTTATGGTTCCATGCATCGCTCATCTATATTAATAATTGTCCAACGAGATGCAACACAAAGCAGTCTATTTATTATTCTGCAAGTTCACTCTACATATTTCGGGTGTCAACCACACCCATCATCAGGAATACACAAAACTGTAACTGCAGCCTCCGGTACTGGTCACATTTTTTGTGCAGCTACCTCCCTCCAACGTGGCCAAGCTAGCTTGGTTGACACCCGAAACATGTAGAGTGAACTTGCAGAATAACAAATAGTCTGCTTTGTGTTGCGTCTCGTTGGACAATCATTAATATGCAACAAATTGTGTCCACACTGAAACTTAACACGGGATAAATCTGATGCATGCTCAACGAGATGCAACAAATTCAGTTTATTGATTTTTTAAATCAAAATTTAAATTTAAAATA
>Ga0123355_10017397_pt1 | contig 11358 bp, 10 predicted proteins | sample TergutEmb28metaG_3_FD_89872 | JGI IMG/M metagenome (GOLD analysis project Ga0123355, IMG submission 89872) | Embiratermes neotenicus P1 segment gut microbial communities from Petit-Saut dam, French Guiana - Emb289 P1 | ecosystem: Host-associated > Arthropoda: Insects > Digestive system > Gut ...
ATTGTAACAACGAGCCGATTATGTACTTTGATCCAAGCGGACATACGCGCGTAACGGTGACACTGCCTAACGGCTCAACCCAGACCGCGAACGTCAACAGCTCAGGACATACCATTATGAACAACGGCTCAAGGCCACCGGCGGGTTCGACAGTAACATTCCCCAACGGTAACACTTACTCTGTTGTATCAAATCCCAGCGGAGCAGGTGGAGTATCGGGAGTTAGGCTACCATCGTCAAGTGGCAGTTCAGGTAGTGGTTCATCAGGCGGAAGCGGCGGCGGCAGTGGAGGTTCATCCGGTGGAGGCGGACTTGGCGGTGTTAATTTTGGACCCAACCAAGGCGCGGACTGGCTGCGTACTGGAAGTGGGCTATCTTTTGAAGCGTTTTGGGGTGTGACGCCGTTTGGCATGGCGTTCTCGAATCAGGCGACAAGCTCAAGTATGGTAAGACCACCGTCAGGCGGAACAAACATGCCAACCGTACAAGGCATTTCATTCCAGCAGGCGCAAAGCAATATACAGTCGGCGTTCAATGCGCTTCAGGGCGGGTTTCTGTCATTCGCGCAATTTTCGGACAACGTTGCGTTGAATTTGTCGATGACCGGGCTTTCAGGGGATGCGCTTCATCAGGCGATGAGTCTGGCGATTGGTTTTCAGAAAAATTCAAACCTTATGGTTTCACTGTCAACCGTATCGCACGAACATACGTCATGGCTACTTAACGTTGTCGCTCAAACTCATAATTTTGAAATATCGCAAACTACAGATACACCAATATTGACACATCTAATGGAATTGGAAAGAGCGTTGGCGTATTTACGAACATCTCCAACAGGAGCAGCTCTGATTCAACAATTGATGGATGCGCCATATTCAATAACCATTGCATTCACTAATAGTGGTCCAGTTAATTATAATCACTTAACAAGAACAATTAACTGGAACCCAACAGCAGGATTAAGATTAACCGATAACCGCATTATGAGCCCGGCGATGGCCTTGGCGCATGAAATGGGACATGCAATGCAACATTTAGAGGGATTATTTGATGAAAATACTAGACTAACGGATGCGTTTATAGCAGAGATTGAAAGAGACAATTTGCGGAGATTTGAAACGCCCATTGCGAGGGAACTCGGTGAATTTTGGCGCAGTGAGTATAGTCATGGACTTAGACTGCACCATGGATTGAGTAACTCCACTGATTGGGGGCACATGGTTGCAACTCATACATTTTGGCAATCTGCGCATCCTCGACATTGGAATCAACCTACGAGGGTTTACGAGAGTTTAAGTACATGGACATGGCGATAATGTGCTTAAAGACAAGAGAATTGTCATCAAATCACAATAACGAACGGAGGGATGAATTGTGAAGTTTAAAAAAATCATAATTTTGAGCGTTATAATATTGCCATTACTTGCAGTTGCTATTATATATGGTTGGGGAGAGATGAATATGCGTCCGGAAAGAGCACTAAGCGATTTTTCAAGGCAAATTGAAAGGGGGAATCTTAGCAACATCAATTTAAGACTCTATTATTCAAGTATAGCGTTCACTCCTTTTCCTCTAAGCAGTGATGATTTAGTTGACGGGTGGGCCGATTATAATATCGTAATTGGCGGCAACAAACTGGAAGAGCATGTAGAGTTGCTAAATCAGATAAGAGATGTTGTGTTGATACCCGTGGAGGGTGAGGTTCACTTAAATGCTCGATTATATTATATTTTTGAAACCAAGGATGGCCATAAAATATTCGATGTTGCTTGGGGTTTAGGTCAAACCATTTTTATCAACGGGCGTGAATTTAAAGGGGATGATGTTTTTTTCGATATCGCAATGCTATTTTTACCGGAAGATGAAGTAAAATCTTTGGAGCATCTCAGGCCGAGTACGCTGGAATAAGCGACATGATTGAATAGGTAAAAGAAATATCGCCGTCTGTCAGTTCAAAAATGATAGGTGGCGGTTTTTCCTATGCTATGACATGACAAAATCATATTGTTGCCCTCGCTTTTTTCGTATATAATAAGACGAGTCAAATATGCCCCCTGTATAAAGGTAAAAGATTGAATGAAAAACAAACATCCGGATAGAGAAGAATGCCTGCGAATGTTACAGGAATACGAGACGCCTGAACACGTGATCAGGCATTGCGAGGCTGTCACAAATGCTGCCTTGAAAATCGCTTCGGCGCTGAACGAAAAAGGGTTTGATTTTAACATTCCACTGATTCAAGCGGCGGGGCTTTTGCATGACATCGCAAGGATTCATGAGGAGCATTGGCATGTTGGTGCTGATTTTGTCCGTCAAAACGGATACGTGCAGGAAGCTGAAATCGTTAAGATGCATATGACGCATGCGTTTCATCTGGATCCCTCAGAGTTGAAAGAACTCGATATCGTTTGTTTGGGGGACAGGCTGATCATGGAAGACAAATATGCGGGGATCGATGCACGGATGGACTACGTGATCAAAAAAGCGAACGGAAATAAGCGGATTGAACAAATGATCAACGAACGACGGATCGTGAACAATATTTTGGTACAAAACATTGAAGATATCATAGGGATCTCTTTGGAAGACCTTATACTCGGACCGGACAAGCAAGGAGGCAGGCCGTTACATGAATTTTGAACATGAATTTGAGAAGTTATTGAAAAAAGTTGAAAAGCCGGGACGGTACATCGGCGGTGAAATAAACGAAGTACACAAAGATGCCGGCGAATACAAAACCCGTTTTGGCTTTGCATTTCCCGATGTCTATGAAATCGGCATGTCCTATACGGGCATACAAATCTTATACAATATATTAAATGAGCAAAAAGAAATCTACTGCGAACGGATCTTTGCGCCGGGGCTTGATATGGAAGCCCTGATGCGAGAGAAAGGCGTGCCTCTTTTTACGCTTGAGACGAAAACGCCGGTTCGCGAACTTGATATGGTTGGCTTTACGCTTCAATATGAACTTTCGTATACGAATGTTTTAAATTTATTGTCACTTGCGGAAATCCCGTTTTTATCAAAGGATAGAAAAGAAAACATGCCTTTTATTGTCGGCGGAGGGCCTTGTGCATTCAACCCGGAGCCGCTTGCGGATATCTTTGACCTGTTCATCATCGGAGATGGGGAAGAACAGATCGTCAAGCTATGCGAAGTTCATCAAGAATGGAAAGCGTCCGGGGAAGACAAAGAGGGTTTCTTACAAAGGGCATGTAAGCTTTCCGGCGTGTATGTTCCGAGTTTTTACGAGCCTGTTTATAAAGAAAACGGTGAGATTCGGGAGATCAAAAAACGATATGACGGCGCACCGGATCGCGTCAAAAAATGCATTGTTTGGGATATCAACGAAGTTTCTTTTCCTGAAAACAACATCGTTCCATTGATTGAGACGGTACATGACCGAGCGGTGGTTGAAACCTTTCGAGGATGCAGCCGAGGATGCAGGTTTTGTCAGGCAGGCATGGTCTACAGGCCGGTGCGGGAGAGAACGAAAGAAAATATATTGGAATTATCAAAGAAACAATTGAAAGCGACCGGACATGAGGAACTGTCGCTGCTTTCGCTGTCGACAAGCGATTATTCGGAATTTGAACCGCTCGTCACAGAGCTGATGCAGATGTGCAGGGAGGACAATGTTTCGCTTTCGCTTCCGTCTTTGAGGCTGGATTCCTTTTCGTTTAAGGTGCTTGACGAAATCGGCGGCTACAAGAAGTCAGGACTTACGTTTGCTCCGGAGGCAGGCACCCAGAGGCTCAGAGACGTGATCAACAAATGCATCACCGATGAAAACATTTATGATTCGATCGATCAGGCGACTTCCCTTGGATGGAGTACCATCAAGCTGTATTTTATGATCGGATTGCCGACGGAAACGATGGAAGACCTGGACGGAATCGTTGAAACGGTCAAAAACATATCTCGATTGTGCTACAAAAGGCGTGTGAAAATAACGGTGAGCGTTTCCAACTTTGTGCCGAAAGCGCATACGCCATTCCAATGGGAAGCGCAGGACAGTTATGAAGAATTTGCACAAAAACACAACTATTTGAGAGACAAGCTTAAAATAAAAGGCGTTTCATTCAACTACCATGACAGCAGTACGAGCATTATTGAGGGCGTGCTTGCGAGAGGTGGGCGCAAAGTCACAGAGGCGCTCATCAAAGCATGGGAAAAAGGAAACAAATTTGACGGATGGTCGGAGCATTTCAATTATTCGGCTTGGAAAGAGAGTTTTGCGGAAGCCGGAATTGACATCGATTTTTATACGGCAAGGAAACGTGAATACGATGAAATCATGCCGTGGGATATCATAGAATCGGTTTCAAAGGAATTTCTCATCAAGGAAAACGAAAAGGCGAAACGAGCCGAAACGACGAAAGACTGCAGGCAGGGGTGCGAACAATGTGGAATAAATATGTGATGGAAATCAAAAAAGACGGATACATCAAGTATATATCGCATCTTGACATGGTCAAGCTTTTTAAGAATGCGTTTAAAAGAGCCGAGATCAAGCTTGCTTTTTCACAGGGGTTCAATCCACACCCCAAAATGGGGTTTGCGCAGCCGTTGTCACTCGGATATTCATCTTCGTGCGAGCTCATAGAATTTGAAACGAAAGAGGACATGGAGCCGGCTCAGATATTGGATGCAATGCAAGGGTTCATGCCCAGAGGAATCGAATTGTTAAGCTGCAAGCGGTATACAGGCAACAAGAGTGTTGCTGCAAGGACATTCGCGGCTTCGTATGAAATCACGATACCGATCAGCGCAGGACTGACAAAAAGCATGGACGAATGGTGTGCGGATTTTTTGAAACAGGAAACGATCGTTGTCACAAAGCGACAAAAGAAAACCGGAAAACAACAATCCATCGATATCAAAAGCAAAATTCGGTCGCTTTCAGGAACAGAAGCTTCCGGAAAAATCGTATTGAATGCCAAACTGGACTCAGGCAGCAACTCCAATGTCAGTCCGGAACTATTGATTTCTTCGTTCACTTCATTTGCCGGTATTGAAACGGCAAGAGAAGAAATAGACGTGAAAAGGACAGCATTGTTTTTTGATTGAGGTTCATTTTTAGAGCGAAGCGGCGAATAGCCGCTTTTTTTTATACCATTGAGCAAATATATGTAAAAAAGTCTTGATATTTACAATTAATTACAGTATACTAAACAAACAGGATCATCTAAAAAAAATAATAATAAAGGGGAGGACGTTTATGGACATTCATATTGATGTGCAAGCGATGAAGCGGTATGTGTTGGAAAACAAGAAGAAATGCTTGAAAATTGCGGGATTGGTGGTTGTATTAACAATTTCATTGATTACGTATGTAACCGGAAATTTAACGAACGATGACGGCATTGCTGTGATGGAGGTGCAGGACAATGAAATTGTGGCAGACGAATCAAACGTGGTTGCTGAAGTGCAGCAAGAACAAGAAGCGTATATTGTGGTCGACATAGAGGGCGCTGTGAGAAGTCCCGGTGTCGTATTCTTGCTCAGCGGCAGCAGGGTCAATGATGCCGTGGAAGAGGCAGGAGGACTTACGAGCGATGCGGATACCAGAAGTGTCAATTTGGCATCAAGGCTATCCGACGGAGATAAAGTATACATTCCCACACACGGTGAGCAGCAAACGAGCTCAGGAAGTAATTCGCAACCGGCAGGGATTGTGACGGACATTGTTTCAAGTGGTTCGCAGGCAACTCCGGACGGTGCTTCAGAAAATTCCGGCATGGTAAACATCAACACCGCGACATCCGCGCAGCTTCAAACGCTCAGAGGTGTAGGGCCTGCCACGGCTCAAAGAATCATCGAACACAGAGAAACGGTCGGACGATTTACAAGGATCGAAGACATTATGAGGGTGAGCGGGATCGGAACGAGAACGTTCGAGGGGTTTCGAGACAACATCGTGATATGAACGGCTCAAATTTGGACGAAGTAAAATGTGAATCGTTTGCATAAAAAAATGTATGGAAAACAGTGAATTTGTAAACAATACCACTGAGGTGGAGTTATGTTTATACGGAAAAAAAGTTTTTATCAAAAAAAGGCCTTTTATGGGATCGTGGGCGCTGTGATCGCGATCGGTATTTTTATCAACCAGATCCCGGACAATACATCCGGGGAAAACATCGACACGAACATCAATGTCGCGGATGTTGCTGATGAAACGATCGATGCCGTTGATTCGGCTTCAAATGCCGATTTGCCTGAAAGGCCAAGGCCGGATATAGATACAACGCCTGACAGATGGACGGACGCAGGGAATGCCTATGTATTTGAACCCGAGTCTGGATCCTTTGTCGATGTTATGAATGACGATCCAATAGAATACACGCCCCGGCCATCAGGATATTATTTGGTAAAAGCAGTCGATGGCATCATCAAAGTTTTTTATTATGATGCCGATGGCAGAGAAACCTTATTGCAAAATACAAACATTGTCTATGCATTGATCAGCGAAGTCGATCAAAGGCTGTTTTCTCAAGGCGTTATTTTGGATACGCAAGATGAACTCATGGATCTGCTGCAAGATTTTGATCGCTGACATCAATTATTTTTGACATGAGCGTCACCGAAATCAGCAAAGTGAATACAATAAATGAAAATGTCAAAATCGAGCATAGGGGTAAATACATGAAAAAAATCGGGATTATATTGATTTGTCTCATCGTTACGCTTGTTGTAGCAGGGACGATATTGTCGCCGGAACGATGGTCTTTTGACGGCCGGAACGAAGCGGTGATCAGTGTTGCTCCTGAAACGTTTTTGATTCCCGGCGGCCATTCGATTGGAGTCAGGATGGACGTCAAGGGCGTACTTGTTGTTGGGCTTGAAGAAATTGAGACGGTCGATGGCCGCAGGGTAAACCCGGGACTCATTTCAGGGCTTCAAATCGGCGATACAATTTTAGAGATTAACGGGACGCGCGTGTACAGGGCATCTGAAGTTCAGGAGATGATCAATGAAATCGGCACGAGTGTCCGCCTGAAAGTGCAAAGAAAAGACAATCTTGTAGAACTGTCGATATCGCCTGTCGTCGCGCAAGTCAACAACTTGTACAAGTTGGGCGTATGGGTCAAGGACAAGGCTGCCGGAATCGGCACATTGACTTACTACAATCCGGCAGACCATACGTTTGGTGCCTTGGGGCATGCCATACTCGACCCGGAGACAAATTCACTTCTTCCGGTTGCGGAGGGAGAACTTTTACGCGCGGAAGTACAGTCTGTGAAAGAAGGCAAGGCAGGAAATCCGGGCGAAATCCGCGGGATATTTCATGAAGCGGATGACCCGCTTGGTGATTTAAAGCAGAACAGCATGTTTGGGATTTTCGGTACACTCCATCATGAACTGGAGAATCCGATCTATACAAGGCCATTGCCTGTGGGAACCAAAGACCAAGTGGTAAGAGGACCCGCCTATATCCTGACGACGCTCGATGGCAACCAACTGGAACGATACCAAATTGAAATTGAGAGAGTCAACAGACAGTCTGAACCCGATGTCAAGAGCATGGTCATCAAAGTGACAGACCCAAGACTTCTGGATAAGAGCGGCGGAATCGTGCAAGGGATGAGCGGCAGCCCGATCATACAAAACGGCAGGATCATCGGAGCCGTTACACACGTACTGGTCAATAACCCGCAAAGGGGTTACGGTATTTTTATTGAGTGGATGCTTGAAACCTCAAGAAATTAACCAAGGCGAACAAAGTCACTGTCGAAGAGGAACACATTTTAGCAAATTTTTCCGCACGATTGATATTGAATCCTATGATAAATATCTTAGAATAGAGTAAAGGGGTAATAGGGAAACATGTAGAGTAGGAGAGAATCTTAAAGCAAATTAGGCTTTAATGCAAAAGGGGGAAAAATAATGTTAAAGGTGAAAGTGGGAATTGCGGATGATAACAGAGATTTTTGTGAAATTTTGGCTAGTTTTTTAAGCAAGCAGGAAGAAATAGAAATTTCCTTTATAACGCATGACGGACTCCAGACGGTTGAAGCGATACAAAAGCAAATTCCGAATGTGTTGATTTTGGACATGATCATGCCACATATGGACGGCCTTGGCGTTTTGGAGGGCATCAATGGACTTGCAACTTCTGAATTTCCTAAAATCATTGTCCTATCTGCCGTTGGACAAGAAAGCTTCACGAGAAAGGCGATCAGCAAAGGAGCGGACTATTATATTGTAAAACCGTTCAATCTGAATATTTTGCTGAAGAGGATCAATCAACTTGTGGGAAATGAGCAGGAGAAAGAACATGACAGGACGCATGTTGCCGAAAGAACCGTGATCAATAACCACATTGAAACGAAACACAATGACCTTGAGATCGACATTACAAACATGATTCACGAAGTGGGCGTACCTGCTCATATCAAAGGGTATCAATATCTCAGAGACGCGATCACGATGGTCGTTGACGATATGGATTTGCTGGGAGCCGTTACAAAAGAATTATATCCTTCGATTGCAAAAAGAAACAATACAACGCCAAGCAGAGTTGAAAGAGCGATCCGCCATGCGATTGAAGTTGCATGGAACAGGGGCCGGATTGAAACGATCAACACACTGTTCGGCTATACCGTACACAACGACAAAGGAAAGCCGACGAATTCAGAGTTTATCGCGATTATTGCCGATAAGCTCAGGCTCGAAAGGAAAGTCAGTTAAAACGCTGTTTTTTGAAAAAATACCTTGATTTATCATTGGTATATGCTATACTGTAAGAAGAAATTCGGGAAACAATTTTTGTCCCGAAAAATCTGTTTGATTTTTCGGGGCGTTTTTATTTAATTCGGAGGCAAGTCTATGTATAACCACCAGTACCGGACGCACAATTGCGGTGAACTGCGCGAACACAATATCAATGAAAAAGTCAAATTGTCAGGATGGGTCGACACGATTCGAAACCATGGCGGCGTAGCATTTATTGATCTGAGAGACCATTACGGCATTACGCAAATCGTACTCCACGATGAACAATTGGTAAAGGGTGTCGGCAAAGAGAACGTCATTACAATAGACGGGACGCTTACGAAGAGGGGAGATGAAACGATCAACCCCAAGCTGGATACGGGGTATGTCGAAGTGCAGGTTGAAAAACTTGTGATTTTGAGCAAGTCTCACACGATGTTGCCGTTTGAAATTTCGAATTCAACCGATACGCGTGAAGAACTCCGGTTAAAATATCGATTCTTGGATTTAAGAAATCCTACAATACACAACAACATCGTGCTTCGTTCGAAGATCATAAGCCACCTCAGAGAACAAATGCAGCAGCTTGGGTTTCTGGAAATGCAGACGCCGATTTTGACGTCTTCTTCTCCGGAGGGCGCGAGAGACTTTCTCGTTCCGAGCCGGAAACACCATGGCATGTTTTACGCGCTGCCGCAAGCGCCTCAAATTTTCAAACAACTCCTGATGGTTTCAGGCTTTGACAAATACTTTCAGATCGCGCCTTGTTTCAGAGATGAAGACGCAAGGGTGGACAGGTCTCCGGGAGAATTTTATCAACTGGATTTTGAAATGGCTTTTTCGGCTCAGGAAGATGTATTCCATGTGGCCGAGCAAGTGCTTTACAATACGTTCCGCCACTTTTCGGATAAAGAGATGTGTCAGCCACCGTTTATCCGAATCCCTTATGCCGAGAGCATGCTGAAATACGGCACAGACAAACCGGATCTAAGAAATCCGTTGCTGATTAATGATTTGACCGACTTCTTTGCAAACGTTGACTTTATGCCGTTTAAAGGAAAACCGGTCAGGGGCATCGTTGCGCCGGGATGTGCATCCATGTCAAAATCGTTTTTTGAAAATATGCTCAAATTCGCTACGGAAATTGGCATGAAAGGCTTGGGATACATTTCGATACTGGATGGAATGGAACTGAAAGGGCCGATCGTGAAGTTTCTGTCTCCTGAACAACAACAGGAACTGATCAAAACCCTTGACATCAAAGAAAATGATACGCTTTTCTTCATTTCGGATACGATTAAAGTTGTTAATAAACTTTCCGGCATGATTCGAAGCGAACTTGGAAAACGTTTACAATTGATTGACGAATCGGTATTCAGATTTTGCTTTGTTGTCGATTATCCGATGTACGGAATCGATGAAGAAACAGGCAAACTGGAATTTACGCATAACCCGTTTTCGATGCCGCAAGGCGAAATGGATGCGCTTCAGAACAAAGATCCGCTTGAAATACTTGCGTATCAATACGATATCGTGTGCAACGGCGTGGAGCTTTCATCGGGCGCTGTGAGAAATCATGTGCCTGAAATTATGGTGAAAGCCTTTGAAATCGCAGGATACACGGAACAAGAAGTCAAAGAAAAGTTTGGCGCGCTTTACAACGCATTCCAGTACGGAGCGCCGCCACATGCCGGAATGGCACCGGGGGTAGACAGGATCGTTATGCTTCTCACAGGGGAAGAGGGCATCAGAGATGTCATCGCTTTCCCTCTGAACAGCAATGCGCAGGATCTTTTAATGGGCGCGCCAAGTACGGTAACGGAGCAGCAATTGCGTGAAGTCCATATCAAACTCAGATAGGAGAGTGTCATGTCAAATATTCAAAAGCTTTCAAAAATGGCAAAACTCCATTTGTCTGAGGACGAGAGCAAAAAAATCGAAAAACAGATGGAGATTCTTGTAAAAGATTTGGACAAGTTGGACGAAGTGGACACGAGTGATGTGAAACCTTTTGTTTATGCGATCACGCTTACCAATGTACTACGAAAAGATCAAGTCGTGAAAAAAATAGACAGGGAAGTGCTTTTGGAAAACGCGCCCGATCATATCAATGGATACTTTAAAGTCCCTAAGACAGTAGATTGAGATGGGGGTAAACTTTATGACGATAAACAAAGCAGCGATTGACGACAATATTCTCATGCAAGATCAAGTTTCTACGGCAGGTTCAAAAATGTTATACAATTTTGTTCCTCCTTTTAATGCGGCCGTCATCGATAAACTCAAAGAAGCCGGAATAAAAGAATTGATACAGACAAAACCGAACGAGTTTGGGATAAGCCTGACGCGGTCTTTCGGATGTATTGAATCCGTGGCAACAGGAGAGGCCGATATCGGTATCGGCTGTGACATCAACGGCATCATTCGAAAAGAGGCATCGAAAAACGGCATTTGCTTTATCAAACCGACGTATGGAACCGTATCGAGGTTCGGACTGGTTTCGACATCACCCTCCATGGAACAGATCGGCATTGCATGCAAAGATGTTTCTTTGGGGTTTGAGGCGCTTTCGTTGATCGCCGGTTTTGATGAAAGAGACGGTACACTCGCAGATACAAAGCAGTATCACTTTTCAGC
>Ga0123355_10017401_pt1 | contig 11357 bp, 9 predicted proteins | sample TergutEmb28metaG_3_FD_89872 | JGI IMG/M metagenome (GOLD analysis project Ga0123355, IMG submission 89872) | Embiratermes neotenicus P1 segment gut microbial communities from Petit-Saut dam, French Guiana - Emb289 P1 | ecosystem: Host-associated > Arthropoda: Insects > Digestive system > Gut ...
ACCTTGCCCGGTGTTGGTGGTATTATGATAGTTGAACACAAAAACAGGACGCTTCTATGTCTGCGTCCTGTCTGTGGATTGTCTTAGTTGCTCACAAGGATTTGCGTGGCATATCAAAGTTCTTTCCGTAGTAGTAAATTGGTAGTAAATTCAACCAAATTCCTTGTGATTGTTCTGGGTTTTCAAGGGCTACAAGGGATAATCAACATTATTCACCATAAACTATGGTAATGTAGCACGTTTTTCGGAAAATGTCAAGGTTTTTCAAAAATATATTTGAAGCCTTGCTATGGCGGGCTGTTTTTGTGTCGGCGGTCAAATGCTCTACGGCTATGCCGTGCGGTAATTGATAGCTGTGCAAAGTCATTTTCGGCAGAGCCGTGTGAGCATTAGAAAAAATGAAAACTGTGCATTTTGATTTTTCAAAGTTAGCACGGCTTTACCCCTAAGCCGTGAGTACATTAGATAGCTTTTCTGTAAAACCCCCGAAAATCAAAAACCACACGGCTATTGCACAAGGCAACTACCGCACGGCTTGAAATCAAGAAATCCCACTGTTAGGGGCTTTGATGGCAACAATCGTGCAAAAAGAAAACCACCTACGGAGTTTATCCAAAGATGGTTTACTATTTGGTTGCGGGGGAGGGATTTGAACCCTCGACCTTCGGGTTATGAGCCCGACGAGCTACCGAACTGCTCCACCCCGCGGTAATTGGAAAAATGCCGACTATCACTGTACCACATACCTACCTTTTTGTCAAGTTTAATTTTGCAAGTGAGATTAATCAAATAGCTTGGCCAAAACCGCGTTTCGCACATCTTGCGTAATCCCGATGTTGCTAAGGTATGCCTGAGCGCCGCCATAACGGCTGTCGAGATAATGCAGCGCTATACGCATTGTTTCGGGCCGGGCAAAGCAGAGGTACTGCGGTATGTTTGGCGCCTGCCTCACAAAAAGGTCCCTCAAAAGTTTTTCGCTGTGGTTGTAATCCTGCACAATCGTTTGGTCGTCTACCCCGGCTAATGTCAAAAGCAGCATAGCGGTGACGCCGGTGCGATCCTTGCCCGCCGTGCAGTGAAACAGGTAGCTTTCGTAATCAGGAGACGCAAACAGTTCAAATAATTGCCGAAAGCCATCCTTGCCCTGTTCAAGCAGTCCGATATACATTTCCTCCAAGGATGCGGGGAAAGGGCCGGACATTTCCTCGGCCATGCGCGAGTGTATATAGTCCAGCATAGGTACATGTATCCGGACAAAGCGCGGATCACCCATAACGGCGCTGGGCTTTTCCTCCACTTCCCGCCGGGAGCGGATATCGATTATACACCGCACTCCCCAGCCCAGCAGATCCAGCTTGCCCTGCTCAGTCAATTCAAAAAGGGAACCCGAACGGATGAACCGCCGGTACTTGACGACTTTGCCTCCTGCAGAAACATACCCTCCGAGATCGCGCACGTTGAATGAACCATCAACATCCAAAATCTCGCAAAGCATTGGAGAGCCGTCAACATCGGGGGGCATATGATTTTTAACAGGACCAGCTTTCGGTTCATGCCCGATGTGGCTGTCATTGTTGTTTTGCAGCGGATGCTCTGCCATTATCTATCCCCCCGCTTGAAATTTTTATTCACAACTCAAAATATTGCGATTTCCGGCATCAGTATCCGTACTGCTCCCCGACAATCAAAACGCATATGCGCTCAGCGTCCCGCTGCCAGCTGGTTATCAGCTCCTGGCAGCAAATTCGGTGAGGGCTGCGGCAATCCTGGCAAGTGCCGGTTGTGGCGCAGGGCGTTTTGCAGAACAAGCGTGTAGCGTTTGCCGGGGCGGCTATATGGCGCATCCTTTCCCGCGCGGCGTGAAGATCGGAAACGATTTTGTTGTATCCCGCCACCACGATCACTTTTTTGGGGCCAAAGCAAATGGCGGCTATCCGGTTTGATTTGCCGTCTACATTGTAGAGCTTACCGTCCATTGTGATTGCGTTTGAACTGGTAAAATAAACGTCGCAAGTCATAGCCTTCAGGAACACTTCATCAATGTTTGCTCCGGGGGCGTCCCGGTCGTAAAATGTAAATCCACCCTTGCCAAGAAACTCCTGCACACCGGTTTCCTTCAAAGTCATCGAGCCGCCCAACGAGCAGGAGCAACCTTGCGGCATCATCTCGGAAATCTTTGCGAGAAGCTCCTTTTTAGTTGGGAGATAATGGGCCTCGAAGTGGTTTTTTCTCAAGGCTTCCACAGTGTGTTCAATGCGTTTTTGCACTACCGCGCTCAGGGATGTATCCATGGATGTTTCCTCCCTCTTCATAGTTTGATTTTAGTATAGCGCAAATGGGTACACTTTTCAAGGCTGTGGTATATTTATTGCATTCCTAAAACATCCAGAAAAGTCATGAGCAGCTCTAAATCCAAGTCGTCGATTACGCCATCGCCGTTGAGGTCGGCGTTTTCTCTCACGAACGTTACATCCGGTGAAATATTTCCGTTATTGTCGAGGTAATAGATTAGAACCAGCAAGTCCAAAAAGTCAACCACGCCGTCGCCGTTGACGTCGCCGATGCTCATGTTGTCGCCGATTACGAGTATTTGGCTGGTTGCCTGCTCACCGGCTGTTGTGGTGGCGGTTATGGTTGTTGCGCCCACGCTGACCGCGGTTACGACTCCATTCGCATTCACTGTTGCCACGCCCGGGTTACTGGAAACCCACGTTGCAACGCTGTCTGTGGCGGGCAGGACCACTGCGGTGATTGCGAGCGTTTCGCCCACCGACAGAATAGCTTCGCCGGGGCGCAGGTCTATGCCTACAAGGGTTGGCAGAACGTATTCGTTCATGACTTCTTCCCATATGCTGGCGTACACCTCGACATTTGCATGGCTGCCAAGGCCGAACACAGCAGAGCCGAAATTCTGTGTGCCGCTGTCAAACCTGCCGTCGTCGCCGAGGTAGTGCATTACAGAAGCCTGCGTACGCGGGCCGGGGCCAGAAGGCCCGGGCATGGGGTAGCGCCCGCGTTCGCCGTGTGAAACCCAAAACATCCCTGCAATTAATTCAGGTTCTGTGCGTCTGGGTCGCAAGAAGAATATATACTCTTGATAGGGAATTGACGGCAGATAGTTCTGCGATGTATACAAAACTCCGCCTTGAACGAAATATGGCTCCAATATGGTTATTGTTTCACCCACTTCAAGGTCACCGCTAATCACCTCAAGTATTTCTAACGAGACAATGTTAGCGCCAGCAAGACCGTCTGAACGTTCAGAAATTGGTCTAGCATCATCCCCCATGCGACCTCTCACGATATTTCTTGACACATACTCTAAATGTTCAAATGTTTCCGCAACGAATATCCTCGATACATGACCATATTGCACACTGTCAAAATCTCCATAATGATGTGGCCGAAATTCTTCGGTGCTTTCCTCCGACATCAAGGCAATATAAGCAAGAATGCTTTGCCTGAGTTCATAATTGGCTGGTATTACTGGAGTTTCTACTGACATTGAACCGGCACAGCCGCTAGCAAATATTAGTGTTGCGATAACAAATGCAAGGCGCTTCATAGTTAGCCCCCTTTAATCTCATCAACAAGCCACACAAATTATAATGATTATAGCATAAAATTCACAGGCTTTCCAGCGCCACGCGCATATATATCTATGAGACATATATGCATATTACATAATTTATCCAATCGCGGCTGCGCGAATAAGTTTCAATATGCTGAAGCTATATCGACTGTCATCTTGACTAAAAATATTTTGTGAACATTGTGACAATAAATTTTTAATAACACCTTGCCATAATGCGTTTGATATGTTAGAATGCAATTGATGTGTTTAAAAACCATTGTGGTTGACGTTTTTTCTTGTTGTTGCTGTGCTCGGGATTTTGCCGCTGCTTGTGGGCTGAGGCATATCCGCGCGGCCAATTTACATCTGTGCTCCAGGTTTTCTCAGGCGTCAAAACTAAACTGCCGCGCACGTTTGTTGCGGTACGCAATCTGGTATTGCGGTTTACTGCGGCAGTTTGTTTATAGATATACAAAAAATTTGACCATGAAAAGGAGAGAGTGATTTTGGGACAGATAGAATCAACCGCACCACAATCAACCAGTTTTTTTAAGTCAACGAACTTCAAAATTCTGATTGGTATCGTACTTGCTTTGATTATACTCTTTGGAGTGCAGCCTCAACCGGGTGAAGCCATGGGCTTGGAAGCAGGTCAATATCTGACTGCTGTTGGCGTAAGAGCTCTTGCTGTTATAGTTTTCACCATTTGGATGTGGTTGGCTGTTAACACAACCTGGAGCAATCTGCTGTTCTTTGCGCTGTTAATTATGACAGGCACTATGACCCCGGGTGCTGTGTGGTCAGGCTCTATAGGCCACTTTGCACCAATGCTGATCATTGTTTTTACAATTATCGGTCAGTGCCTTGCCCATACCGGTGCTATCGACCGTATTGCTATTTGGTTTATGACCAGAAAAATGGTGCGCGGTCGCCCATATGTGTTCATGGCAATGTTCTTCTTCTCCCTCTTATTTATGGGTATGTTCATGCAAAACCTGGCTCTGACCATACTTTTCCTGGATCTTACAATCAGAGTCTGCGACAAGATTGGCATCCAAAAAGGCCATTCCCTCTACACTGCCCTTATGATGGGCGTTGTTTGGGGCGTTGGTATTATCAGTATCGCTTCGCCAATCGCCAAAACCCTGCCTAACGTTCTGATTGGACTTCTGGACGTTCAGCTGGGTATCACTGTTACATACGCACAGTGGTTTATGATAGGCGTTCCGTACACACTGCTTATGTTCATATTTATCATGGTTTGTACCCGCCTCAATAACCCTGACGTTTCCCCTCTTAAGAATTTGGACATTGACGAGCTTGAAAGAAATGCGCCTAAAATGGGCTTAGACGGTAAAATCGCCCTGGCTGTAATGGCAGTACTGGTTCTTTTCATCCTGCTGCCCGACATTCTTGTTATGTTCCTGACTCCCGGCACAGCTGCTCACGGTTTTGCAGCATACTTTGTGCGTGTAAGCGCCAACGTTCCGGCTATCCTGGCAGTTGTAGCCCTTTGTGTAATTACCACCAAGAAAGACGGCAAATCTGTGCCGGTTATGGACTTTAACAAGTGCGCCGCAGGCGTGCCGATCGGCATGATCCTCTTCATCGGTGCCGCTATCGTTATGGGTTCGCCGCTGGGTTCTCCGGCAACCGGTATCACACCTTGGCTGGGCGGCGTTCTACAGCCTGTCCTGGGCGGATTCGGCATAACAACCATCATCATTCTGCTCACCTTGGGCGCGCTGATTATGACCAACTTTGTTTCCAACCTTGTTACGATGACGTTGTTCTTCAACGTTGGCGTCGCTGTGTTGGCCGGCACCGCTGCAAACCTGGGCGCGTTCGCAGTTCTGATGTCCTTTGCAGCTACCATGGCCACACTTACTCCGTCCGCAGCTATGACCCAGCCGCTCTTCTTCGGTCCGGGGCACATAACTGTTGCTAACTCTTACAAGATCAACCTGATCTTCCTTGCGATTACCTTCTTGGTAATGATTCTGTTCCTGCCGCTGGTAGGTATAATCGTTCCCATGCCCTAAGGAAGAGTCCTAGCAAAACTGCTGCAATAATATCTCTGGCGCGGTACACAAGCGCTGTATGAGAAGCCTTCATTGCCTGGCTGTATATCCCTTTTTAACTTTGGGTGCGCAGCCAGGCAACTGACTTAGTCTAACTAAGGCATAAAGACAATTTAAGTTAGTTGCCTTTTGCCTGCGTTTGAGTTAAAGAATTTGCAATGAAAATATGATTTAAGGAGGTAAAGTGATGTTATCAATAAAAGAAAATTATTTGGAGACCATCAAACAAGGTGGCAAACCTGACCGCGCTGTGGTTCAGTGGGGCCCAATTTTTCCTATTATGGGAGACCCTTGCCATGTATTTACCCGCGGAATGCGTGAAAAAGGCAAGACAGTTATTGACAGGTGGGGTGTAACTATAGCTTGGCCGGAAGATCAACCTGCTGCCGTACCACACGTTACACCAGAAAACAAAGTGCTCAAAGACGTAACTAAATGGAGAGAGCAAATAAAGATTCCGGATGTTGAAGCGGCAGCCAATGCAACAGTAGCGGCGGCCGGCTGGGAAGATGTCCGCCAAAGAAGCGAAGTAGCGCGCAAGGATCCAAACCTCGGCATGGCAGCGGCCTTTATGGGCACCGGAATGTTTGAGCAAATGCACGCCCTGATGGGCTTCGAAGATGCGCTGATGGCATTCTTGATGGAGCCGGAAGCTACCCACGAGCTGCTTGACGCTATTTGCGATTTCCGTTGCACATATGCCAAGCTGATTATTGACAACTGGAAGCCGGACGTCGTTATTTCACACGATGACTGGGGCAGCAAAACATCCCTGTTCATGCACCCCGACACTTGGCGTGAATTCTTCAAAGAGCGCTATCGGAAGTTCTACAAGCTGTGGAGAGATGCGGGCGTTTTGGCACTTCACCACGCTGACTGTTACTGCGAGCCTATCGCTGAGGATATGGCCGATATTGGCATCGAAGTTTGGCAGGGTGTTGTACCTCAAAACGACATTCCCGCAATCCAAAAGAAACTTGGCGGACGCATGGGGCTGATGGGCGGAATAGACAACGCCATAGTTGACATTGAAACCGTGCCTGAAGAAGTCATCCGCGCTCATGTTCGCGAGGGCTGTGATAGATATCTTCCCGGTGGCAACTTTATCATTAACCTTCCCACCGGCATGAGAAATGGCTCTCTTTTCCCCAGAATAGACCCGATCATAGATGACGAAATCACTAAGTACGCCGGGAAATATTTTAAATAATACACTACAGCATTGAAATATTTGTTTATATGGCAGCCAGTTGGAAAAGTATTTTTCAACTGGCTGCGCGCAATTATACCAGCGCTGCGTTCATTAGATAATGATAAAAAACTTATAAAGATGATTGCAATGCAAACATAATACTAAGACAAGAATATATAACCCCCGGCATTTTTATCATAAAAATGCCGGGGGTTCAGTGGTTATACCCTATATGATTTTGTGGTTAACTCGCTTTTTTTGTATACCCAAGTTGGCGAGAAATTTCTTTTGTTGCGCCCACAACTTCATGAGCAAGCTCACTTTTCCGTTGAGGCGATAAATATATATCCGGAGCAGTCACGCTGATTGCCGCTATCATTTTGCCCTTTCTGTCAAACACCGGCGCGGCGACGCACCATATACCTATTTCATGCTCCATTTGGTCAAATGCGTACCCCTTCTGCCTAATTTGCTCAAGCTCTTTCTTAAGGTGATCTAGGCAAGTAATTGTATTGTTAGTGTACTGCGTCAAACCCCTTTGAGCAACTATCTCTTCAACCTCAGCGCCAGAAAGCCCCGACAAAAAAACCTTTCCAAGCCCGGTGCAGTGCATCGGCGAACGGTTGCCAACAGTCGAAAAAATTCTCATTGTGTGCTCACTGTTTTCAACTTTGTCAATGTACACAACCTCGTTGATATCCATTATGGCCAAATGCACAATCTCTTTGGTAAGGTCAGAAAGTTTTTTGAGGTAAGGTTTGGCAATGTCCCTTATATCCTGACGCTCCAAAATCGAGCTGGAGATTTTAAGAAACTTTACGCCCAATTTGTAGTCGCTGTCGTTACTTTCTTTTTGCACATATCCGGCCTGCATTAGCGTGTTGAGCAAACGAAAGACCGTTGTTTTGCTAAGCCCTGTAAGTTTGGCTATTTGGGTTACACCAAGGCTTTGCCTGCTTTCCGACAGGACTTCTATAATATCCAATGCGCGCTTGACCGACTGAACACAGCCTTGCTCAAATTTTTCCACCGAACCAACCGCCCCTTGTTTGTATTATGCTATTTTTGGTTTGTAAGAGCAACTAATCACCGTTGAACTCGTGTAGCGCGTTTACCATTGCCACTATATTTTCCACAGGCGTTTTGGCTACTATATTGTGTATTGGATTAAATACAAAGCCCCCGCCCCTGCCGAATATTTCACAGGTTTCCAAAACTTCTCTGCGCACATCTTCCGGTGTTCCAAAGGGCAACGTTTTTTGGGTATCGACGCCTCCGCCCCAGAACACGAGATCCTTCCCGTATTTTTCCTTTAGCATTTTTCGTTCCATGTTGTTGGCTGTCCACTGAACGGGGTTGATTATGTCAAAGCCTGCCTCTATAAGCAGTGGCAGCAACGGCTCAATCGACCCGCAGCAGTGCTTAAAAGTTTTCCACTTGGTATTTTTGTGGATCCAATCATTTAACTTCTTGTAGTGAGGCAAAAATACATCCTTAAAAGTTTGGTTAGAAAACATCTGAGATTTCTGGGTTCCAAAGTCCGCCCCGCAAATATATAGAAGATCAAAGGAGTCGCCTATGGCGTTGTAGACTTTTTCATGGTTTTTTATGGCGTTGTCTATCTGATACTCAAACACTTTGTAAATGTATTCGGGCCTTGTAACCATGGACATATACCACTCGGGCAAATCCCTTACGCCTTTTGGCTGCTTGAGCATGGGCCCCGGAACTAAAGCGGCGTCACCCAAAGGTGTTCCACCTATCATTCCGCCAATGTACTTTGTCGAATTCTTTAGGCTTTCAGCCTTTTGCTTTAAAAATTCAAGGGTGCCGTCGTCGATTGGGCCGAATTCTTCGGTGTTATCCATGAAGTTCAGGTTGTCTTCATCAAGCGGTGGCTGTCGGTCCAGGTGATCGAAAAAATAACTTGAGTACGGCATAAGCCCGGCCGGTGGATAATTTGTATCGCCCTGGGCGTAAATATAAGCGCCGCCCTTTTCTTCTTTGACGGTAAAGCCTTCGCCGACCAGCACTGTTTGGCCCCACGGGGTTTTCCATTCTTTCCAGTTTTCATTTTTGTACCCATACGCGGCGAAAGGTGCCCAGAAATCATCGGTATCAACTTTCAAAGCATTTTTCAGGTCGTCTTCGATGTGGCCTATCATCTGGATGACCTCAACGACCTTAACCGGCCTCTTTTCAAGACTGTAATACTCCCTTAGCTGCTCTATAACCGACACATGTATCCCCGTTACGCAGGTCGCGCCGAAATCCAGAGGAATCTTTCCCTCTTTGTGGTTTACAGCGTTTTGCACCTTTTCTTTGCTGGTCATGCTTTACACCTCCGGGTCAATAAAATCATCTTGCATAGCTAAACACGCAGCAACCGTTGAAACGGCCTGAGTGACCGTCTCAACGTGCGCCGCGCTCACTTAAAGATTACTTATCCTTATCTGAATTCTTCCGGAATGGTATCTACCGTCACCACGATGCCGGGGATTTCCACAACTCTGTCCTGGGCTTCGCCGCGAAGCATCCTGAGAACGCCCGCAACTATTTCGATAGCCATGGTTTCGGGATCCTGTGCCACGGTTGCTTTGAAGGGGCTGTCGGGCAAGAGCATTTCCCTGTAAGCCTCGGGATCCCCGTCTACGCCGACGATTACAACGTAGTGCTGAAGTCCGGCTTCACGGAATGCCGCAGCGGCTGCGTATCCGGCGCCGTCAAATGTGGCGAAAACGCCGCGGATGTCGCCAGGTGTGGGGTGGGCCTGAATGATGGCTTCAGTTTGGGATACGATATCGGGGAAGAAGTCCGGCCATGCGTAAACAAAGCCCCACTCAACGCTGATTCCGGGATAGTTTGCTATAACTTCGTGCATTGACTGTCTTCTCGCGCGGATCATTGCACCGGCGGGGTTATAGATTTCAAGCACGTTTCCTTCGCCGCCCATGAAGTAAACCATCTGCTCGGCGGCAAGCCTGCCAAGCTCGTACTCGTTGGAGGACACGACCAGATCAACGAAGTCCGCGTCACCGGCGCCGAGAGATGCAATGATTATGCCGCGTGCCCGTGCTTCCAGCAAAGCGGGTTCGGCCAGGGCGATATCGCCTTCCTGAATGATGATGGCGTCAACGCCGCGGGCAATTTTGGCTTCAATTGCGGCTATTCGCCCGGGGACGTCCGCGGTAACGGAATCCACAACTATCATGCCGTGCCTTTCGATTTCCTCCATCATCACGTCGCGGCCGATTCTGGCAAAAAAGTTTGCCTGGCCAAAGTTGTTGATACCGATGACGAACTGATCACCATTGTCAGCAGGCTCGTCCTGATCGCCGTTGTCGGCGGGCGGCGGCGTGGTCGGTGTAGGTGGCGTGGGTGTACATCCGGCGAAGATTGCCGCTGCCATCAGCAACACGATCAAAATACTAATTACTTTTTTCACGTAAAATTCCTCCTTATTGTTGTTTGTGACTGGTTCCTATTTTGAAGAGAAGATTATACCTGCCCCGGAGCTGGAAAGTAAGTGTTGGAGAATTTCGGGACAGGGCTGCTATATCTTCTCTAAAAAAGGCGAATAAATCGGCTGGTTTTGAAGCGGCTGCCGCAGCTGCGCGCCTCCGGCCTTTAATATTGCTGATATCTCCACGGCGCGCTTGGCGACGTCCTGGCTTGTCTTAACGGCTATCATCGCGTCCGCGCCGCCGGACTCATATTGTTTGGCAAAGGCGTTTTTGGAATCGTCGTTACATGTCCAGCCGCCGGCGCCGATGTACGATTCCCACATATCCCCCGCAACGGGGATGCAGCCCATGATTATAGCGTGGTTTATGATATCCGTTATGGTGTGCTCCTGCCCCGAAAAAACGTGTACCCCCTGAGCGATACAGCCTATAGTCTTTAGGCTTTTGGGGAGGGTCACGGCGCCCTCGGGGAAGGTGTGTGCGTACCGCCCGAAAAGGCTGTTGCCGATTCTGTCGATAAACGCTTTGAGTTGCGCGGGAATCCCCATATGGTAGACGGGGATAGAATAGATGACCACATCGGCGGCCAGCCATTTTTCACATATTTCCTGGTAATCGTCCTTTATTATGCAGTTGCCGTCCTTGCAACCCGAACAGGCAACACAGCCCGAAAGTTTTTTACCCCTAACCGACCAGTACTCGGTCTGGGTTTGCTGGCCCAACTCTTTTCCCGCGGCCTCGGCGCTTTCAAGCGCTTTTTCCAAAAGATATTTGCTGTTGCCGTCTCTGGGGCTGCCACATATTCCCAACACCTTTATCATTCACGCCACACCCTTTTCTTATTCAGAATTAGTCCTTGCGCCTGAGAGATACCGACACCAGCACCGCAAAAATTACGACCAGGCCCTTTGTTATGTGCCGGAAGTAATATCCCATTCCCAACATGGCCATGCCGTAGTTGAGCATAGTGATTGTAAACGCGCCCACAACGGTGCCAGCGGGCGTTGCCTCGCCCTCCCCGAACATGGTAGTGCTGAGGAATACAA
>Ga0123355_10017402_pt1 | contig 11357 bp, 10 predicted proteins | sample TergutEmb28metaG_3_FD_89872 | JGI IMG/M metagenome (GOLD analysis project Ga0123355, IMG submission 89872) | Embiratermes neotenicus P1 segment gut microbial communities from Petit-Saut dam, French Guiana - Emb289 P1 | ecosystem: Host-associated > Arthropoda: Insects > Digestive system > Gut ...
ATCTCGTGGTTTACATTGATTTTTAAAATTACTATAGTTTTGTTGTAGGAAGGGTTTTGCTAAGGTCTAATTGTGCTGTGGTTTTGTTGTGCAATAGCTGAGTTCACTTACTAAAAGTCGCGTGGTATGTAGCACTGGCAGATCTTCCGACTAGAAGACAGAACAAACCAAGGCTACCTACGTCTATATACAAAAGGGTCACCGAACTCCGAGGAAGTGCTACATACCACGCGACTTTTAGTAAGTGAACTCAGCTATTGCACAACACAACCACAGCACAATTAGACCTTAGCAAAACCCTTCCTACAACAAAACTATAGTAATTTTAAAAATCAATGTAAACCACGAGATCTCGTAGGTAATATTTTTTAATACCTTAAATTTTAGACTTTACAGTTTACCTGAAGATGACCTCATAGTAGGTCGAAACATGTTGTATTAATATTTTGTTGCTCTGAGCAACTATTGTTGTGTACGACGATTTTTCATACATACAAATATACACAAATAATAGCTTTTCTTTGTATTAAATTATAATAAATATGTTTACAAGTAAATAAATCACTGTAGAAAAGAGTCAGCCAATGCAGAGAAATCTTGAGTACGTAACATTTTGGAATTCTTTCAGAAAATTGATACGGGATGGCACTTCTTGTGACAGTGAGTGCAAATATATTACTCTTCAAACAACAAACAAAAGATCTTTGTGTGAAATAATCCAAGAACTGGAAGCCATCACAGATGTGACAAAGTCAGGAACAGAAGACTGATGGTAGTGTGTCAGCCTTTGACATATTGTAGTGCGTCAGTTACATCAGAATTAATGGCAAGAGCCAGTACCTTATGACAACTCACATAAAACCAAGGGAACTACACTCTGACTTTTTATACTGTGGTAACTGCAGAAGAAAGGCTGAGAAGAATGACAATTAGACCACAGTTTCTTTTGACATATTCCCATGTAACCAATTAAAAGCGTCATTTATGAACTACAAACATCGTTACATTGCTTCGCTGTTACCTATTAGTAAATCTAACAATACGTAAGTTAAAAAACATCCATTCGAAGAACAAATGAAGGCCCAGATGGGGGAAACTGAAATCAGGAACCATTCATAGCTTCATAAACACAAACACTGACACAAGTTTATCTGGTACCACAGATAGTCTTTTGTGGCCTTACAGCTGAGGTTACATATTAGTCCTTGTTAACATTTTAATGAGCAGTGGTGCCACCTGATTTAATACTGCCTTGTCACAATAAAATACCAAAATTCCTAACTTCTGTTCTTCCTTCTTAGCCCAAATGGATATTAGTTCAGTACAGTACATCTATGATAATATAAGCAGTGGTGCCACCTGATTTAATACTGCCTTGTAACATCAATTTACCAAAATACATAACTTCTGCTCATTCTTCTGAGCCCAAACTGATATTATTTCAGTATTCTGAGCCCAAACTGATATTATTTCAGTATTCAGAGCCCAAACTGATATTATTTCAGTATTCAGAGCCCAAACTGATATTATTTCAGTATGCAGAGCCCAAACTGATATTATTTCAGTACAGTATATCTAAGATAATGACAAAGTCTCAGTCAGCTGGTGTCCCAGCTGACCTCCCAAACACAAGTCAGAAAGATTACTGCCTGAGTCAACTTGCCCACTTATACAGTCTACAAAATATATCTTCTTTAAATTTATTTCACCTGCATGACAGATGTCACTTTCTAAAACACAAATTTAAGAACTGTGGACAACTGGCATGGCTGCAAGCATTCACATCATCATTCTGTAAGAACAGTGGCAAGCAGAATTTAATGTGTGACAGTGTTTATGCTGCGCCAGTGAATGTAACATTCAGTTTCAACCGCATGCAGATCACAGAACACATCAGAGTACCTTAGAATGTAAACTGGCAGTAACACAAGACATACTTACATATGTATGTGAAAAAATACACACATGCGCACGCACACACATACATTCATATACAGCTGCCAACACTGGCATCAAAACATCCCCCATGCTCCCTATTGCAGTTCTAAGTGACATAACAGAATAGCTTCTGCCTAAGTTTGTTATTTCTGCTCTAAATCTGAAGGTTGTGGAAAGCCAGAAGGTAAGTATTAAGTGATCCACTGAGACCTTGAAAGTGTCAGCTCCTCCATTCCCTGTTCACCACCGGTATTTAAGTATAGGAACATATTGGTGTAAAAGAATGTCACAGAACTCCATTACACCAATATGGTTACAAAAAATACCTCTACATGTATTTTGCCAACGTTATTGCCATCCAGTTTTCGCAGTATTGAAGAGTAATGTCTAGTGGGATGTAACACCAAGCAGTCTGAAAGGATTAAACTGACAGTTCAGCGGAACCAATTGTCTCCACCTGCTGGGTATACGGCATCACAACCAGCACAGTGGTCTTCTTCACAGACACTGCCATTAGACCCTGCTGCTGCTCCCTGTGCTGCGCCAGCACAAATCATACATGACGCAGATCGCTTTTTTGGGTGCTCTCCCCTTTCTTCTCCCACGTCGTAACTTAACCTCCTCCTACTTCTTTCCTATCACCTGTGTCCATCTGATTTGATAAACTGTTTTATAAATTTGGTTTTGGTCTGTATATTATAAATTATGGTCTGAGTTGGGTAGGCTTGGGTACTGGGGTCCTTGCTGGTGTTGAGATAGTTTGCAGATGTGGAACACTGACAGCAATTTGCAGATGTGGAACACTGTCAGCAGTTTGCAGATGTGGAACACTGACAGAACTTTGCAGATGTGAACACTGACAGCAGTTTCCCACATCTGCAAGTATTTTTGTTAGTACATGTTGTCACATGTAAGAAGCCATTCTTTCTGGAGTCGTTTGATTTGATAAGTGGGACAATTTCACTTTGTGGTTGACTTTGTATACATATGTGTATTCAGAAGTGACACAATAAGTATTTTGCTATTAACCTTTTAAAGCCTAGTGGTTATTTAATGTACCACAGCTTTAACATTCAAAAATTTGCATGGTGTTCACATCGCATCTAAGTGTTCTGAATGGGCTTTTACCTTGTAAAATGTTAGCAGACTGGTTCCTGCAGAAATGAGGTGGAAAGTGTTTACTGCACGGTATGCTCTGAGTCCTTATATAACACAGACATGTTTCATCTCTAAAGGTTTAACTAATCTGTGTTATAACAAATTGTTATTTGTTATTTATTTCACCATGGACTCTTTATCGTACTTTACGAGTGCGTAAAATTTATCATGCTTCCATTCCCTATTATGAATATTTCGGACATTTTTTGAGATACAGGAAGGTGGGAGTTACATCCTCTTTCTTTCTAATGTCTCCACTACACCGGTCACTTAAACAGAGTTGACAGATGACCCCAAAAGATGGCTCCTATGTTGATACACACACACACACACATACATCCAGGAACAGGGATTTTAAACCTTACAGTGACACACGGTTGGCAGCCATGTTTTAAGTGTGAAGCAATGGTAATATAACCGAAAAAATGCAGGGCAGAGCTGGTGAAGGATTTCACTACTGGCAGTATACTGATCTGTCTTTATGCTGTGTGCAAGAAGGCTACCAGTAGCTCAGATTATGTTATGACAAATGGTAGGATTACTGCTGCATAACAGATTGGAAAGGCTGTAAAAGAAGCTGTTGTGGCAGAATTTGCAGTATTATCCCTTTAGGGACAGAAGAAAAGTATGGAAAACCTAAATTTGGATAATCAGTGTCCTGAATTAGATCCTGAATAGAGGTTGAGAATGTTACTGCTTGAGATACCGGTGGTACAGGATGGCTTCTATACTGACACCTGGCATTCACAAGGTTACATTCAGAACCAAGTGACCATCATGCTCTGCACCTCCAAGGTCTTGTGGTTTCACCCTCCTTCACAATGGACACAAACCTCAGTAATGGCTACAGCACTCTTCCTTTACTAAACACACACCTCCATCTTACAAACTCATGTAAAGGAATGACATAAATCCACATAAAAACTCTGCTAGTGAAAATTGTGTCCTCTACTGTACTTCTAAAACAATGAAAAACCACCTGATGCACATAGCCGTGTGAAATAACAACTAATCTACTTTGGCTCCACAACCTGATCTGATTTTACAAGTTAATGTGCTTTAAAATGTAATATCCCCCCTCTCCAAGTGACTTTTCTGGCAGTTATAACAATTTCTAGAATTTGAAAACAGCATATATACAACTTGATGTAACTTGTACATAATTATATCTCCCTAACAAGACAATGATCAGAGATATGCCACAAACACAATCGGTGAGCCAACAGTATGGTTACAGGCCTTACCAAGCAATCGATTCGAATTAACAAGTTCACAGAGCACTCTGGCACATCCTTAGAGATGCAATGTCCAACCCATCACTAAATATAGAAGAGAAACAGTGACAGTAGCAACAACAGTCACTACAACAAAATGCACTTCTTCTTGTTCTTATTATAGTTGGCTTTGAGTGGTGGGCGTTCAGATAACTGAAACTTGCGAACAATTCTCACCAGCTCGTGGAACGCCTGGTCGACATTCATGCGAAGTTTTGCACTACATTCGATGTAAGGAATCTTGAGTTGTCTTGAAAGGTTCTGTGCATCCATCTGTGTCACCTGTAATAATCACATGCAGACTCAGTCAAGCACTTTTTCTTTACCTCCAGATCATAAACAGGAGGAACAAACTCCTCCAACACTACTGATGTAGTTGGCAGCAAAGAAATGCAGTGGGTGCTTTAAGTGGGTTTTCATAACAGCCCATCAATTGTCCATGTGCTGGGCCTATTGGATCTGTTCACACCCTACAATTCTGATGAAGATGTATCTTAATACCATCTACCCATCTACATTTAGATCTACCAAGTATTCCCTTTCCTTCAGTTTTCAACCACAATTCTCCATGCATTTCTCATACCATCACACACTAATTATATGATAACAAATTTCTGTTTCAAGATTGTCCCTCCACTGTGGAAATTGTATACAACATATGACATAAAGACATAATTTATTACTTGATTGTTTATGTCAACAAAACAAAGAAAAAAATTATCCATCAGTGTCATTACAGTCTGACATCAGCAAATGACTCAATACACATGAAGGAACACTGACTCCAGTAACTCAGGGCACTCACCAACCGCTGGTGTTCCAGATCAGCTTTGTTGCCGACCATAAGCATGGGGAACTCATCCCGATCCTTCACCCGAAGGATCTGTCGGTGGAACTTGTACATCTCATCAAAGCTTGCCTTGTCAGTGACAGCAAACACTAGAAGGAAACCTTCACCTGAGCGCATGTACTGCTCCCGCATTGCGCTGAACTCCTCTTGCCCAGCTGTGTCCAGAACTAACAGAACAGCAACACAGTACACAGATGCTTACACGTGCGTATACAGACTACAGCAATACAAATAATGAGACACAAACTGATCGGTGCTTATGTAAGGAGACATCATGGGGAAGCCGATTCATATCGTGATCCTCTGGCTGACAGTACTGTGCAGGGTCATAGGTGGGTACCAACATTTTGAAAGAACACACCGTGGAAAATGAAGGCAGCAGGTTCCTGAAATGTTCACAGTGACATACCAAACTGCACACTGTCATATTCCACAATATCATGAGTACAGGATTACTTGCAAAATACAAGATCACAAATTCACAAAATTTCCACATGCTTTCCAAAATATGAAAATGGTTTCAAACAAGATTTATGGACATAATTACACTATACAGCTTCAATGACTAACTGGGTGACTGGCAGCTCCACAGTATGGCATCTTCCTCAGGAAACCAATACATACACAGCTGTCTAAGTTCTATAGTTTACAGAACCCACAGTGCCATACTCTTATGGTATGTATTCATTACAGTGAAGCACAATATGCTGAACACCAGACAACTGAATAAGTTCACATACAACTTACTGACAAACCATTTTAATTTTCAAAGTTTGATTTACCCTTGAAGCTATAATACCAAAATTACAGACAAGATGAAGACTGAACTGGGGAAATGCTTCACTTTAGATTCTGTGATACTTCTGCATCCCTTCTATAAAAATGAATAAAATACCAAAAAATACAGTTTTACCTCACTGTTTACAAATGCAAAATTGATCTCTCATTTTGTGGGAAAAACATAACTGATAATGTTCAACAACAAAAGGCCCAGATGGACAATCGAGCCTAAAGGAATTACTTGCCAAAGGACTACCAGAAATGAAATAACACATTCTACAGTTCAAAATATGTGCTCAATACAGTTTGTATTAATAAATCAATAAGAATGAAAGAGTCATGATACCTAGCATACATGGTAAAACTGGTACACATACATGAAACATTTGTCATAAAACCTTACGAGAAAAGACAACTTCAAAAATCTACACCTGAAGTAAGCTAGTAGGAGAGACTTTGGAGAAAAAGTTTGTGAGGATGCTGATAAAAGTGAACAGCCTCAGGGTATGGTCCACTGCAGGCTTTTGTGAACACTGGGGTTGATATAAGCATCTGTGTACCAACCACAGAATCACCTGTTCTCACCAGTGCAGCACAGTAATATCAAACTATCAAAGTGCAGCAATGAGGAAGGTGGGGAGGATGCTGCTGCCAAGTGTGGGATTGGAATTCAGCACAAATGATGTCATTCTTCTCAACGATGCACAGAACTTTTCTATTTTCAGATGGAGGTCAAGTTACACAAGCAGACCACGCATGATAGTAAAATCATCTGTTTTTGAATATGGCTCTCCAATTGCATGCAGGCTGAACATGGGGCAGCTGAAAGTCACTCAGATACTCAACAAATTACTTATTTTTATGGAACCTTAAGGTTCATTACAGTATTCACAACAGCCAGCCAGTAGACTGTATCCTAATCCAGACAAAACCAATGCACATCCTCAAACCCTAACTCCTTATGCCCATTTTTATCTTATGTTCCCATCTATATCTAGGTCTCCCACATAATGTCTTCCCTTCAGTTCTCCAACCACAGTGAGTATGAGAAAGAGATCCAATGGACCAAACCCTCCATATCTCCCTTGAGCAGTTACATTCTCCTTCTCCTTCCTTTCCCCTCACATCATCTGTATATTCTGTTGGGAGTGATAGCCTTCAACAGCAACTTCAACTGACACACAAGTGAAAGGTAAAACAGGGAAGCAAAACAGTTAAAGGAAGATATGGAGGGGGTTTGCTGCATGCAACTTTTTCTGTGGCCTCTGTGTTTTGTCTCATTATTAAAATTGTAGAAATACAGTTTCATGTTCTATATGCTTTACCCTCAACAGGCACTACAACACTACTTGCATAGGAGATAGGTGTAAAACACAGAATTACACTATTGTCTAGCAGCAGATCATACTATCAGAGGAGCAGAGGAATGCAGTCCAGTAAAATTTTGTGAGCACACTACAGACTGATTTGACTGTGTGAGATCTTCCAGTTTACAAACATGGGCGTGACAATTCCAGCCACTCCACAATTTCTACAACACCTGCTAGCACAGAGACCAACAAACCAATTCCATAGTGCAGGGCCTTGGCTGTCACTCGGCTGGTCAACAAACTCCATACTTTACTGCAACCATTAAAGGCAGCAAAAGGGCACAAATGAAGAGATACAAGTGTTCAACACAGAATATGTGGGGTTGGAGTGCATCATAGCAATGAATACTCAGACTGCAGTCTCCTGTGATGTGATGTTCATATGTACAGACTTTTTCAAGGGACCTGCTGCCTCCATCATCAGGCTAAAATAGTGTAATTTATTTAGTTACTAATGGACGTTAGATTAAAATAAGAGGTCACTAGCTGCAAAATAGTAATTTCTCCAACTGTGATAATATATATACACAGCATCCTTATTTTATCCAACAACAAGCACGCGTCACTTCCTGCCACCACTGTGCCGTGAAGTGACTCATTACATGCATGCACACATACGCAATGCTAAATGGTGTTGCATGTTTGAATCAGCAGCAGCTCATGCACTGCCAGTTGGGAAACACAAACAGATGACAAAAGCACCTCTGACAATGGATAATATGAAATATAATTATGGCACACAGGTTCTGACTTAGAACAAGCCAACCGTTTCTGCACAACCTTCATTCCAGCAGTGACATAATTGTCTGACTCATCATAAGTCACAGGACATAGGTATGCTTAGATACACCACTTCGCATATGCTTTTCATGAACACAACGAACAAAAACTGGAACACGGTTAAAGAGATATGACTGTTGTATCAAAGTATCATTATAAGGACAAGCAAAGTTATATATATATATTATGGCACACTTGCTTCAAGTTCCAATCTGCTACCTAGAAATGTAAACATTAAAACATACAGCTGTTCTTTTACATGCATGTGGATCTTAGTATCTCACATTAATGGCAGAACACAGATGGGGAGTGGAGCCAGGATAGCTCAGTAGGTATAGTCACTAGTCTGTGGGCCGGATGATCCGGGGTTTGACTCTTGGAAGAGTACTAGAACTTTGTTTTCTGCAAAATGTCCAGACCAGCTCTGGGGCCGATGAAACCTCCTATTCAATGGGTGGCGTGGGCTCCTTCCCTGGGCATAAAGGACTGCAGGGTTATGCTGATAACTCACCTCCATCTAATGCAAAGGTTAAGAATGACTGGAAATATATGTCTACTCCCTTTGTATGCCTTCGTAGAGTGGACAGGAACAACTTCAAATTTTGTCAACTTTTACACAGATCAATGTTTTGAGAACAGGGTGCAGAAGGGACTATTGACACCTCACAGAGAGAAAATGACAAGATGATGGAGTTTTAATGTGCAAAATGGGAAACTTCACATGTTGCACTCCTCACCAAATACCACTAAAATTGATCAAGTCAAGATGGTGGGGCATGTAGCAGGCACAGGCGAGATAAGAAATACATACAATGTTCTGGTTGAAAAACCCGGAGTGATGAAACCACTAGGAAAGCTAAGACACAGATGGGAGGATAATATTAAAATATATCTTAGAGAAATACAGTGGGAAGGCCTGAATTGGACTCATTTCACTCAGACTGAGAACCAATGGCAGGCTTTTGCAAACATAGGTGTAAACCTTCATCTTCTATAAAAGACAGGCAATTTCTTGACTTCTAGCTCCTCAAGAAGAAATTTGCTCCATGTAATAAGTTATTTATCAGCACCATTTGGAATGGTCTATAAGAGAGATGAGTAATATGTGGACAAACCTTATCCCAATGAGGTCAGCAGAATGCTGTCACAAGTGGAAAACTAAAAACAAAATAAAATTTTTTTAAGCACACACTTACACAGGGGAGTCTGATATTCCTCAACTTAAGTGTGTGTAACCTACTAGTCCACTTTACTGTAGGGATGCCCATAAAACTCGGTTTGAGCGCTTAACACAAACTTATGTTCTTCCGTCCATAAAGTTAAAAAATGTAAGCCGTAAGAATACAGAGTAATATACTTTCACTGAATTAAAATACAGTAGATTCTCAATATTCATGATTAATTGGGATTGATATAACAATAACGAACAATGGGCTCATGAACATCAGAACCCAGTTTCAACATAAAATGTCTATCCAGTTCCAGGAACTCATAAAATACCAGCAACAGAAATACAAAAAACCCCCACAACATGAAAAGCAAAGACGTTATTCCTCATTAAAATACACACACTTTTTGGAAGCATAAAAGACACTGATTGATTAAAGGAGAGTCTCACTGTGCATAGCACAGAAGCAACCAACCTCAAACACTGCTCAACCTAGCTGATAGGGTATGAGCAACTGACCGTAAGTGGGGGAAGCTGACTTGTCAGCCACGTGCTCTCACCCAAATTTGTCAGAACCAGTCAATAAGGGCGGCAACAACTGCATTACAATGGGTTATCATAAAAGGGCGAAATCCTGAAAATCAGGGTTCACAAACATTGGGAATCTACTGCATCTGTTTCAGTGTTATCACACTGCATGCAGCCTTGACAGATGCCACAGTATTCTGTTGGCCCCTTGTATTCAACAGAACTTCAAAGGAAGCATATCAGCAAAGGGAATTTTTCCACTTACTGTCCAGCTTTGCAGGGATATCATCAATAACACACTGCTTCGTGTAAGAGTCCTCAATCGTTGGATCATAATCCGTTACAAAGTAGCTCTGCAAACATTAAAGCAGACAAATCAATAAAATTTGTAACAAACAAAGAGTTTCTACTGGTGTAGCTCTTCATGTGGGTGATATGTTTTAACCCTTCTGTGACGCTCGGATTTACACTCCAACTAATCCACAGGATGAAAGAGTTTTACATTCAAAGTACCCTAAAATGCACTGACAAATGTATGGTGCACTGGGGGCAGTGACATGCCACAAATTAAAAGTTAACACAATGCACAGAAGCTATCACCAAAGAGTTAAGGATACAAAATACCCCATTTAACGAGGGGGTGCTGATAAGTCCTTAGCCCGACCAGGAAGGAAACAAGCTACAGTGTCATTCAACATACTCCCCACGAAGCCCAATACACTTCTTAGCCCGTTGCGCTAACTTTTGCAAGCCACTCCCTTTCAATTGTTTTTTCAGTCCAGGGAACAGGTGGTAGTCCAACGGGGCCAGATCCAGAGAATAGGGTGGGTGATCAAGACACTGGAAGCCCAGGTAGGCCAGTTTCTTCTGGTTGCAAGTGCCCGGTGAGCCGGGGTATTGTCGTGCAAGAACAAGACCCCCTTGGTTACCTTCCGGCGGCATTTTTCCTTCAAAATGTCCTTCTATTGCACCAGCAGATCAGTAATACTCCGCGTTGATAGTTTGGGCCTTTGGAAGAAAATCAATGAGGATGCTGTCTTGTCCCAAAAAATCTAGGCAAGAACTTTTCCAGCGGATTTTTGCACTCGGAATTCTTTTGGAGCGGGATGAACCGCTATGCCGCCACTCCATTGATTGTTACTTTGTCTCTGAGTCATAGTGATAGAACCAGGTTTCGTCCATGGTCACCAATCGCGACAGGAAATCATTTGGATCGCGCCGAAAAAATTCCAAAAGTTGCTCAGAAGACTGGCACCGTTGACGTTTGTGATCCGCGTTCAGGCATTTCGGGGCCCACTTCGCGGAGAGCTTCCGCATGTCCAAATCTTCGTGAATGATGGACCCAACCCGCTCACGTGAGATGCCCAGTTGCTCAGCTATTGATTTAGCCGAAATCAGGTGGTCTTCCAAGATTAGCTGGTGAATGTGATCAATAATCTCCGGGGTGGTCACTGTTTTGGGTCGTCCAGGACGAGGCGCATCACAGGTGGAAAAATCACCACGTTTAAACC
>Ga0123355_10017403_pt1 | contig 11357 bp, 4 predicted proteins | sample TergutEmb28metaG_3_FD_89872 | JGI IMG/M metagenome (GOLD analysis project Ga0123355, IMG submission 89872) | Embiratermes neotenicus P1 segment gut microbial communities from Petit-Saut dam, French Guiana - Emb289 P1 | ecosystem: Host-associated > Arthropoda: Insects > Digestive system > Gut ...
GACATCACCCTTCCACAGCTTCACTCCATCTGACATCACCCTTCCACAGCTTCACTCCATCTGACATCACCATTCCACAGCTTCACTCCATCTGACATCACCCTTCCACAGCTTCACTCCTTCTGACATCACCCTTCCACAGCTTCACTCCATCTGACATCACCCTTCCACAGCTTCACTCCATCTGACATCACCCTTCCACAGCTTCACTCCATCTGACATCACCGTTCCACAATCAGAAATATGCCAAACAGCTCACCCTCCCACTCTAATCCTCCTCCAGACTCTGAGTGTATGGCAAGCCCAACCTGGATTCAGTCCCACTTTCATATTTTATTTGGCAGATCTACACCCAACACAATTTGGATGCACTTCAATGCTTTCTGCCTAGTCAGACACAAAAAGTGCTGTGATTTACCTGGTAACACCACATGGGGTTAAAAAACTGAATGTAAAAACACAGAAAAAGAAAACCAGTGTGTTATACTCTCTCATGTTCATGTCCTGTTCCCCTCACCATGGTGTTTCTCACACACTACAAGAAAGAAAGATAAGAAAAGAAAAAAGAGTTAAAAATCCATACTGCCCACAGCTCTGCTACATGACATCATTCAATATCAAATACACCAATTTATGATTCACATGCAATTTCTGCTACCTGCTGTTTATATCAAATTTATAATCTTGACCAACAATACTGCATCTACTCAACTCTTCAGTACCTGTGACATATATGCAAAGTTTCAGGAAGTGCCCCACCTCCAAAACACGTTTTCAATCCATTACCATTACATTACCATGACAATGGGTATTGGATCATTCACAAGAGGAAAGTGGGTGTGGTGTGGTGTTAACCGCCAACCCCTATCTACCCCTGAGGTTTAAGGAGTACAGCCATACCTCCACTCCCTCCTCTGCACCTTCATGGCAGGTTACAGGGTACGCTTTTACCTTTTTACCTTTTACCGGCCATGCGCAAAACTGGGGATTAAGTATTAATTCCCATGCATTCTAATATGATGTTTCTATGTCAAGAAGTGTCCAACTGCAATCTTACGACACTGCAAAAAGAACTAATTTAAGTTGACCTGTTTGAATATGTCCATTGGGGTGCTAGATATATGTTTCGTCTAGATGGTTATAAGCAGTTACAGGGGACACATCATTGTGTCTTGTCCACTATCAACCAAGCAAATGCACTGTTTTTCACAGAATACTAGTCCTGCACTAAGACAGTAGGGCAGGAGTTCATAGTTATCTACAATCAATAAGGAATACCTCAACTGTCATTGGACTCCAAAGAAATGAGGTACTCTGGTTAGAACATAAATGTATGTTTCTTGAAAGACAAGCATTACTACTGTAGCCATATCATTAGCCCCCCCTTCATCTGTTAACCCTACAACCCCTACTCCTCTTGTATGCTAGAATGCAAGCAAGCTGCCTGTGCACACGTGCCAAAACACTGCCATCAAACTCTACCCCTTGGACAATGGACAATGTAATAACGTCACACAATTTCTAGCATGTCACAAACCTTCAGAAAGTCATTAACTCTCCTCTTTGTGGCTTAGCAGAGCTACAGAAGTGCTTTAATTTTAAAGTATAATATGACAAAATCTGACCTGGGGAAGGTACAGAAGCTGCCTTGCTATTCTTCTTCTTGGAGGACGCTTCCACCTGGTTGATGATTGGCTGTGGATCGATACCGCCACGGTCGAAATGACACTCGAAAGCCAACAGGTTTTTAGTGTAGTGTTTCCTCAGCGTGTAGGCTGCACTTGAAGATGCACCAATACCCAGGAGACCAGCGATGTCCTTCCAGGTTTTGTTCTTTGTCACCTGTACCCCAACACATAAGGAAAATTGCAAAGAAATGTCCCACGAAGGCATGCCCTGCCACGAGGCACTAAATTTCTATGCCAAACTTTAACACTAAAAAGCCCCATAAAGTCTAGATTGTGTTAATCCTTTGACACCTAACGACCACTATAGTGGTCGTACCACACCGCTAAACTCTAAACGTTGCATTTTATATATTTATTCAACAAATATAAGTACTGAATATTTTAAACATGGTATATATTCTCCGTTTTTTTCTCTTCAAAATGCAGTTTGTTTCATAATTGTAATATTTTTGGTTCCTGTTTTATTCGCATTTTATATACAGGGTGTGCTAAAATTTAAAAAAATAATTCAGGCGCCAAAAGGTTAAGGTGATACCGAAAGTAATGAATTTTTCCTTTGAGTTGTTTCTTGTTCAAAATAGTGTTTCAGATGGAAGCTCTGCTTCTATCATCAGGTAGAGAAAACAATCATGAACCCCATTCTGCTGGGTCCATTTCACTGAGCTAATCTATGTCCAATGGATCTTTAAAAAACCTACTTCTTTACGCATTTGGATAATTGTACAACTAAATCGTTTAAAGTGTTTTAAGATTATAGGATAAATATTTACCAGCAAACCACAGTGACAGTACCATGATATCTAATCTCAGTTTTATCTGCACATTACTTCTGATCAACCACAAACTATAAACTTATTTTTTTCCATAAATTCAGGGCGATTTGCCATCATTCCCAGTACTTCTTACAGCCAGTCACCTCTAATTGCAATGGTAAAGCTCATACTATTTAATTTGTCACCACCATCAGACACACTAAACTGCCTAGTGGCAACAAAAACATGAACATGGCAGCTGTTACCCAAATTAGTAGTCCTTTCTATTTTCACAGGGTGCAGTGAGCTCCAATGTTCTAGTAACTTGAAGGAATGTATTACCTACACAATCAGAGTGACTGAATTGGTCCATGTCGATGGTGAAGTGATATGGTGGAAGGAAATGTGTCAGTTATGTCAAAAGATTTGAGGAAATTTGGCCTATCAAAAGCACAGAAGGGAGAATGGGGTTAGAATTTGTCTGGGACAATGGGAGCTGAGAAATCTGAAAACTGACCTTCTCATACCCAAAACCTTCTAATATAACTGACACATTTTCTTCCACTGCATCGCTTTCAACATCTGCATGGGCTAATACAGTCACCCTGAAGATGAGGCAGTACATTCTCCTGACGTAGTGCACAGAGAAAAAGCTCTTTCCACAATGTGAACACACAGGATGACAACCATCCTTTAGATAGGACACACCAAATGCAATTGTAACTGTTATCAACAGGTGTAACTATCTCTACATTCAAAGTGAGAAATTTTTGGGCTCTCAGGCAGTAGCAACATTGCATTCTTCTGGGATGTGACACCACACAGTCTGGTACCGTTGTTTCAGAGGAGCCTACTGCCTTAAGCTTCAAGGCACCAGCTTCCTCTTAAACACAAGCAGACGCTTGACGAACTGTACCACATCGTCACATCCCGAAGTCACCAATCTTGTAGTTCTTCTACATTGTACAAGCAACTACACACCTTCTAGTGTCTACGTATTCCCATGTAACCATAAATAAACTAGTATGGATATAACTATCATCTATAAAGCTGTCAACTAAACAAATAACTAAATGGAAACTATTTTGTCACACAAATGTGAGCTCTTCAAAGGCTGTACTGTACTCCCAATGAATCCCAATGATGAACCACATAATGTATCGTTATCACCTCGCTACACCTACAACATAACGCCTTCTTAAATTAGACTTATATTCTAGGGTTACCCAATTTCCATCAACATTTCACCCCACAACAGAAAGCACTGATAAATTTGGTACAGGCTTCAACCCCCCAATACAGTTGCCTCTGTGTATCAAGAGCAACATTCACTTGCTATGATGGAAACAGGGCGTCAAATAACTACGACTAAGGCTAGATGAACTACCATGGAACTAAACACGGCACCTTGCATACCTCCATGAAGCCCCCTCTCTCCTTGACATAGATGTACAGTCGAAAGAGATCGAGGGGGTTCTTGGAGATTGTGGGGCATGCTGAGATGGGTGTTCCACGTTCTTCCATAAACTGCAGAAGCTTGTCCAACCAGATGCGACGCTCACGACTCTCATCCATCTCGTACAGCTTTCCCAGGCTATCTGGTTTCTGCGCGTGCACAACACAGAATGAACTTGTTAGTACACGTTACACATAGCTGCTAATTCAACTGACAATGACAAGTTGTCAACACTTGGGTTGGGGTTTCAAATGAAAAAAGGAACCAATGGCAAGTAGACAGAAGTAAAAGAGAAAATTCCTTGCCCTTTTGTCTGATGAGTCCTAGTGTCCAAAAAAGTCCAAAAAAGTCATTGCAAGTTTTCACGTGGATATTACTAGAATATTTGATGCCCCATTACCTGCCGATACACAGCAGGAAGTGCGACAATACTGACTCATAATTATGATACGTTACGTGATAGCATAACACAAAATACGGAAATATGCACAATCGAACCTGGTGCATTTGCAATAATAAGCCTCAGAAATGGGGCAACCTGTACCATACACAGGCCAACAGGAAAACTTCTGAGGCCAGTGCACTAAAGAGTGAGACACGTATCTCCCATCTACCTTCCATGGATCCCATTTTCCTTGACTTCCTCACCCAAGGATGATAACAAATCACTAGCAGCACATTGGGAAATAGGCCAGGGGTGCTTAATATGGGACACACACTCCTTAATGAAAGCTTATTTACTTTCACCTCTGCCCAATAATGTAGAAACACACTCAAGATGCATACACTGTGTAGTCTGTCAGATGCACTTAGCAGCATGCTGATTATAAAGCATGGCTGTGTTATGTGCAAGATGCAAACACATAAAAAGCATGGCCACAAGTAAGTCACTGTCAACATACGCTGCATTAGTCTCATTATTGTGGTCTGCTCCTTCAGACTGTGTCTGTTTCAAGCAGTACAATTGGCTACAGTAAACAAATACATACATGCAAAATGTGAGGTTCTCAGAGTGGAGTTGCTGGGGATTACTGTCTTCTGGGATGATACGCCATTTCACCCAGTAAAGAGCCACCCTTCCGATTACTTATAAGCTGACACAGCATAACATCAAAGCAGACTTAATTCTACAGACACATGCACATATGTGTACGATATGGGACATTTATTTTATTACGCAAACATAAATTCACAGTCCTTGTATGCATGAGACACAAATGGTAATCAGGCAGGTACAGTGCAACCAATGGATTTAAACAGTGGAAAACACACGAGCCACAAACGCAAATTCCCTCTACACCCACGCTGTTTAATTAGATCGCCTTTTCACTAAGCAGCCACCCTCAACCCACAGGTGAATGCTGTTGACAAAGCAGAGAGTGCATGTAACAACTGCACAGAACCCTCTGATCTGAGGATAATCTAGTGACCAGCTCAGACTAACAATAATATCAGTGCCTTGCTAGGGAATGGAGATACCTCCCCAAGGTACAACTCCCAACAGTTCCCCCATGTCCAAGGTCCTTGTTCCTATCCCATTTAATGACTTGAAACACCAGCAGTGAGGATTGTGACTGACCCAAACAACCAAGCTGACAGTTGTCTTTTAATAATATTTATTTACTGCAATTGGGTTGTCACCCAGTGGCAGTGGTTATTTTACATGTAAACAAAACATGAAATTGGTTACTACTAAATATAAGTCGGGAGGGCTACATGAGAAGCATGTAGTGGCAACTTGGAATCTTGGGAACCATCTCAGCATTTGCTTTTGCTTTTTGTATAGTGTTGCATAACTGAGAGCAATGCCATGCTCTGATCAACCAAATGCATCTTACTTCCAAATAAACAATTTGCAATATGGTGCACTGTTTCAATATAAAGTCATATGCACTGCAAATGGAAAACTGCTATACAATGAACAGCCTGTACTTAAACACTCATGCAATCGGATGGCACTGCCTTCAGACTGATCTGTAATATCAGTCTTTAAACAAATAACTCAGAAATCAATATCTTGTACTTTTATAGTTGTTATTTCATGTTTAATCACAGAGCTGCCAGTTACTGGCATAAAATACACAAAAATGTAATTTCTTTGTTCCCAGTTTCCCCCACAAACCCACCACAGAAAAAACAAAGATTTTACAAAATTTACCACAAGTACGGTAGCCACAGCCACTTACAGTGGAAGCAATGTGATACAGTTGGACAATGAAACTTAAATCCTCATTCCCATGTATTTCTTTTTAATTACACTGAGAACATTAATGTCTGACTTTGGAAGTCATTCCTCTTCTTTAAGTGTCAAGACAAATGTGATTTTGACCAAAAAAAAATAAAATAAAAACCAAGCATATCACAGGGAAAAGAATGCATACCTCCACTCATCGGTCATTAGCACGTTGTTATTTTGTTATTATAGTTATTACACAAATAACTGTTTTCATTTGGGAACATGAAAACAGAAAATGGTCAGAGACATGACGTTTGGAGTTCTCATGGCAGTCAATGATGAGTATACAATTGAATGGTCTGGGAGGTGGACACAAATATGCTGGAGATTACCAAATCCATCATCAGGGTAGAAGAATGAATACGGAAGTAGTACGTTCTTCCATAAAATCTGTAAATTTCTAACAGAGCACATAGCTCAACCACCCAGAAACCAATACTGCAGACACATCTGGGACACAGACTGTTGGGGGTGGGGGCGGACATGGTAATATTATAATGAATCAAACATTTTCAAATCGTCATACATGACGACAAGTGTAACATGAATCCACATATTAAAATTCATTTCCCTCCGTTCACTATTTGAGACTTGATGAGTTCAAGACATGTTAGCAGAGAGGGTAATTTCTTTCCCTGCAAGCAGTGATCTTCTTACAGTGGTCAGTGACCCATACAGTGCAGGCACTGAAATGCACTCCCATGCCTGCTGGCTGATGTCAAAAAATATAGTTTGTGTGCTGAGTGACATATATGTATTCTGCATCTCCCACAAGTAAACATCTCAATGCCGCACCTCTAGGCTGTGATTTTCTACCCTGTAAGCCAGGCACCTTGCTTGTACACAAGAACTTTCTTATGATGTGCCCACACACCAGCCAGGATCCACTGGAACATCACAACGTGGTGTGGCATTCAAAGGCTTGCATATGGAGTGAGGAATGTACATGCATGTCACTTGGTACAGAAATACGGGATGATATTTCAACAAGGTTTGCAGCTGACCAGATATTTGCAACAGAAGTCACAGAAGCACGGCACCTGACCGTGACATGTGCGTTCGTTAAAATGTCCATATACAGCAGCCACCCTGAATGGGTTAATAATACCAAGAATGAAAATATGAAATGTTAAACAGGTATGATGGGTCATGAACAATATTAAAGAGATTTGCTTTAAATGAAACCAAAATTGCCATGCTTGATGAAAACCTAAATTGAGGCCACCAAAAGATGTCCCACGAACAGCAGGAAAAATGTCATGTAAGGCTTGTAGCTCTCTGGGTACTTTTGTATTCCCTTCCAACCCCAGACACTTACATCACCCAGTCGAAAGTACTCTCACTAGTGTGGGTTCTGGCTACCAATGAACACAAACGACGGATGAGTGATGGAAAACATGGCGAAACAGGACGCCAGAGCCAGAACACACCATCTTTAGTGATCCGGTCAAAACATGAGACATCATTCTGTGGCCACAGTATGGTTAAATTCTGTTATTTGTGATCACTCTGCCGATAACTGCCTCATAATTTAACAAAAAAAATATCATAAAACTGTAAGTCATTGAATTTAAAGTTTCCAAAGAAAAAAAAAACCAGCAACAGAAGCAGTACCTTATAAAGCAGTTATCCTTTAGTACAACTCTATAACATGCCTCTGCTAGCCAGTTATATTCTCCAACACCAACAAATTTGGACCATGCACCGTAATTGTTGGCTAGTCCATGCTACAAGACATGGGAGGGACTTTTCCCCCATTCTGCACATCACATTACAACACACAGCTATCAAAAGGTCTTTTTTCACTTCCTCAAACATATATACATATTTATTTATTTATGTATGGTTTAAGCAATGGCACTATCTAATAGCTCAAACTATAAACACACAATGAGGCTATGATTCATAAGTCAAATGTAAAGAATGTAGAGGAAGTTACTGCACCATTTTCCTTAGGTACAGGCCATGTCATTTGACACCCAAGACCATAACTTTTAACAGTTTAAGAACAAAATGAAATCCATTTTATTTGCAGGTCCAGTTTGTACTGCAAAGTAAACACATTCCATACAGGTTATTTGTTCTGAGATCCACACAACACACGTAAGTGTGAGCAAAACGCAGAATTTTTAAATGTTAAACCTGGCAGTACACAAAAAAGCATTACGGCTCTAAGAAATCTGTAATTTAAGTTCTGAATTTGATGTTCAGGTGAATGTGCACGTAATAAATTCCTATAATAAAACCAAACAGATGCACTAATTCCTCAAATTTATTTTTGGAATAAAGTTCTACATGTTTCGGACAGTTCCTCTGTCCATCAGCAGGAGATTTTCACTGTACACACAGCAATGGCATATGTCATATTTATGACATACACCATTCTTGTGTGTACAGTGAAAAACTCCTGATGGTGGCCAGATGAACTGCCCGAAACATGTAGAGTTTTATTCCAAAAATAAATTTGAGAAATTAGGGCATCTGCTTGGTTTTATTATAAGAATTTAAGTTCTGAACTTAACAAAAGCATTAATGGTGCTATTTAATTATGCTGTGACCTGCCAAGAAAATATAACATTGGTGACAAATGTGTTAATGACTGTGAGCCATTGGTGGAATGAAGCTGGTAGGGGAAAAAAATTGAAGCACTGGGAGAAAAACCTGTCCTGGTATGAGCTGTGCAGAATGTGGAGGGATTTTAGTAATGCAGCACATTAGTTCTGTTAAGCACAACAGCAATACAGTACATAAACGATAAAAACCTTTGATCTGTAAGGGTCTTGATGCACATGACTGTTAAACACCTGGAAAATAAACAAGTAAGACCAATCTGAGCATCATTAAGGCCCCATACAAACATGTCAACCATCACCAGACGGGAACAAAGCCTGCTGTTATTGACAGAAATGCAGATAACCTCTCAGGTCAAGTGGGGGCACTTAATATCAGATGAACTAAAACAATTTCAGAAACAACACACAAGGTGTCTCCCACTGGAAAGTTATTGTCAACACAAATGCAACTCAAACGCAGACTGCAAGCCAATATTATGAAAATAACAGCCAGCCCTTCTGACTGTCAGTAAATCCACAGTGGGAATCATGCTTAACCCTTTGACGCCTAACAACCCCTATAGTGGTCGTACCGCACCATTAACCTCTAAACGTTGCATTATATATATTTATTTAACAAATACAGGTACTGAATATTTTAAACATGTTATATACTCTCCGTTTTTTTCTCTTCAAAATGCAGTTTGTTCCATAATTCTAACATATTTTGTTCCTGTTTTATTCACGTTTTATATACAGGATGTGCTAAAATTTAAAAAAATAATTCCAGCGCCAAAAGGTTAAAGAATTTTCAAAGTTCGTTCATTTCCGTAACAGTTAAAGTAAATTAAAATAGAGTTAAGTTTTCTTCCCTGTTCAGCAAGCCATGATGACATAAAGGGAGAGCAGAGGTACAGCTCCACTCATTCTTAACCTCAGCACTCGATGGAGTGGAGTGGTTAACTTCAAGCTCTAGCTGCTTTACTCCCAGGAAGGAGCCCTAGCACCCACTGAATAGGATCGATTGGATCCAGAGCTGATCTGGACATTTTGGGAAACAAAAAAACTCTTACCCCTAACTGCATACGAACCATGGGCCGTCCAGTCCGTAGCCTGTCGTTATACAGACTACGGTACTAGACGGCAATACTGTGTTCCTGCAAAACTGATTACATAGGCTGGAAATATTTGTATGAGGAATAGCAAAATGATGATAGTGTCAGGAAAAGTTAGTTAGCCTTTTGACGCCTAACGACGACTATAGTGGTCGTACCGCACCGCTAACCTCTAAACATTGCATTTTATATATTTATTCAACAAATATAAGTACTGAATATTTTAAACATGTTATATACTCTCCGGTTTTTCCTCTTCAAAATGCAGTTTGTTTCATAAATCTAACGTATTTGGTTCCTGTATTATTCACATTTTATATACAGGTTGTGCTAAAATTAAAAATATAATTCTGGTGCCAAAAGGTTAATTGCAGTATTCGGGATTCAGTTACATCTCTTTGATGTACTGGTGGTTAGAAACACACCTACACGTCACTTAACCCTTCATGTCTCACATACTATCAATTCTTGGCTCACTGCCCTATATAATAGTACTACAGGCATCGACAGGGGTCAAATGGTACATTGCAGTGAGCACATTAGCAGCTCTCAAACCATCACATCAACTACTGGATGTTCATGCCAAACAAAGAGACGAACTGAGAGCAAAACGTATTTCTTACATATTGGGTTGACCTTGTGGTATATATGTCACTCTGCAGTTACAGTGAATCATACAATCATGGTGAATGAAATGGATAACATCACCGCATAACCAGAATAGCTTTGTATCGCTTATCTGATGGTTGATATGTTAGCATACATTTTAAACTGAATACTACGTCTAAGGTTTCATGTGCGAAAGAAAGTGGGTTTCCTTAACCCTACAGCACACATTCATTACACTGCAATCCATAAAAAATTAATGGATGAATTGTTTATATGATACAATTTGCATCAAACACATTAAACCAACTGTGACAAAAGGACACTTCCCACCTGAATAATCTGAAAAACCTAGACTTGTCACAGGTAATTGCAATCTGAATGGCAAAGAATAGCCACTGCAAAAATGTAATAATTTATCGAAAACTTCCTTCAGTGGAAGTTTAGGTGCAATTTAATAACTTGCAAGATGTGATGATAACTCACCGCAGTGTGAACATCATCACTGATGTGAAGCAACAGACTACACTGCCTAATCTGCATTACTTGCCATTAAAAGCATTCTGTATGTAATGCTCACTATTTCCAACACAAAGTCCATTGAAAGAAGTATGAAAGATGAAGGGGGATGACAAATATTGGGACTTCCAACTTGATGTCACTTGCTATTTTATTTCACTTCTTATGTGCTCGACATATTTCGGACATTAATATATCCATCATCAGGAGATTGTGACTATTCTGTTGAATTACCACATTGGTCGCATTGCTCTTGGTTCGGTGTGTGTTGGAGTTTCGGTGTAGTTGGGTTGGAGTGGTATCCGTGTTGCAGGCTTATCATCAGGAGCGTGCAACTATTCTGTTGAATTACCACATTGGTCGTATTGTTCTTGGTTCGATGTGTGTTGGAGTTTCGGTGTGGTTGGGTTGGAGTGGTATCCGTGTTGCAGGC
>Ga0123355_10017404_pt1 | contig 11357 bp, 8 predicted proteins | sample TergutEmb28metaG_3_FD_89872 | JGI IMG/M metagenome (GOLD analysis project Ga0123355, IMG submission 89872) | Embiratermes neotenicus P1 segment gut microbial communities from Petit-Saut dam, French Guiana - Emb289 P1 | ecosystem: Host-associated > Arthropoda: Insects > Digestive system > Gut ...
AAATTGTAATCCGGGAGATTCTTGAAATTTTGGTCCCCCCACCCAAAATTTACCCAAATTCCAATAAAATTTTCCTCCTTCCCCACACCCCCTGCCCCCCCCCCCCCCACATCTGATATAATTTTTTTTATATCCTACTCCCCTCTTCTTTTTCTTCACCACCACATTCACCACTGACACTGTCATTTATTTTTCAATCCCCCATTCTCTTCCTGCTGCTCCATCCATCCACTTCCTCTAAGTTGTGCACATACTTCAATTTATACATCATATGCTTCAGCCCATTGCTTTTGCTAAAGAATTGAGTAAGGCCAACAATTCTGGGATGGGTAAAAGGTAAATCAGTCCCGTTACAGGCCTGGAGGGACCCAGAGGATTCCAGGAAGTTAAGGCTCCCAGATTTTGTGACAACGGTACAGGATGGTGGTAGGTTGTCAGCCTTATGCACCGGCCGCCTTTACCCCCAGGAAATACTCCTGATACTCATTTCTGTTAGAGGCTGAGTTGACCCCAGGACCATAGTGCGATTGGAAGGATTTTTATGTCAATGAAATATCCACTGACACTAGGTGGGATTGAACCAGCGACCTTCCGATTTGTAGCACAGCACCTTAACCACTGTGCTACAATTCTGGGATATGCATTAACAATTTTTTTTATGGTACTGCTTCAGTTAGACTAACAATTCTAGGTTGTAAAATGACAAAACCTTTTTGTTTTTAGATACTGCTTAAGGAGAAGGGCAGTGAGAAGTTTACCTTAAAGTATAATGTGGCCATATTCATTGAACTGGAGTCAGCTGCCCTTATATCTAGTGCAGCGGATGTTGAACTTACATTTGCAACATTTAAAGTAAGTATCTGGCTGTTTTCTTAACTATATTATGTCAAAGAAATTTGGCTCAAGAAGTAACATTTTGGAATCATTATGTTTGGAACTGTGCTTGAACACTTACATCCCTGACTGACATTTCCATAGTTTTTCTCAGTCCCTGCTAGCAAATGCCAGGATACTACTTTTACTTAGACTGTGATGGCTTCCGTCTATATCCCTTCCAATTTATAATTCATTGTCATCTAGTAATTGGATATTGTATAGTATGAGATACTGACAGTTTCATTAAATATGCAAAAAAATTAAGGATGAAGCACATTTTGGGAATTTATATTGATGGGTTTAGGTGTGCTTGCATACACCATATCATTATTGCTTATACTGATTTAGAATTTTGGCCTTTTGTGGAAATGTGCTATGTTGCTGCCATTTCAAAGGTACGTGCTGCCTTCATCTTGTCTGGGATGAGAGTACAGTAGCACTTACAGGTGGGTGTGGTGACAGGATCACTACAGGAATAAGGACCTCTTGCAAACATAAGTGAGAGCTTTACATAGCATTTAGAAATAACACTGATTTAAGAAATTATCATAAAAAATTCTGTAAAATTTTATCTACTGTTATTAAGAAAGCTAAAAGACTTAAATATGATATTAAAATTCAAAAATCCAACATTCAAAATAAAACTATATGGGATACATTAAGAAATGTAAACTGGCAAAATAAATACCAAAAAAAAAAAATATATATATATATATATATATATATATATATATAATATAAGTAGATTGAAATTTGAAGTTAAAATAATAAATGATCACAAAGGAATTGCAGATACTTTCAACAAACACTTCATATCAGTAGCCAAAAACATTATCACAAAAAACAACCGTAATGTCTCTGGTATTAACAATATGGAAAAAGCTACACCCAGTCACTATTTTTTACAATGCTTTAAGTGTACCTTTCCAAACTTTCAGCTTAAGCAAACATCAACTAGGGAAATTAAGAATATAATTAAATCTAAAAAATAAAAAAAAACTGGTTATGACAAAATATCTACCAAGCAGCTAAAAATTATTTCCCCCTTAATCATCTCTCCTTTAACCCACATATGTAACAAACCATTGTCATCAGGAATTTTTCCAGACCATTTGAAATATTCAGAAATAAAACCTTTATTTAAGAAAGGAGATAAACAAAATATTTCAAATTATAGGCCTATATCAATCTTAACTTCCTTCTGTAAGGTACTTGAAAAAGCTGTGCATTTTGAACTCTCTGAACACAGTAGTAAAAAATAATATCTTAGCAGATGAACAATTTGGCTTTAGAAATAAGTCAGCAACAAACAATGTCATATACAAAATAATCATTGAAATTCTAGTAACCTTAATTAATAAGTTCAAGGCAGGAGGTATATTTTGTGACGTGGAAAAGGCCTTCGACTGTGTCCACCAGAAATTCTATTATCCAAACTGGAATTTTACAGTGTAAAAGGAAAAGTAAAGTTATGGTTTGAATCATACTTCAGTAACAGGTATCAAAGTGTTTCAATCACAAACAATGTCCTCAATCGAAATTACCTTTCTACATGGGAAGAAATAGAACATGGAGTTCCTCAGGGATCAATTTTGGGCCCATTGTTTTTTCATTTCTGTATAAATGACTTACCCAAAGCTATAAACGACAAATCTGTGCCAGTATTGTTTGCTGATGATACTAGCATATTAATCACAAGTCCAAACAAAAATGACTTTCAACTTAAGATAACTGCTACATTTAATTTCATAAATGAATGGCTAAACACAAATATACTCTCTATAAATTTTAACAAAACTTATTATGTACAATTTATTACAAAAAAATAAGCCCAAATCTCATGTTAAAATTACTTACAATAATAAACAAATTTCAACAATATCCAGCATCAAATTTCATGGAATCTATTTTAATGATACAATAAATTGGAAATACCATATTGAATATATTTTTCCAAAATTGTGGTTTGTTATGCAATGAGAATTATTAAACCGTACGTGTCTTCTGAGATGCTGAAAATTGTATACTACTCTAATTTTAATTCAATTATAAATTATGGTCTACCATTTTGGGGTACCCCCACTGCACAGTGAAAAACTCTTCAGGTTGCAAAAGAGGATAGTTAGAATTATGATGGGCTGTAGGAAGGAGGTTTCATGTAACAATTTGTTTAGGAAATTGAAAATATTACCTCTGATGTCTCAATACATAATTTCCCTTATGATGTTTATTATAAAAAACAAAAACCAATTTATGGTAAATTCAGAAGTGCATAGCATTAACACTAGACAACATACAAACCTTCACCAACCTACATCAAACTTGGTAGGATATCAGCAGGGAATCTACTACTCAGGAGTAAGGGTTTACAATAATCTCCCTTCACACATTAAACAGTTATCATATGACACCAAGAATTTTGAATTACAATTGAAAAAGGTTTTGTACCTACACTCCTATTCATTGGAGGGGTATTTTTAATATTAAATAAACTCCTAAATTGGTAATTATCAAGATTTTGAAGAGAGAAACGATAGTTAGATACATTACCAAGTATTTTTATGTTTTGTAATCACCCTGTTTCCGTAGCATTATATCATATTCTATCAAACATTTTGTTTTGGACTCCAATTATACATCATTTTACTCATTTCACTATACCACTGTAAAATGTTCCATTAAACGCCACTGTTACTGTAATAGACAGTACACTTCCCCTCCTAGCGTTGCGATGTATGATTATTTTAGAGACATTTCAATATGGGTAATTGTAGACGGGCATATACTGTGCAATTTGTAAAATTGTTTGTTACACTGTATTTTACTCTTGTGTTTCATCTTAAATTTGTACTTCACACTATTACTATAGTCTATTTAAATTATTGTACACATGCTGATATATTCCAGCATTTGCATGTGTCTTACTATTGTGTATATAATACTGTTCAGTATTTTTGATGCAGAGCAGTCGAGAATTGTCTCCGTAAGAAGCTATGTTCCATTCTCTTATCATGTACGATATACAATATAGAATGATTGTGTATATTTTTATGACCAGGTCTGTATCAAATGCAATTGTGGAAATGGATCGACCAATCATATCAAATTAAATCATTCAATCAAATAACCATATATTAATATCATTTTTATTACCAACTCAAATTATAATTGTTACTTTGTGAATTGAATCGTTATGCAAAAGTAATTTCCAGGATAGTAACTTGATATTGATCTTGAATGCTTCCTTTCTTATCTTTTCTGATTCATGGAAATAGTCACCTGTGGAGGGTAACTGAAAAAGTAAGATTAGGAAAGTTAAAACAGTGTCAATCATAATTTTGTTATACTGTTACTGTCATGATGTAATATACTGTGCTGTTCAGCTACTTCTACCAAGCCATCATCAGACAGTACAAAGTACTCAAAGAAAGCTGTTTTTTGTACAATGCGAAGATTATATCATAATACACAGTTGAGGTCGAAAGTGATAACAGCATAACCAATTTGTGATTGACATTGTTTTCATTTTTCTAATCTTGTGTTTACATTACAACAGGATGTCTCATATCAACTGCAAAGGTGTGCAAAACAAGCAACTGTGGACAGTCAGCTAGCAGTAGTTTTCTGTCTTTGGGATTGGGTGTATCACACCTCTTTTTAAAGCTGGTATGTTCAGGGATATTGAAAAAGTCCTTGGGCTTGTGTGGATTGTTTAAAATGCTTATGATTCTTTGTACAGCCATGTGCCACACATGAGGGTGCATATGGGTGGTCCAACTGGCCTGAAGTTACATTTTTTTTGAATCAAGTATCTTTTCCCCTGAGTTGGAATCTGACCATCGGCTCATATTAGTAATAGATGTAAATCTGTTATTTCTGTGTGATGTGGGTTAAAGAAATAGGCTGTTGATTTACCCTGGATTTGTCCGGCTCGGGATAGGTTTATGCAGCACTGCAATGAAAGTTCCATAAAAAGTAGGAAATTTCTCAGTTAGTTGAGTAACTATGAGCTGCTCAAGAGCCCTGCTGCATGAAATTACTACATAAATGTGATACTAATGACATCTGCATGACATTTATTGGTGGAATTCCAGAGTCCACCAGCCAGTTGGAGAATAATTTTGCTTGTAGAACTGTATAGTACCCTATTATGTTGCTTCAAAACAATGCTATCCCTGTGTGTGTGTGTGTGTGTGTGTGTGTGTGTGTCTGTGTGTGCACTTTTTTTGGGTGTGGGGGAGGAGGGGGTGGTCATCTTCAGTAAAATGGTCAGATATATGAAATTTAGACACATGAATATTACTTGAATTTGTAAGAACCAGATGCCCTTCATTAAGCATTTAACATCTGTAACAGTACATACCAAGTACAGAATAAAATTGCTGCAAATGAAATAAGTAAAGAAAAAAAGTTTTCCTAGAATTTTATGTATATGGACATAGACATAAATTGACTGATAGCATAGGGGGGAGGGGAGGGGGCAAGTTTACAGTGTTTCTCTTCCTTTGTAAATGGGTGACTTGGATGCCATTATTCTGCATCCCATAAAAGGTAGGATTTAATTTTTTTCTGTCTTTTCACCATACAAATAATCATTTAGAAATTATTTCTCTTATTTTATTTGCCCCTCTTCAACTTAGTAGCCAAAAAAAAAAGATTCTTAGGCAGAAAAAAATATTGGAGGGGCATTTGCACCCCCCAAGTTATGCTTATGTACATGGAATTTTTACTGTATTATTCTTGTAAATAATAATAATATATGTTTTCTAATGTTTAAGAATGTTTTCCAAGACCGTGCAACAGAAAATAATTCACTACTGCAAGGCCAGTGTATTTTATCCATGACAGCTGTTTTGCTGCAAGCATATGAGAAGGTAAGGAGGACATACAGTAGACAGATGTTATTAGTAACTGTCATAGTTAGAGAATATTGGAATGCAATGGTAAGGTGCCAGTATTAAGATGCACATACAGTATGTTTATAGAAGTGCTGAAAGGTATACATTTTGTGGTGCTGATTGGCAGATTAATTGCTTTCAGTCCAAGTTTGATTGAAACATACAGGTTCCAGTGAACATGTGAGAACCTTTGAGATGGTTGTTGTTGTTGTTGTTCATCCATTTATTTACATAGTAACATTAGACTTGCCAATAACAGTAAGCCACCATATAGAAAGTAGTATACAAAATTAAGTAAAAAATGAACAATATAAAAATAGTGCGCTAAAAGAAGGTAATAGAATGCATTGTATAGCTGATACAAATTACAATTAAATACAAACTCATGTCACCAATACTAAGATCTATAAAACTGCAGAAATAATTGATTGTACACCACAAATTATTTAAGACTAAAAATTTTACATCTTTTTTAAAACTTTTAAAATCATTCATTGTTTTTATTCTCTCTGGTAACCTGTTGTATAACTTAGTACCCATATTTGCAAAACTTTTCTGCAATAAAGTTGTATTACAACTTTGTTTATCTAAATCAGTATTGCCTCTTGCATTTTAGCCATGAATATGAAAATTATGTTTTAAATTCCGTTTGAATTTTTTAATAAAACATAGTACCTCCAAGACATAATGCAAATCCCCAGTTAAATTTTGTATTCCATAAAAATATGTGTATGTGAATCATGAGTATTTACACCATAAATCAATCAAATAACTCTTTTCTGTATATGAAAACCTTTTACAATGATCCTTTCTCAAGGACTCAAATCCATGCAGTTCATTTTGATTTTAATTGATGCACTTCTAATACGTATTTATTTGCGTTTCTCTTAGTACATACTTTGCTTGTATTGTTCCTATAGAAACAGCCACAATATGAGAAATATTTCTTCTAGAAGAAATATCACCTTTCAAAAATTTTAAGCCAGAAGTCTTCATTTATGTTCTTCACTCTATGTATGTGTTTGCTCGTATATGGAGTGATTCAAAAGTAGGTACAGTAATTAAACAAATATTTTGAGAAAAGAAAATGCTCAGTTGTTCTGAAACATATAGGAACTACTGTGGCACAAATCTTTCCCTCTTTGACTTCTATCAGCAATGTATGTATGCGTGATCATAGTACAGTCAAGTGGAATAAACTTTCACAGTGACAAATTTTCTAGTTATTATGGCATTTAAACTTTGATCCTTCCAAGCTATGGCTTCCCCCATTTTAGGCTAATAAGTATCACTGAGCAGATAGAATAATTTATTTTCTTATGTTGCTGAGATCAAGGTCGAAAATCTCTTTATCAATAAAGGTTCAAAGTAATTTCAACTGAAATTATGAGGGTAAGTCATTAAATAACAGGAAATTTTATACTCATAATAACTTTTTTACAAGAGTACTTACAGAATTGTTTGTGTCTTATTTTGCAACATAGTCCCCCTGCTTTGCAACACACTTGGTCCACTTGTCCACAAGCTTGCGGATGCCCTCTAGAAAAAAGCTTTTTGGCGTGGCCTTTAACCAACTTTGCACCACCTCCATTACCTCATCGTCATCTGCAAATTTCTGGCCCCGCAAATGTTCTTTCATAGGTCCAAACAAGTGAAAGTCCAATGGCACCATACTGAACCTTCATTCTTCTGTAGATTTCAGAAGGTTTCACACCCTCTGATCACAAAAAACAAATAATGCTTCCTTGCTCTTCCATGGTGCAAGTTGACAGTGGAGTGGCCATGTTGTACGGCCTACTGCGCAGGCTCAAACTGCTTGATCATCACAACCCCTATATGACATATTGCTAAGGAGCCATTTTGTGTCCAAAAATAAGATTTTTCGTTGTGCATACTTTTCCACGCACTTTAGAATAAAATTCCTGTTATTTAATGACTTTCCCTCGTAATTTCTTGATGTAATAAATTTAGATTCTAATCAAAGCAATTTGGCCTTTCTGAGTTAAATGTCAAGGTGGTGTATAGTATTCCCATGCTTATGATTGAGTGTAGAAAGAGGTAAAGGTCATGTTTTTTTAATACTCATAACAGCAGTATTAATCCTAATATTGTGGAAGATGAATTTGATAATGATATCACTCCATTTTTCAAATAGTACAGCATATGAATCCATGATTCAGGTATAAATTAATGAATATAATTTTTATGCAAAGAATGTCCATTTTACAGGTGAATGCAGAAGAAATAGCAGTCTTATTTACAGAACATATTGAGTTCCTCTTCAGTTTGATGAATCAGACAAATAACATGAACAATATCCACGTTCGTTCAATAGCTGCCAGGTGCCTTACTGAAATGGAAATCTGTTTCCCTGCAAGTATAACAACCTGTTCTCTAGTCGGTATGAAAGTGTGATGTGAGGAACCAGTGGTTTTGTGGTTTGTGTGGTCATCATTTAAATTCGTTACATTTCTTTTCTCACCCAATTCATACACTTGTTTTCACAAAAAGTGCTTTAAACAAATATATTCAAAACTTATAAATTCCTTTTAAAACTAAATTACACCTAGTTTTGGCAGTGGCATTTCTCCATACCTAATTTAATGCATGTGCATACCATGACTTTATTCTACTTTAACGGTATAGTAACATTTCCTCCTCTACTTATATAATGATTATATGACTGTCTGTTGGCCATCAGTAGGTGTGCAAGTAGGTGTGCACTGTCTGATGTGGAGTTGGAATTAACATATGAGAGTGTTTACACTATGCAACCTATTCCTTGCACCTCTGAAATTCAGGCATCTCAGAGTTGTGTTATTCTCCAGTGTATTTAATTTTCATGAGTAATGTAATTTATGGTACTTCACAGCAAGTCCTGAAGGAATGTGTTGATAGTCTGTATAGAGCAGCAGTAGCAGAAACATCAATAGCACATCAGTGGTACATGTTGCTTCTAGCCCTCACCATCAATCATTCCTTAGCTGACAAAATAAAGGAAACTTCTCTGTAAGTAAACTGAATAATGCTGTTGTTATCTGATTACAAGTTTTGTGTTTGTTTCTAAGTTTTATGATGAGGTTCATTGATTTCAGTTGGGGTAAATATCCTAATACTCAGCAGAAATCCAGTTTCTTAACACAAGAAGGTGACGTGACTGCTATAGGATATCCAGATTTAAAAGAGGTACCTTGAATTAGATGATTTCAGTCAGTGATCAACCTTCTCAATTTCCCTTGTATTACACTGCATGCATTTATTTTTATATCTTAAAAAATGAAATATTTAACCCTTTTCAGTCCTAACCATTTGAAAGTGCTTTTAATCTTGTTGTATTTGTGTAATTTACTATGTTTTTCTCTTATTTAGATGGTGTCTTTCTTAGTAGATCATTTACCTCTGTGTTCAACTGAAGGTGCAGCCTGGATAGCAATGCAGATTATTGGCATGATGCTACACTATCCAGATATACAAGCATCTGCTGAAGTTTTAAAGCCTGTGGTACTACATTTTTCAAGTACATACAGCACACTGGCTGCCCATGTTGTTTTTCTGCTTGAGGTAGGTTGTTCATTGTTTGTTGCATTCAAATGGTGCACCTGAAATTCTATTAATTAATAAGCTGTAAAAATCCAACCATCTAATGAAAATGATACTTGTACTGGCCATTATACATAAAAGGCTCTGTTACTTTTTATTTTATTCCACTGCTCACATTTTAAAATTTTCTGTTTGTTTAAACAATGTAAAATTATTGAAGCGTTTTTCCCATTTACAATTTTATGTCATTGGTATGTAGGTGGGAATTTCATAAATCACTTTGCAGTACATTGAATTTGATTTTAGAATAATAATAATAAATGGAACTCTGATATAAATGTAGTCTTATTTAATGTCTTTTTGATTTAATTTGGTTCTTTGTTCTGTTTCAGAAACAGTTAGGAAGTTTAATTTTTCAGGAAGATGATAGAAAACGACTTTTACAGCAGTTGCTCCTAAATTCAAGCCATCCATCTTTGTCAGCTCCTATACGTCTTCTCTACTTGGACTGGCTCAGTGATTATCTTGTTAGGAGACCTGAGACAACAGCTAATATACCAAATGTTAGCTGTTTCTTGCCTGGTAACTTTGATGGGCCAGAAACACATCTCAGAAAATTGAAACTGTTAAGTTCTGTCTTGAAAAATAACAAAGGTAATTTGATTGTTACATCGTAAAGACCTGTATTGCAGCAAAATTAATATTTCACATAAATGTAAAGACAAGATTTTGGAAATTTGTGCTGTTGAACTAGAGACTAAATCATCTAAAGTAGTTATACATAGTGCCTACAGGAGATTTTAATAAATTTAAAGAGACTAGTTGATGCTTTGAAACATCAGTAGAAGCCTGAAGCAGAATTTTTAATTTGCAGCGACATAAACACAGATTATCTCTTTGAGAGCAACTAAAAAAAAAAAACTAGCATCATTATTAACAACATACATTCTGTCACACACAGTTAATTTTGTGACAAGAATTCAAAATAACTCAAGTACTGCCATTGATAATATAATTTGGGGATAACAGTAAAATAAATTAATCTTCTATATCCCCCATAGTACATGGCCTCTCAGACCATGATGCTCGAATTCTCACAAATATATATGTTCAACAATAAACAAATTTCCTTTAAAACAGAGAAGCAGATTAATAGAGAGTTAAACAATCATGAACTTTCAAAACTCTACTAAGAAAAGAATTCTGGGAATATAAAGATCATAACCATATGTTTAACTCATTTGTATGCACTTTCTTAAACATTTTCCAAGCTAGTTTCCAGTTAAATACAAAATTATGAAAAACAAGAATAAGTATGCAAGGAATAAAAATATATTGCAAACACAAAAGAAGTCTGTATGCCTTTACAAAGAACTGAAATGATACAAAAGCACATTATATTCAATATTGTAAAACCCTAAGAAAAGTTATAAAGCTAAGCAGCAACATTACAGTTAGACTTCTAGCAAAATGTAATAACACAATAACAACAACATAGAACTTTTAAAGAAAGAGACGGGGGAAATACATTCAGTGGAACAATTTCCCATTAGAGGTTGCAACAGACATGGCCAATGCCTTCAATAATTTCTTTACAACAATGACTGAAAAAATTAACATTCAACTAATAGAGAAAAGAGATACTATCTGAATTCTGAAAGATTCATTTCCTGGAAACTTCCCCAGCATAAAAATAGTGCAAGTCACTAAAGCTGAGATAAAAAGTCAATTCCTTCCTAAAACCAAAACAATAATCAGATTCTGATGAAATAGCCAGTAAAATATTAAAAGCTTGTGCATCTCTCATTAGTCACCAGTTAAGCTAAATTTATAATCACTCGCTATATACAGGTATTTTTTTGACTGTCTTAACATTTCTGTAGTAAAACCACTTTACAAGAAAGGAGACAAAATTAGTATGACAAATTACAGGTCTATACCATTATTAACATTTTTTTATTAAGGTACTCAAGAAAGCTGTGCACAGTAGATTAAGCCAACACCTGCGTACTAACAACATACTGGTCACAGAACAGTACAGTT
>Ga0123355_10017405_pt1 | contig 11357 bp, 10 predicted proteins | sample TergutEmb28metaG_3_FD_89872 | JGI IMG/M metagenome (GOLD analysis project Ga0123355, IMG submission 89872) | Embiratermes neotenicus P1 segment gut microbial communities from Petit-Saut dam, French Guiana - Emb289 P1 | ecosystem: Host-associated > Arthropoda: Insects > Digestive system > Gut ...
CGAAAAACAGCCGAAAAGGTTGTTGAATATTGATTTATCACTTGAAAAACAGGTGTTTCGTCAACCTTTTTTCCGAAAAACAGCCGAAAAGGTTGTTGAATATCGATTTATCACTTGAAAAACATGCATTTCATCAACCTTTTTACCGAAAAACAGCCGAAAAGGTTGTTGAATATCGATTTATCACTTGAAAAACAGGTGTTTCATCAACCTTTTTTTCGAAAAACAGCCGAAAAGGTTGTTGAGCGCCAAACGACCGCTTGAAAAACATGCATTTCATCAACCTTTTTACCGAAAAACAGCCGAAAAGGTTGTTGATCACCAAACGACCACTTGAAAAACATGCGTTTCGTCAACCTTTTTTCCGAAAAACAGCCGAAAAGGTTGTTGATCACCAAACAATCACTTGAAAAACATGCATTTCATCAGCCTTTTTACCGAAAAAACAGCTAAAAAGGTTGCTGAGCACCAAATAAAAACCGAAGAAGTGGTTTTTACATCGCCTTTTTGTCGAAAGATAACAAAAGGTTGAAATCCCCACGAGCTGCCCCTACTGGGGACTTTTGATACAGCTTCAGATTTTACAGCGTATTAGAAGTGATGCGCATAAGGACAGATTAATTAAGAGTATCTATATTGCTAGAAAGGAGGTTTTAATCATGATTAGATCATTTAACGGGAAGTCGCCTAAGATTGCTGATTCGGCTTTTATTGCTGATTACGTTACTGTTATTGGTGATGTGAGTATTGGTGAAGGTAGTTCAATCTGGTTTAATACAGCAATTCGCGGTGATCTGGCACCTACAACAATTGGAAATGGTGTTAATATTCAAGAAAATTCATCATTACATCAAAATGAAGGTATGCCGCTTATCATTGAAGACGATGTCACAGTTGGACACGGGTGTATTTTGCACAGTGCAATTATTAGAAAAGGGGCGCTAATTGGCATGGGTTCAACCATTTTGGATGGTGCTGAAATTGGCGAAGGTGCTTTAATTGGAGCTGGCAGTCTTGTGCCACCTTATAGAGAAATCCCAGCACACTCATTAGCAGTTGGAAATCCAGCAAAAGTTATAAGGGAATTAACAGAAGCGGAGAAAGCACTTATAATCGATGGGAATAATGATTATAAAAAGAAAGCACAAATTTACAAAGCGATGCTAAGAGGTTAAATATCTACTAATTTTGTAGGAAAAAAAACTAGCTTGTAAGTGGATTTTATGATAAAATTGCTAGAACAACAAAAATGATAACAAATTTGATTAGCTAAAAGGGGAGGTGAGCGTATGGATATTAAGAACGGAACTCAAACTGAAGAAGTCACGATTGATTTAATCATCTCCACAGTTAATAGCTATGTCAAAGATCAAGACAGCCTCGCGATAATCCGAAAAGCCTATAAGCTAGCCAATTCTCAACATACAGGTCAATTAAGAAAATCAGGAGAACCTTACATCTTGCATCCACTTGAGGTTGCTTATATTTTGACAATGTGGCAAACGGGTCCGAAAACAATTGCAGCTGGCTTAATGCATGATGTCATCGAAGATACAGACATGTCAAAAGAAGAGTTAGCAGAAATGTTTGATGCTGATATTGCTAGCCTTGTCGACGGAGTAACTAAACTATCAAAATTAGATTATGTTTCAAAAGAAAGCGCACAAGCCGAAAATCATCGCAAAATGCTTCTAGCAATGAGTCGCGATATCCGCGTTATCCTTATCAAACTCGCTGACCGGCTCCATAACATCCGCACGCTGGGGCACCTCAGACACGACAAACAAATCCGCATCGCTCAAGAAACAATGGATATCTATGTTCCAATCGCTCATCGCCTCGGAATGTTTCAAGTCAAAGCTGAATACGAAGACACATGTTTACGTCATCTAGAACCAGAAGCTTTCTATCAAATCGTCCGCCTTATGAAAAAGAAAAAAAGCGAGCGCGAGGAAAATGTCGAAAGAATGATTAACCGCATCTCAGGCTTCCTCGAATCCGAAGGCTTCAATTTTAGTATCAAGGGTCGAATCAAAAACATCTATAGCGTCTACAAAAAAATGCTAGGCGGTGACAAAGTCTTTGAAGAAATCTACGACCTCTTAGCCATCCGCTTAATTGTCGACACATTGCAAGATTGTTATGCCGCTTTGGGGACAATACATGCTAACTTTAAACCAATTCCCAAGCGCTTCAAAGATTACATAGCCATGCCCAAGCCAAATATGTACCAGTCGCTCCACACAACGGTGATTTCTCAAAGTGGCAACATTTATGAAATCCAAATCAGAACGAAAGAAATGGACGAGATTGCTGAAAAAGGAGTTGCTGCTCATTGGGCATATAAAGAAAATGCTCACATCACCGCAGCACAAGAGCAACGCGAGATCCAAGATAAGCTAAAGTGGTATGAAACCTTAAGCACTTATGAAGATGAGGTAAGTGATGCTGAGAATTTACTTGAATTTGTTAAGGAAGATATCTTCAATGCGAACGTTTATGTATTCACACCAAAAGGCGATGTGCTAGACTTTCCACCGAACTCCACACCGATTGACTTTGCTTACCGCGTCCATACTGACCTTGGTCACCGCACGACAGGAGCCATCGTTAATGGAAGGATTGTGCCGTTAACGTATCTTTTGACAATGGGTGATGTTGTTGAAATAAAGTCGAATCGAAATTCCTTTGGACCAAGCGAGGAGTGGCTTAACTTTGTTGGAACAAACCAAGCTCGCAGCAAGATCAGGCAGTTTTTTAATAAGGCTAAACGAAAAGATAATATCGCACGTGGGGAGGAATTATTCCTTACGGAGCTAAGAGCAATGGGGAAATCGCTAGCGAATGTCGACTTGGATGACCTTGCGAGTGTAAATAAAAAGATTGTCATTTCATCATGGGAAGACTTGTATCACGAGATAGGACGGGGACAGGTATTGGCAAAAACGATTCTTGGGCGCTATTTTGAAAAAGATAGAGTCATTGATGAGGGGGCACTTCTTGCTGAGATTAATGAAAAAAGGAAAAATATCAAAGCAAAAAATCGCTATGGTATTATTGTTGATGGATTAGTCAATGTTGAAATTAAAATTTCCAAATGTTGTCACCCAGTACCAGGAGATGCTGTGACAGGCTTTATTACTAGAACAGCAGGGATTGCCATTCATCACGCAGATTGTCCTAATTTAAGGGATAAATCACGCTTTGTTGATGTTTGGTTCACTGATAACGTTCAGACATTATTTACTGCTAAAATTCGAGTTAAGGCGTTGGCGCGAAAAAACATCTTGAGCGATATCATTACCAAAATTTCAGGTTTAAATGTTAATATTGAGAGTTTAAATACTAACACATTGAGGGAAACGGCTATTATTGATCTTGAGTTGTCAGTTTCTCATCTGGAGGCTCTTAATCGAAGTGCAACGGGATTACGGTCTATTAAAGACGTCTTCTCTGTTGAGCGAGTTATTGGTTAGAGGTTTTTGATGTTTGAGGTTAAGGGTATCTCCATAAACTCCTCAAGCTATCTTCCGCCCAGAAAGCCACTATCCTGCGTCAACGACTCCTAACGTACGTCCAGTATGCTTCGTCGTCCCTTTCCTTGACTAGTGACTTTCTGGACGAAACCTAGCAATGAGGAGTTTACAGAGATACCCTTAAAAAAAGATTAAAAGAAAAAGCTGCGAGAAGGAAATTATTTATGAAGAATGAGCGTGCAAAACAAAGAATTAGCATCTTATCAGCTGATGAAATTACGATAAAAATGTTGGGTGCTAATCTATTAGTGGGTAGCAGTTTTACAAGTGAAATAATGCCAACCACAACGTCACTAGAAACGCTATTAAACAGTACAGCAGATGCCCTAATACTTGATGGGAAAAACCCACTTAAAATGTCGACAATTGATATTTGTAAGATCATTCGCACTAAAAATGAAGAAGTCGTCATTATCCTTTTAGCAGATGACTTTAATGTTACAACAAAAATCCTTGCGCTGGAATTAGGGGCAGATGATTATTTAGAAAAACCTGCTAACCGACTAGAAATTATCGCTCGGATTAGAGTTATCTTAAAGAGAATGAATGTTGCAGAAAAAGTGGCATTGGCAGAGAGTGAATTTAAGTTTAATGATTTATACCTTGATGCCCGGCGCCGGATTTGTGTAGTTAATGGGAATGAGCTGAAGTTAACTAACTATGAATTTCTAACACTTCTTTACCTTGTTCAAGATGCCGGAAAAACTGTTGCTCGTGCTACATTACTTAACGATGTTTGGGGATTGCCTAATGATGACCCAGCTCGTCCAGTAGATAATGTTGTTAGGCGGTTGCGAAAAAAATTGAAAGACCAACAAAGCCCCACAAGCATTTCAGCTGTTTGGGGACATGGGTATCGAATTGAAACTTAAAAAAAGCAAAATAAATATAAAAAAATATAAAAAACACTTCCCCATTACGTTACGTAATGTGTTATAATGTTAGTGTAAGCGAATTCCCAAAAGGAGTTTTGCGACAAAATAAAAAGGTGAAGGCTTTCAAAGCTACCTAAAATCAGGAGGAAATAACTATGAAAATAGGAGTACCAAAGGAAATTAAGAATAACGAAAATCGTATTGCATGTACGCCAGCAGGTGCTGTGCAATTGATTGCTAACGGACATGAAGTGTTCGTTGAAACAAATGGGGGACTTGGTTCAGGATTTACCAATGAAATGTACATTGCTGCAGGTGCTACAATCGTTGATACAGCGAAAGAAGCATGGTCGCAGGAAATGGTTATGAAAGTAAAAGAGCCACTTCCACAAGAATTTGAGTTCTTTACTGAAGGATTAATCTTATTTACATATTTACATCTTGCTCCAGAAGTTGAGTTAACAAAACAGCTAATGGAGAAAAAGGTAGTCTCAATTGCCTATGAAACTGTAGAGCTTCCTGATGGCTCACTGCCACTATTAACACCTATGAGCGAAGTAGCTGGAAGAATGTCGACCCAAGTAGGCGCACAATACCTAACGAAATTTTATGGCGGAAAAGGAAAGCTTTTAGGCGGAGTTCCTGGAGTTGCACCAGCGAAAGTAACTGTCATTGGCGGTGGGATTTCTGGTACTCATGCAGCCCAAATGGCAATCGGTTTAGGTGCTGATGTAACCATCCTTGACATTAGTCCAAAACGCCTTCGTGAGTTATCAGAACTATTCGGAAACGAAGCACGCATTGTCATGTCTAATAAGTTTAACATTGAAAAATATGTTATTGAGTCTGATCTATTAATCGGTGCAGTTTTAATTCCTGGAAAGAAAGCACCAACCTTAGTAACTGAAGAAATGGTTAAAGCAATGGAACCAGGTTCAGTTATTGTTGATATTGCTATTGACCAAGGTGGTTCTATTGAAACGATTGGTGGTAAAGTTACCACTCATGAGAATCCAACATTTGAAAAGCATGGTGTCATTCACTATTCAGTAGCTAATATGCCAGGTGCTGTTCCTCAAACATCTACTTACGCTTTAACAAATGTAACACTACCTTATGCAGTTCAAATTGCGAATAAAGGTTACAAACAAGCGTGTTTAGATGATCCTGGATTAGTATTAGGAATCAATACGCTAGAGGGTCATTGTACTTATAAAGCAGTTGCAGATGACCAAGGACTTGATTATGTAGATCCAAATGGTTTGTTGTAAAAAGCAGAAATGCACAAAAAAGATGATATTGTAAAGATAGCTAGTAATTCAGAAGATAGAGGTCAGAAGTCAGAGGTCAAAAATAGATCTTTTCCGATTTCTGACCTCCAAAATCTGACCACAAGAACGTACAAAACTGGTGAAATGGCAAAGATGGCTGGTGTTAGCATTCGAACCATTAGATACTATGATAGTAAAGGCTTGTTAACACCCTCTGATTATAGTTTATCGGGACACCGTTTATATACAGATGAAGACTTTTCTAAACTGAAACGAATCTTAGCACTGAAGTATCTCGGTCTTTCTCTGGAAGAAGTGCTAAATATTGAGAATAGTGGCTTTGAAAAAAGGAATGTGATTAAAAGTCTCCAAGTACAAAAACAAATTTTAAAAAACAAGATCCATCATATGAAACTAGCTCTTGGTTTTATTGAAGAGGCTGAAAGTAGCATGGCAAAAGCCGAAGAGCTGGATTGGAGTGAAGTTGTTGATTTTGTTAAAATTGTTGAACGCGAGGAAGTACTCCGGCAAACGTTTATTGATTCATCTAATCTAAGTGCTGAAATTAAACTTATCGACCAGCTCGACTCAGATAAAAATTGGTACGAATGGGTCTTTGAACGATTAGATTTTCGAGATGGAGAACGTGTTTTGGAGTTTGGTTGTGGAGAAGGTGCCTTATGGTATAAAAATGAATCACGAATGCCGCAGTCGTTAAATGTAACGTTAACAGAAGTGACGGATGACTTATTAAATTGTGCAAAGCAGAATTTATTGAGTAAATTTCCTCATTTTGAATATGAAGTGACACAACTTGAAACTCTTACTTTCCCAGATGAATGCTTTGATGTAGTCGTTGCTAATCATTTGCTGTTTTTCTCAAAAAATGCGGACGTAATTTTAACAGAAGTCAGTCGTGTTCTTAAAAAAGGGGGGCGTTTCTACTGTTCAACCATCGCGGAAGAACACATGAAGGAAATCGAAGAGTTACTGAGAAACTATGATAAGAATATTAACTTAGGAAAGGCTGAAAAATTAGAAAATTTTGGGTATAAAAAAGCAAAATTATTGCTGGAAGAGCAATTTGATCAGGTTGAATATGAGTATTATAATGATGAACTAGTTGTTCATTGTACCGATGACTTATTAAACTATATTTATTCAATACCAGGTCAAATACTTACTGTCGCTAGCAATAAAAAGCAGGAATTCGAAACTTATATTTATAAGCAAATAACTGCAGACCAGTCTAATTATAAAATATCCAATTCCCATGTTTTATTTAGTAGCAGAAGGAGAAAGTAGTTATATTTTTGAGATGGAATCGTTAACATAAGGCTCAATAAATTTTTTTTGCTTTATTTATGAGTAAAATCGAGACAAATATGCCAAAATTATTTGTATAGTAGATTGGTGATTACAGCGTTAGAAGTGCTGATTATTGAGGAGTGTTAATAAATGAGTATTAATGTTAAAAGTGAAATTGCCCCATTAAAGAAGGTATTGGTTCATTACCCTGGAAAAGAATTAGAAAATTTGGCACCTGAATTTTTAGAAAGATTATTGTTTGATGATATCCCTTATCTAAAGCGTGCTCAAGAAGAACATGATGCGTTTACCAAGGTTTTAAGAGATAACGGGGCTGAGGTTGTTTACTTACATGAGTTAACAGCAGAAGTGATCAAAGATCCAGTAGTCCGCAAAGAATTCTTAGATCAATTTATCGAAGAAGCGCGAATTAAAAAAAGTAGTGATAAAAAAAGAGTATATGATTTTTTAGATGCAATCAAAGATGAAGAGGCGCTAGTCCGCAAAACTATGGCTGGTATAAACAAAAATGAATTGCCGAAGCATACTGACACATTAGCTTATCACGCGAAAGATGAGTACCCATTTATCGCCGATCCGATGCCAAACTTATACTTTACTCGTGATCCATTTGCAACAATTGGAAATATGATTAGCATGAATAAGATGTATACTATAACAAGAAACAGAGAAACACTTTATGCCCATTATATCTTTAAGTATCATCCAGAGTTTAAAGACACTGGGAGAGCGTATGAAAGATTCTTCGATTATAGTATTGAAGGTGGCGACATTCTAGTTATTAATGAAAAGACACTTGCGATTGGTATTTCACAACGCACAGAGGCAGACGGAATCGAGAAGTTAACTCAACGCTTGTTCTTTGAGATGGAAGACAATGAGTTTGAAACAGTTCTGGCTTTCGACATTCCAAAAACACGTGCTTACATGCATCTTGATACTGTTTTTACCCAAATTGATCATGATAAGTTCACGATTCATCCACAAATTGAAGATAGATTATCTGTGTTTGAATTAACAAAAGGTGAAAACGGCAAGCTTAACATCAAACAGGACGAAGCACCTTTAAAGGAAATCTTAGAAAAACACATTGGATGTGAAGTGACATTAATTCGCTGTGGTGGTGATGATTATATCGTTTCTCAGCGTGAGCAGTGGAATGATGGTTCTAATACCCTTTGTATTCGTCCAGGTGAAGTAGTTGTTTATGGTCGAAATGATGTAACAAATGCGTTGCTGGAGGAGCATGGAGTTAAACTTCATATTGTTCCATGTAGTGAGTTGTCACGTGGACGTGGCGGACCGAGATGTATGTCGATGCCGTTGGTTAGGGAGTAATTGAGATTAGGTATCGGTTTAGTGCACCCTTTCGGTGATCAGTTTGGAATCTCGCCTAAGATATGCAAAACTATTGCTAAAGTGATATTCTCTCCCCTTGCGCGGCTTTCGCCTTACAGAGTTGTATTTTAGAAATGGACAAAAAAACGTCCACTTCTAAAATACAACTTATATGGGGATTGGTCTGTAACGCTGAAATGTAGCAAAATGATACTAATCAAAATCTAATTTATTGAATAAGGATGGTGGAAAAATGGAAAATGTTAAAGTTATTATTTGGGGTTTAGGTGCTATGGGTTCAGGTATGGCACGGATGTTGCTTAAAAAAGAAGGTGTTGATATCGTTGGTGGTGTCGCACGTGGTGATAAGGTTGGAAAGCCGTTATATGAGATTATTGGTGTAGATCCATGTCCACGTTCCCAGTCGCTTGTTGGCTTGCCAGAAGATTATATTACTGAAAAAAGAGCTGATGTTGTGTTGCACTGTACAGATTCATTTACAGCTAAGGCGTTTGATAAGATCAAGTTGATTGTAGAAAACAAAATGAATGTGGTTACGTGTGCAGAAGAGATGGCTTATCCTGTGGCACAAAGTCCTGATCTTGCTAGTGAATTAGATCGTCTTGCGAAAGAGAATGGTGTTTCTATTTTAGGAACTGGGATAAATCCAGGTTTAATCATGGATTTACTAGCTATTGTGATGACTGGTGCATGTGAAGAGGTTGAGCATATTACTACAAGGCGTGTGAACTCTTTATCGACATTTGGAAAATCAGTTATGGAAGAGCAGGGTATTGGGATGGATCCAGTGGTATTTAATAAAGGGATCGAGGAAGATACTGTTGCAGGTCATGTTGGGTTCCCTGAGTCAATTATGATGGTTGCTGATGCGATTGGTTGGAAACTCCAAAAACCAGAAAATCCGAAAAATCCAAAAGACAATGTGGTTCGTCAAACAATGGAAGCTATTGTAACTGATGTTGATCGTTTTGCACCAAATGGAAAGGCTTTAGCTGGTCAGGTAGCTGGTGTTGCTATGAATGGATATGGAATAGTTGATGGTGAAGAGAAGATTGTGATGGAGCATCCACAGCAAATTGAGCCTGATCAAGTTGGTGTTCAGACTGGAGATTATGTTATAATTAAAGGAACGCCTAATGTTAACTTAGGTAATTCGCCGGAAGTTGATGGTGGAATTGGAACAATTGCTATGTGTGTTAACATGATTCCACAAGTAATCAATGCGTCGCCAGGACTTAAAACGATGATTGATTTACCAGTGCCACGTGCCATTATGGGAGATATGAGAGATCGTATTGAAGAGTCAGCGAAAATAGTAAAATAATAAACTTGTTTGAGCAACTGGGGAACACGCTATGGCGTTTTAGCCAGTTGCTTATTGAATTTTAAGAATAATGCTAAAGAAGAAGGTTGATGAGATAACAAAATTTTGATATAATAATAACAAAATGATATCAAGAGGAGTTTTTGCTAATGGAAATCAGACCAAGCAGTGATTTAAGAAATAATTATACAGAAGTCTCAAGCTTAGTTAAGTCGATTGATGAACCTGTATTTTTAACTAAAAATGGTGTGGGCGATATGGTGGTAATGTCAATGGATACATTTAAGAAACATAATGCAAGAAATAAAATTCATGATACATTACTTGAAAGAGAATTGGATTTGCAATCAAACAATGAGTTATACAGCTTGAAAGATACAGTTTCGGAAATACGTGAAAGATTAAAGGTTAAGGCGGATGTATGACGTAGAGTTATCGAAGAAAGCCAAACAAGACTTAAATGAGATTATTGATTATATTGCTTATGATTTATCAAGCCCTGCTACAGCTATTGAGTGGGCAGATGATTTTGAGAGGACATTAGAAAAGCGATTGGAATTATTTCCATATGCTTATCCTGTTCACGCGTTTTTAGAGTCGTTAGGAATTGAATATCGACGTACTATCAAAGGTAATTTTACAGCGTTCTATAAAATCATCGAAAAAGAAAAATCTGTTATTATTACGTATATTGTGTATAACAGTAGAGATGTTGAAAAGATCATAATTCAAGATTGAGAAAATGTAGGAAGGGGTTGGAAGTATGGCAAAAAAAGGTGATTGGGTCATCATTCAGGCTACTGTTTTAGCAAAGGAAGACAGGGTACCGCTAATACCTGAAGATACAAGGCAAGTGCCGTTAGAAAGTTGGGTAAAGGGTTATCTTCAAGAGGATGCTGAGGTTGGAACTGACGCGAGTGTTCAGACGGTTTCTGGGCGTATTGCAACAGGGAAGTTGGTTGAGGTAAATCCAACGTATCGACATAGCTTTGGTAATTTTATTCCAGAAATTTTAGAAATTGACCGTCGCCTGCATAAGGCGCTTTATGGGGGTGAGACTTATGGCAACTAAAGGGAATAGTTATGAGGAAGTCATAGCAAGAAGACCTCAGATTATGCGTGATTCAGTCAGGATTGATTACGAATCATTTAACCAGGGGAATATTGCCTTTGATTATGAAAAAATGATGCGTGATGCAGCGTATCCGATGGATGAAATGCGTGAGATTCAACGTAGTTTAGGAGTAGGGAATACACCGATTGTTGAGCTTTCTAATTTGACGGCGTTAGCAAGAAAATATGCACCTGCTGGTAAAGGGGCTCGTATTTTTATTAAAGATGAAGCAGCCAATGCGTCGGGAAGCTTTAAAGATCGACGGGCATCTTTAGCAGTTTATCATGCGAAAAAATTAGGCTATAAAGGTGTTATTGCAGCAACGAGTGGTAATTATGGTGCAGCTGTTGCTAGTCACGCCGCTAAGCTAGGTTTAAAATGTATTGTTGTACAAGAATGTTACGACTCAAAAGGTGTTGGTCAACCAGAGATTGTTGAGAAGGCACGAAAGTGCGAGGCGTTAGGGGCTGAGGTCGTTCAACTTACAGTCGGACCGGAATTATTTTATACATTCCTATTGCTTTTAGAGGAAACTGGTTATTTTAATGC
>Ga0123355_10017407_pt1 | contig 11357 bp, 6 predicted proteins | sample TergutEmb28metaG_3_FD_89872 | JGI IMG/M metagenome (GOLD analysis project Ga0123355, IMG submission 89872) | Embiratermes neotenicus P1 segment gut microbial communities from Petit-Saut dam, French Guiana - Emb289 P1 | ecosystem: Host-associated > Arthropoda: Insects > Digestive system > Gut ...
AAAAAAGGAGAAAAAAGAGGACAGGAACCCCCCCGGACAAAAGAGGTGTTTAAAATGAAAAAAGAAAAAAAATGAATTGAGGGGGGGGGGGGGGTACTCCATTATACAGCACACAGAATTACAGCAAGCGATATTTGCAGTAGCATATTAAGACTACTTGCAGTGTGTTTATTACTATATGGTAGGTTACCATGACGAGACAATATGGTGAAGATCGCAACCACCTAATAACATTCAGCAAAAGTTTACCATTATAGAAAGATATCAAGTTTAGGCGATGACACAAGATCACAGACGGCAGGCGGACGGAAGGACAGACAGAAACAACTTGCAGTGTTTCTTGTTACTGTGTAGGAATATACAAATTTAATTGGAAAACACGTACGTGCGGTAGCTGTATTTCCTTAAAGCAAGAGCAAGAAATGGGAACTGCCATTTGCAGAACGGAGGGTTTTCAGATGATTTCCTTGCTGTAACATCGCTCACTGGAAGCTTTTGTCATTGATTGCTAATACAAATTTCCTGTTACTGGAGATATCTAGGAATGTCTTATTTCATAGTAAAGCAATCCCTATAAATTGCCTGCGGCCAGGGTTCATGGTAACGGTACAGAAAGGAAAGTTAAGATGGCGGTAATACGTACTGGTATTTACGTTTCAGTTGGTATCGCAGTGTCCAACTTGGCGAAAAACTTCACAGCGCAACTTTAAGTAGCAGCATCGTTTAATGCATACAGTTACACTATCTAGCACATTACTTAGATGTGGCTGTCTATCCAGAAGTTATTTGATAGCGTGCTTATTCTATAAAATCGTGATTTCAAAATGTTCTTCGTCTGTTGCAACGTGTAAGTTGATCACAGTGAAATAAGCGAGCATGATGTTCACAACTGCAACAATTTATCCTTGCAACGTCAACGGACATCATGCTATAATATAATAGACAACTTTTGAAGCGCAACTTTCTGGTACCTCACTGCTATGAAGTCATCTTAGTTATGCTCTTCAATGTTTTTCTTTCCTGGTGCCAAGAAGATTGAATGTGATTTGAGTTCCAGTAAAACTGCGTTCAATTATGTTTGAGATTATTAGAAGTAGAATTCTCACGATGAATGTGGTGGTTCGCACGGCGTTAATTTGGGATGAGTGTTTTTGAGGCCAGAGAGTAATGGGACTTTGTAAATGAATCGGAATTCTAACGGGCTTGAAGTTAGGTGTTTGGTGTGACGCGAGGTTAGACAATTTGTCTGGGTGAACACCTGTGACTTGTATTGTGTACGGTAACTGAACCTGTTTATTTCCGCAGGTGAAATTTACGTAAATTATTATTTTGCCGTGCTAACAGTAAAGTCATCCACAGGGTCTGAAAGTTACAACAAGTGCTTGGCTGTGTTTGAGTCCAGGTAAGTTGTTTCTGTTTAGTATCTTCAGAAGAGTAAATAATTTCTACCTCTGCACGATTCCATTCTTCCGTTACCAGTAGACATGAAATTAATTCCTTCTTTTTTATTATAGGTACACACCTTGAAACTATTTCCGGTGCTTGAATTTTGCCAACAATCTTCCTCCCCTTATCATAAGTTCTGCTGCCATATACAAGTGTGGGAATTATTATTATTGTTTCACAAAATTTCAAATTTAGCTCTCTATTTGATCATTTATTAATTAAATATCAAATATTACATCTATTTTCCTGGCCTCATCCTACAGTGGGTTTGCCGTCTTCATTTTCAAAAATAATTCGTTTAAAACCAAACTGTGTGAATAATGTGCCGAAATTTTCAGCTGGCAAGACTTCGGCGACGATTTGACAGCCCGACGCCAACTATGAACTTGGAAAACCCGGGATATTCTTTCTAGCGTAGCTCCATTCCAGCTGCAGTGGCCTACATTACGTCACTAAACTTGTAAATACATGTGTTGGCCTCTTCCTTTCTGTCATTTTGATAGTATGTTAAAGGTCAAACACACTAATTCATAAGTTCAAAATATCAAAATAAAACAAACATTTCGCAACTAAAATTTTCGTGAACACTTCAACATGTTTAAACCTCAGTAACCATCATTAGCAGGCTCTAAAACAAAAAATGTATGACTTAATGAGGAATGTTCATTGGTAGGTTTTATCGAATTCCAGTGAAGTGTGTAACAAAGAACAGAATGAGGTAGACATGTTACGCTATTTAAACATATACGCTTTACGTACAAAAGAGTATTCCAATAATTTATTTTTCCGTTTACAACATAGCTTTTTACATTAAACGACACTGTAAGAAAAGCAAGTCACGTGACAAGGTAGACTGTTTTGTTATTAATGAATAACTGCCTGTAAATCACGTGGATGTAAGCGGCCCTTGCCTTGTTTTACTTACCACGCCGACATTTGACCAGGCAGACTAGGAAAGACCACGAAAACATCATTAATATGTTCCGTGTCGGCCGCAATTTGTTACCGCCGTCCTTTCGCATAAAACTGAAAGCCAGAACCGCTCGAGGTAACGTGCTCCAATATCCTCTTTCCAAAATAATTTACTGGAACTCATGTTTTAAAAATAAATAATGGTGGAATACAGAACAGAACATTACACTACCAAGGGAATGGAAAGCAGCCTAGGTTACACACGTATCAGTCAACATTCTTTATTATGGAGTTAAAGAATTCGCAATATCTGTACCGAAATAAGTATTTATATTGCGAGCTTTTTTGCGGCATTCACAACTGATATTTCGCGAAAATATTTAACATGTCTACACAATATGTTAAAATGTTCTACAGACTGCCGGACGTCTTACACATGCCACAAGAAAACCATTAAGTTTTTCGAAAAATCGACACTACGTGGAGGATAAAAAAGATAACGGAAAAAAAACTCCATTCATAGGGAAGCCAGATTCGTACTCCTGTGCTCCAATTGCTGGGGGTGTGGCCACTTAAGGCTTCACCTACCGCAGGTATCAATCGTTCAGGTGTTGAATATGTAAGGCAACCTATTCACGAATGAGATATGAGAAGTAGTAGAGACATTTTCCAACGTTTTACGTCATTGACTGCTTTTGTTGTGTATTTGTTGTAGATAATATTCTTGTTGGTTTGCAAGGTGCAGTGAAGCGCATTCAGCAACCTCTCCTACCCAAATCTCATACCCAGTACCAACGCTCGAATGCGCCGCGCACTTTCCATGTCTCGCCCCCTGATACTTCTTTACTTTCCATAAATTGAAATTTCGCTTAAAGGAACACATCCTCTCTCAGGTAAAGATGCACGCCAGAAAACAGCAGAGCTACTCAAAATACACTCAGAGAATCACTTCACGAGATGATTCGCAGTGGGAAAGTCTCATATGGAGAGATGTGTGCTTTTTGAAATTAGTCTCGTAATTTAATGGGTTATGCGTGAAGCAGTTGGTTAAGGCACTACGCTACAAGTCGGAAGGTCATTGGAATTTTTCATTGACAAAATCCTTCCGGCGACACTATGGCCCTGGGTTTGACTCAGCCTCTAACAGAAATGAGTACTAGGAATATTTCCTGCGGGTAAAGGCGGCCAGTGCTTAGGGTTTAAAACGTTATCGCCTTCATGTGCCAATTGTCTTGAAATCTGTGAGCCTCAACTTTCTGGAATCCTCTAGGCCTGTCCAGGCCTGTAATGGGAATGCTTTACCTCGTAAATTAATAGCCAATGTCGTGTATTTTAATGTCATTTATACAGAATGGTGCAAATGTCGCTTGCCACTAAAGGCAAGTGTCAAATTAATGTGTCCCAACCGTACCGTCAATTCAGGATCTTCTATCTGCTTCTCAAAACATGGAGGTTAAAACGTATAAGGTGAGAGGTTAAATGAGGCGTGGTCCACAAGCCTTAAGATTTTGTACGTACGTAGTATTCAAATAAAAGTGTCGCTATTTGTGAATTTATAATTTGTACATTCAATAATTAACAGTTTTTACCCAAACGTATAAGAACAAAATTATAGTCGGTAATATAAACAAATGAAACTTCCTAACAGCTGAGCTGACAAATAAACGAAAGTACGAATATATATTTAATTAAAATAAATTGAACGTGTAGCAACAGTACTTATTTCATTCAAATCTATTCTTTTACTTCGTAAAAATTAGAAGAAGACGAACAAAGAACTGGAATTTTTAAGCTACGCTTAGGTCTTTAATCTCACCTTATTTTTGTATATAAAAAAGACAATATACATATCACGTAACATGGTAGCGCGTTCGCGTTATGTTCCAAGAGCCTGGTAACACTTCACTTGCAGAGAGCGCTTTAATGGGGATTTAATATCGCCAGAAACAATAAAACATACTTTAGTCTGCAAGTAAATTGCTCGATAATTTTTGACCGATTTTGAACAAATTTCGAACTTTTAGACAAATTTCCATAAAGGTTCCCAATATAAAATTTTATATAACAGTGTTTTTTTTGCTTGCGATTTAATGTCACCGGCAACACTCAAAGGTACTTTGGTCTCTATGCAAAGTGCCCGTTTTTTGACTGACTTTAAACAGATTTGGATTTTCTCGACACATTTTCACACAAATTCTCATTAAAAAACTGCACGGAAATCTGTCCAATGTGAGCGTCGCTGATACATGCGGACGGTTGACACGACTAAAGTAACAGGCGCTTTCCGCGACTGTGCTTATGAGCCTTCTTCTTCTTCTTCTTCTTCTTCTTCTTCTTCTTCTTCTTCTTCTTCTTCTTCTTATTCTCCTTCTTCCATTGCCACTACAGCCCACTGTGGGCTTTGGCCTGTCGGACAATGTCCTTCCATTTTTCCCTATCTGCCACCAACTCTCTCCACCTTCTCACTCCCAGCACTTGAAGATCTCTTTTTACTTAATCTTTCCATCTTTTCCTGGGTCTTCCCCTTCTTCTCGTCCTTTCCAGTTCTTGAGTGAAGTTCTTTTTGGGCATCCTATCACCTCCATTCTCTCTAGGTGACCTAACCAGCTTATCCTTAGCCCTTTTATCCATTTTACTATATTTTCTCCTCTGCTCATCTCTTCTAGTTCTCGATTCGTCCGACTTTTCCACTGCCCGTTTTCATATTTAGGACCATATATTCTTCTAAATAGTTTCCTTTCAAAAATTAGCAGAGCTTCTTCTTTCTTCGTCAACGCCCATGCTTCCGCTCCACACAACACTACCGGTCTTATTAGTGTCTTATATAATATAATTTTAGTAGCTCTGGATAAATGTCGACTCCTGAAGAGACTTATAGCGGCAAAATAAGTTATATTTCTGCCCAAAATACGTCTTTGTATTTCTTTTTCCACACTATTATCATTACTGATTAGCGTACCCAAGTACATGAACTCGGCTACTCCTTCATAGTGCTAATGAGCCTACGAAGCACAAACACGAGGACTATTGCATTGCAGACTGAGTCAAGAGATCTGCTCCTATTCTGTGGTTAATAAATAATAATAAATTGCTAGATAATCATAATTACAGAACAGTCGTGCAACATGTTGTTACGCAGCATGTATACAAAATTACCGATTTTTTAATTTATAGTATTTTCCTTTTAAATTCTCACTTGTTTGTGATAGTGTCCTATTTAGTGGAGAAAACCTGTCTCTCACCATTGGCATGTTTCAGTTGCTACATTATTCCGTCAGCCAGTTCTACACATTTACTAACTTTGCTTGCATCTTTTTAGTGACTGCTACAAAAATAATTTCGGCTTTCTCACTTCGCTCAGCCCGAAGGAGTATGTCTGAACGGTCGTAGTATATTTGTAGGCCTGCCCATATTTCCTAGTCCCAGTAAAATTTAAACTGATAGTTTTCTAAACCCACTTCAATTGGCTGATATTTCGAGCGTGAAATATTTGACAGAAGAAGTTTACCTTTATTAGCCGAGGTTTGACGTTGATCGCCTATCCCATCTAACGTTAAGGATAGGACCGAGGATATCTATATAGCTACTTCCCTCTGTATATTCGTATCACGTTAGAGGAAGAATTAACTTTCGTGGTCAGGCCAAGTAGTAATAGTATACGTCCTTGATTGAGATTCATGTGGACTAAAGGCTTACCACAAGGCCTGAGGACAATTTACTGCCTGCTGTCTTTAATTTCTTTTCAGGTTGGAAGCGGCTTTCAAATAAATCTACAAAAATTGTGATACTTTTCCGCAAGGCTGGAATAAAACCAGATACGAGGTTGGTGAAACACGTGACGTGTCCAAGTTTCAGCACCATACAAAATTATATACCAAATGTAGAACTTTACTAGTTTCTTTCTTAAATTTAAGTCCAATTTGCTGGTCTTCTGCTTGTTGAATACTGCTTTTTCCATGGCAATTCTGGATTTAATTCCACGTGTACATCTAACATCATTTGTTATCATACTACACAATTAATTGAAATATTCCATATCCTGCAGTTGTCTTGATGTATCGTATTCTGTATTGGGGACGACTGCCTTGTGATTCTCGTCACCATAGTTTTTTTTTTTTCATATTCATTTCCTTCCAACAACATCTTCCAATTTCAATAGTGCCCTAGAGCATCGCTTCTTCCTTAGCCATCAGCACAAGGTCATCTGCATATTTCAGAGCGCGTAGTACTTTCCCCTCATATTTTGAAGTCTCCAGAAACTTCAAGGGCATTCTTGCTAAGGTATTCCCTGTATAATTTGAATAGAATCACTCTACTCTCATAAAAAATTGTGGGATTTCTCGACAAATTGAAAAATGTTCTGCTCTTAAAAAAGATGTGGTTCTTATACCTTGGCTTCTTAAATTTATATCAGCATGCAAATCTGTTTAACATAGAATAATTATTACATAATCACCCTACACATTATACTTAATCTGGGAACGATTCTGTATAATATTGATTTTATAATGAAAATACAGTTTCTTTTTATTTCGCAAGCAAAATGTATTACGTTACACACAGTTCCTGACTAATCTTTTCGTAATAACCACATTAAGTGTAATTTTCTGATAATAAAATATAAAGATACCGTGGAAAGAAAAGTATGTAACTACGTCACTGGACAACTTCTTCAATCATTTTATCACAGCTTTCACTCAGAGTATTATCCCACCAGGACATATCGCAACATCTGTCCATTTTATTCCATAAAAAGTCTACTTACAACAATTTCACACGAAATCTATGTATTTTCTCCTCGAAAGTATATATACTCTTATGCAGACCTATTAAATATGCTTAATTTGATATCATTAGTAAGACCATTTAGACAGTCATACAGAAGAAAAGGGAGAGAAGCAGCTTTATTCACCACGTTGTTTAAATTTTGTTCATGATTGTGTTTTCTGTGTCACAGATAACGTTGTTTCTGCAAATACTAAGGTCAAATCCTCCTAAAATTAAAGTATGCGGATTCGTGGAAGTCAATCGAGGACTTAGGCATCGGTAAGAACTCAGTTTTATCTTATAAAGTTTTGTAACTTATCGCCAGAATAGATAGAACATGTGAATTTCATATTCAATTCTAAGCCTACAAATGACCACGAGCCAAGCAATGAAAGTACACTTCGTAGGCCAACTAGCTGCTGTTGACCAGCGCAGAATTCTTGGAGTGCCCTCTGACAACTTTAGGTACTTTTAATTATTGACAATGATAAATGGCCGTAGTGTTTGGAAAGTAGCTGAACACAAACTCAGCAAAAGTCAAGATCGGGAAATAATTTTCATTGTGTACTTTTTGAAGAAAACGGAAGCAGGACGAGAAACACGAAAACATCAACTGCAAGAATGAGTGTCTTATGTTGCGGTGTTTCATGTGGCAGTGTGCGAAGAACTGTGGCGGAAGTCGCACAGACAGCAAAGAGCACTTTATATCATCTCATGGAAACAGACTTGAAAGAAACTGGAAATAGACGAGCGATCTTTTCCTTTTCGACGCACGATGAATCAGTTTAACGGATCTGTAAAGCAACTACGAAATTTGAAACCGATTCATGGATAAATTCAAAGAAAAAATAAACTTGGTTCTATTTTGCCTGTAAGAGAAGTTTTACCTTAGTTGCATTTTAATGGAAACGATCTTGCACCAGGGGAAAAGTTCTCGTCATAACCTGTTCTACAGACAGGGAAGGGAGGATATGGATAGACATTACTTCCACAGTTCAGCAACAATATCGCGGCTTGGAATGACTATGAACGGAGTTGAAGTCACTGTTCGGTAAAATTCAAGGGGTTTATTTTGTTTATACAGCATGTGAGGACAGACATATTCCTAATGGTTTTATCCGTTTCTAATACTGGCGACTATCATAACCGTATGAATTATAATTATGCAAGCGAATTAAAGGTAAATTAATTCCTTTTGGGTGACACGTTGTGCGTATCAATAATGTGTTAATTATCTGACCAAACATAACCTTACAAATCTAGAACAATTGTCTTTTATGATATACTAAAAATATTTCGGCTGTCCAGATCAGCCATCATCAGACAGATGTGGGATTCACAAAGAGAATATAAAGGGAGAGGCCTTTTTTTACAGTGGAACGAAATATAACAATATTATGTAAAAAAAGGAAAAATAGGGTAAAAATTAGTGCTAAAATATTTTACAGAATTCTCTAACACAGTTATGAATTACCCTCTTTCGATCTGCATGGTTGTGTTTGGTCGGAAAATTATTACCTTAAATTATTTAATTCCCATTATTGTAACAATTCAGCCATTTACCACAGCGATCAACTGAATGCAGCACCAAACTTTTCATCAAAATAATTTGGTCCTACTGAATAGACAACAAGAAAATCTGTTAGAAAGAAAAGTGCTTAAACCAGCAATGTATTGACTAACAAAATTAATTTATCTAAAATTTAAGTTGACCAAAATAGCCTTTACATTTGAATATTATATTTACCAAAAACCTCACACACACATTTATTTCCTATTTATTGGCATAAACTTTTCGATGCTAATTTGTGCATCATCCTCAGTGCCATGTATTGTAATACACGGTTAGTTGTACAGGGGTCAGACGACAGACAGTTTTCAAGATATGAATCATTCTTGTACATACATGTAGTGAATATCTAAAGCTTATTGAATACTTTGATACAAATACGTCATCACCTGTTGCATTACTTCAAGTATTATTTTAAACTTATATTAATACCCAGGATGTAAATAATACAGGGTTGACAGCTCTTCAGTAAACGCAGCTTTGGGTTCCAAAAATAGCAGAGAACTTCTTGATTAGCCGAGAAAATATTAGCTTCTGAAGAAGAACTTTGTCCCACGGATTGAGTTAGCTAGTTAGTTGGTTAGTTATCGCAGTTATTGATCTCCATATCTGTTTTTTTTTTGGAAAGAATGTATACGAAATGCGAAAATGTTTTTTCGTAAAGCGTGTAGCAAGTTTCTGTGATACGAGAACCAAACAGTACACTCTGATATATGTGACTCACCTACCTTCACAAAGCACACAAAGTGTCTATGCCTTAATGAATGGTGCAGTAATCGAGACACACGTGTCAAACACACAGTACATGATGTTGCTAAACAACAAAACACAACTCGAACAAACCCAAATTATCGTGGACATCGGTGCCATCTGGAGGACTTTCATACAAGAGCCAACTGTTGCTAAGAGACGCAAACAGATTGCACTCAGTATGGTCCGAAATGTCCAGATTTCGTACTCTGCACCTTGTTGATCTGAACAACATGACGCAGTGAAAGGATCTGTTTGTAGTGTACGTCATATAATGAAGTGACTAGCCACGGATTGCTATACTCCGAACTGGAAGGTTGGAATTCCTTTTTTCACTACTGCCGTGATCTCTCCCCAATAGTCAGGGTGACGGAAGTAAGAATTTTACCAATTACGTTTACATTCCTCTAGTCGAAAGTTAAGAAAAAGTGGACATGTACATTTTGCTCTTTTCACACTTTTCGTAGTCTGGGGCGTAAGCATGGGACTCTGTTTTGCTGTTGATTTGTGTCTATAATAAAGAATATGATGATCGATAAATGTAAACTGTGTATTATAAAACTAGTAAGCAGTTTGTAAGTAATCCTGATCTTGAAATTATCAATATTTTACCACAAATAAAAATATCCTCTAGACATATGTGTTATGAAGTGTGTCCTAAAGATTACAGAATCCTGGGATGCATAGAATCAGTTTCCTCCGAAATGTTATTACCTATATACAAGACTGCACGATGGCACATGGCAGAAGAACACAATCGTTCATTGCTACCGTCGTAAGAACCTTAAATCTTAAAATACCTTCTGTTGAACAAAATGTAGTTTAATTTTATTGCAATTTGCGTTTTGTTTCAGTTCATGTCTGCCATGGTGACGTACGTAGTGATCTTTAGTACAGTTCCAGATGAGTTGGCAGCAGCTCTGTACTGCAGACAGCACCGCTAATTACTCTGCAGTTCGCAAAATTACAGCAAACCCCGATCAAAATCACATCGAACGTAGAAAATACTAAGCAACAATAAAAGTCAGGAAATATCGACAAATCGAATTAGACAAAGCTACTACTAACAAAAACACGCAGACTCTAAACAAAATAAAAGACAAATATGGAATCAACCTCTCATAAAACTTAGGCATGAGAAAGTAACTCCTGACTGACTTAAGACACGCGATGCAGGCATTTCCTTTAAAAATGGCGGTTGGAACACAAACGTTCAATCGATCATGAAAAAATTTATAAGGAAATAAAACCGTGACCAAGCAGGTTGCTTCAGTACGTAAGTAGATGTAATAGAAGTGCATCTGTGTATAGATTTCACGATATTCCAGATTATTCCAGAATATATTATCAAGAAATTTAGAGTGAAAACTGCGTATACCGAAACCACAGGGGACAAATATTTTTCCACTGCAAAGAAGTTCCATTTCATAGAGGTAAGCGTGACAAATCAGTCTGCTACAGTTTCATCACGGGTTCATCAGGACTTCATTAAATATAATATGATTTCGCTTTCTGAAAGTGTTTACACATCTGTGAGAAGCTTTCATTCCATTTTCCCCACATTTTTAAAGCCACTTATTTTGCGTGATCCCGTAACATTGTTTTAGCTATTGGAGTGCCTCTGGTTGTGGCACTTACAGCCTACTGCCACAAAATATCATTGAACTTACAGCATACGGTCACACAATATCATTGCACTTACAACCTACTGCCAAACAGTAACAAAGCACTTACAGCATACTGCCACACAACATCATTGCACTTACAACCTACTGTCACAAAATATCATTGCACTTACAGAATACTGCCACACAATTTCACTTACAGCCTACTGCCACACAATGTCATTGCACTTACAGCATACTGCCTCACAATATCATTGCACTTACAGCCTACTGCCACACAATAACAT
>Ga0123355_10017408_pt1 | contig 11356 bp, 5 predicted proteins | sample TergutEmb28metaG_3_FD_89872 | JGI IMG/M metagenome (GOLD analysis project Ga0123355, IMG submission 89872) | Embiratermes neotenicus P1 segment gut microbial communities from Petit-Saut dam, French Guiana - Emb289 P1 | ecosystem: Host-associated > Arthropoda: Insects > Digestive system > Gut ...
CGTGGGTCATACAGGCTCCCAAAGGTACAGAATATGGATTGTATATGGAGGTTGTCAGCCTGGATTCCGTTCTTCTGACAGTAGGCAGTTCTGTACTCTGAATTCCTGTTATGACGTCTGGGAGTAACTGTGTTAATAACCGTAGGGAGGGCCCGACTGTTTATCTAAGCGTCTGCTCTTAACCGTTCTTTATTTTAAACTATGTAAACAAAACACGTCTAAATTTACTTCGTGAAATTTCCTTCGTTCATTCCATGAATTTTGATATATTAAAACTTTGGTAGCCCGACAAAAGCACAATTCCACAGTCTATGTATTTTTCTATTACTGGACTGTGACATGTTTTCGGCATTGTCGCCATCTTCATGGAGCTTACACCAAAATTTTTTTTACAACGTACAGCGATAAATAATTTACAATAAATATACATTTGTTCTGATGTCATTAGTGCGGATTGTGGTTAAAATTATTATTATTATTATTATATACACACATATATGTGTGTGTGTGTGTGTAATGTTGCTAATATGGCGATAAGACACCATACAGGGACGGAATCCAATTTTGATCAAGAGTATATGTTGGTAAAAACGACTAATTTTAAGGGTCACTTATACATCTTTTAATCACCGCAACAGACAATTATATAATCATCGTATTAACAAAGTTTTATATTTTATACATATAATAATTCTAACCACAGTCTGCACCACTGCTGACTTCACAACAAATGTATGTTTCTAGGAAGTGAGTCATCCCCGTTGTGTGTGCGATAAATATGGGTGGTATACAGTCCAACACAACTATGTCAAAAAGGTGTATATTGACTAAATAAAAACAACTACATGTTTCGGCCTGAGTTGGCTATCTTCAGGTTGCCTTATGAAACTATATGAGGATTAACTATAGGCATGCATGTGCGCGTGTTGTAGAGATCTCTACATCCCGCCCCAGTAACGTGGTAGTTAAACAATTAAACAATTGACTGTTATTCTAATAATAAAATATAGATCTAATAAGTAAGGCAAAATAAGTAAATAAATGTAAATTAACAACTAAATAGGATGAAATGAGGGACGTGGTTCAATGGAATTGGCTGAATCGCACCATTAAAACAATAAAACAATAGAAACGGGTTGAACCCGTTTCTATTGTAGGAGTAGGTTCTAATAAATTAATAGTGCAGATTACCAAAAAGAGGTGCACTTGCGGAACGAAACACTCAATATGTAGAGTAGCAAGACCCGCGCAATAACAGTAGCAAGTTGTGAGTCTCCAATTGCGCTCTCTTCTTCATCGTTACGTTACATCGACAGATACTGACTGAAAATTATCATGAAAATCGTCTCGAAATCTATACTTAGTCACTTTTATCATTTCGTGGATTCTGTTGTAATGTGACGGAGGACCAGAAGGAATTGTCCGACATCACACATCACATCATGATCTCATTCATAAACAGTCAAATTTAAGTTAAAGGAATGTGTCTACTTATACAGGACGTGAGTTGATGTGTAGCACAAGGCTTACTAACTAATAAGATGCAAGCAGATGTGGAAATCATGAAAGAATGCGTCTCATAATTATGAACTGAGCGTAGCTCACTTCGAACAGTTAGAGTGAATGATATCATAGGCGTTACAGAATATCTTCCTGTAAAGAATTAACCAGCTGGTCTTTTTAGTGGAGATATATTGGGCGGAGGCACCTGGCGGCTAAAGTGGGAACGTCTAAAGGCGAGGGAAAGCAATGGCAAACTACCCCCAAGAATTTGCCCAGGATACAGTGTGCCAGAGCCTCACCGGTCACGTGACTGGGCTCTGGTTCCTGCCAAGCCCAGCCTTCAAGGCTGAATACTAATGAATGATAGTGGGCAACCTGTGACGTAGGAACGGTGTTTTTGCATATATGCTTACACGTACTTATTTGTTTAGATGAAAGCCAAACTTCTGAAGTTAATATTAATCAATTAAAAACACAGCGGTTTGGATTCAAATGCAGAAATTGTTCATATTCTGATTATATGGATAGGGAGACGAGTCTCTGTGGTGACCAGCGCACTGGGCGAACTATAGCGGAATCTGGTTTCGGGTGTAAACAGGGGGCGCAAACGCATTCTTATCTCCGCACCGTTCACACTGGCTTCGGGACCCAACCTTCCTCCTCCCGAACAGTAGCCGGGAGCTCTTTGTCCAATAGTGCAGCGGCCGAAATATGACGCTGAATCCTACTCGACTCCATGTGGTGCAGAAGTTTAAAGAAGACTGGAATTACACCTCCAAAATAAGACCAAGGCTCATAGTGGGCTGCACCACCGCTGCTCAGTACGTAGGTCGTACCTCGCTATTCGTGTTACCAATAATGTTCCAGCAAATACCAAGCATCTTTAATTATTTTCTGCTGCTAGTACTACTGATGCCACTACTGTTACAACTAACACCACAGCTACTACTACTACTACTACTAATAATAATAATAATAATTCTAGTTCCACAACAGCAACTATTACTCCTGCTACTACTACCAGCATACTGCAGTACATTGTAAACTTTTGTGCTGAAAGGACGACCTGTAACATACTTCAGGCCGTCTGTTAGAGTATACAGTCAAACTAGGTTACAGCAGCCTCAGTGATATCGGATCTTCCGTTGTGACGGGTATTTTTTTTATTCCCTCACTCTTGCTGTACCTACCTCGGTTACGCTGATCATTGGCGCATATCGCATTTTCGGTTAGGCCGGAATTCTCCGATACTCCCTACTAGTCTGCTTTCCTTTGCTCTACCGTTCGTGGTAAAATAGTGGGCACTTCACAAGAGCTAAAATGTGCAGCATTTAACAGTAGTGTTGGCGCTTAGCTGGCTACCGATCACAGGGATATGAAAAGTCGATAAGTAATGGGATACCATTCGTGATCCTGGGACACCGCACAGACTTCCGGACGTGACTGTATAATCCAATACGTAGGGCAAAGGTCGACAGCGAATGTACATGCATGTTTGGACCCCATGTAGCTACTTATTTTCGTTTATCATTGCACGCGTTTATCTTGTATTACCTTTTTGCTCTTCTCTTCGCGCGTAGGACATGAGATCGATTTCTCCTCGGATACTCAGTCAACAGAGTAAGCTTTGTGTGAACTGGTTGCTTTCTGTGATGTTCTTCCTCAATTAGTAAACATTTCCCCATGAATTCCGAAGTATACTTCTGGATACACAGTAGAGTTGTCAGTACATACATTCTACATATCCATCTGTCGTGCAGTGGCTTAAATTTATGTTCCACAGAACGGCACGACACGGACACTACTTTTTGCTTAGCAGCATTTTAAGCAAGCGTTAATTATTAAACTCGAAGAAGCACACAAACATAACCAATTTTTATAATAAAAAAGAGCTAAAACGAAGGTGTAATAGGTGTTTCTGGATGTGTAATGTGTATCTATCCATTCTCATTAACAGCAACATTGCGAATATACGTAAACTAGAAAAGGTGTTAAAATTAACAAAAATGTTAAAACTCCAGGACAATATAACATTAACTCATAGCTAGACAGGTATGCACCAGAAGAGTTTAAACTGAGATTACTACAATTTAAAAAAAAAAAAGTATAGAGAAAATCGTATTCCAAATGAATGGAGAAATGCTGTTATAACCCCAATATTTAAGAAAGGTGACAGAAAGAAACCCAAAAATTACAGAGGAATTAGTATTCATGACACCTGCTATAAGATATACTTTAAAATCTTTGATATGAAACTGAAGAAGTACTCAGAAGTATTTGTGACAGAAACACAAAATGGATTCTGAAAGGGACAGTTTGCCTTAAATTATTAATTGAAAAAAAGAAAGGAATTTAACTTGAAAACACACTTGGTGTTTATAGATTATGAGAAAGCATTCGATAACATACAAAGAGAGATGTAATTTAACATTTTGAAATCCAGACATATCCCAGACACATTGCTAAAGGCAATAGTGGATATTTACACACAAAACAAAAATTGATAAAATTTAACAACAAACTGTTAGAACCAGTAGAAATTAATAAAGGATTACGCCAAAGTTTCCCTCTTTCACTTACGCTGTTTAATATACATTTAGATGAAATAATAACTAAACGGAAAAATGAAGACATAACCGGAATATACGAGTATAATGATGATGATGATGATGATGATGATGATATACGTAAATTTAAAAGGCGTTAATTTGAGTTGCATTTTAAAACGAAATCTAATCGGACCTCTTTTCAAAAACGTCCAGACCAACTCGGGGGCGCACCCATCCTCCTATGCACTGGATACCGGGGTTCTTTCCCGGGTGTAAAGCGGCCGGGGCCTAAAGGTATCCATTCACCTCCATATAGTGCCGAAGTTATATATGCCTGCATGAGTTGGACAAGAAAAACCTTACTTTTTACCTCGCATATAATGGACTCCCGTAATGGGTTTTTGTAGAAGACGTCCAGAGATCTGTTATAAACGAAGTTGACTGTACAAAGTTAAACCTATGCTGAACCACTTTAATTCAGACAGTATCCAAAAAAATTCTGGTTCTTTAACGTCAATTTTATCATTTTCTCTTATTATGTCGAGGTCTGCCTTCGGTTTTCATATCAGAACTATATGTTGCAAGCGTAATACATGTCCCGCCTATCACTTTCACCTTATTTGGTTACTTTATAATATTTAGTGAAAATTACAAATCTTGAAGCTCCTCATTATACAGGTCTCTCCATTTTCTATTCACTTCATCTCTCGTAAATATTCTTACACCGCATTCTCAGACACCCTCAATCATTGTTCTTCAATATGAAACACTAGTTTATCAACCTTGTAAAACAAGAATTATTATTATACTGTTTACATTATTAAGATAGCCATGGTTAAATAAACTATTTTGAACTGAACTGTAGGAGGCGTTCCTGGAAATCTGCTCTTATTTAGGTTAGTCATGACGAGGAGAAAATACTACGAACTTTTTATTTCAGATTCAGTCACAAGTTGTCTTTCTCACCGAAAAGAAACTCAAGTGACACAGCAAAAGTTCTAAAACGAATATTTCCCCTCTATCCCACCCCTCGCGTGTCTGCAGTAACCGTATTATTGAGATTCTATCCATCATGTTAGCCAATAGAGAACATCTGTGACGTGTTATATTCTTCTGATCTTATCGGGAAGACTATACATTCTTTTCCTTTTTTTAATTTCTTCTGTATTAAATTGCCTGCCTGTTTTGTTGCTGACGTGGTAGGAGCAGTAAATGGGTAAATATCTCGTTGAAGAATACCCAATTGTTTTGTCCCTCCCCCTTTTGCCTCCCATACAATAGTTAACTAGAGCCCAGCGCGGCACATAACAGTCTCCAACGACCGATAAAATTAATGCCCACATTCACCACAGGTCTATACACTTTTGTTCATATAGAACTTTCTATACCAAATTATCTACCTATACTCCCGTGACGATATTCTGTGGTGTCGCAGATGTTTAACATTTTCTGTACGCCACAAATTTGCTATCGCTGTACGGATTACAGCGTAACGACTGCTGCATGTACAATTTGTATAACATTCAGGACCTCTTCCCTTTTGCCCAGATTATATTCAATTGTGTGTTTCTTATGAGTATCACAGGAAGCAGCGATTGTACCTGCAGGCAACATTCAATTATTTGTCTTTTGAAACGGAGAAGTGTGCTTGCTTTGAAGTAGGAAATGAGTTTAAATATAATCCAGAGGATGATGCTTCCACCAGCGTAGTAGTTTTTTGGTCACTCGTCTTTGGGCCGATAAGCCAGGAACCGTGGTTCGATTCTTGGCAGAGATGGAAAATTTTCTTCATCTTTAATCCGCCCAGTGTTTCTCTGGAACTCATGCGACTTCAAGTTCATTGGGCACTTGGGGCCTCGTCATCCGGAGGTAGAGTTGATCACCTCAATCTAGAACTGAGGTCAAAAGTGAGTGGCTGTTACTCTACTCCTACATACGCCTTCATGGCCCGCACAGTGACTTTTCCTTTACTTTACTGCCCAAATCAAGAGTGCCTTCAGTCAAAACGATTATCCCTTCCCTCCCCACAGCTGCAGACTCATCAACCAGTGCATTCACATCATGTCTGTGTTTAAGTCTTCAGACATTAATCCGACCAAAGCTCTCGTCCCTGATTTCCAGATGGGAGCCTCTCCCAACAGCAGGAAGGCGTCTAGTTACCGTGAGCTCTTCCTCAGTTAAGATTTACAAAGCACAGTTTTCACATCCCAGCTATTCGTTTTATACGAAAGAACTTTTTACTCAGGAAGGGACTCAACCGGCCTTTTTGGTTGGTTGCTTGCTTGCTTGATTTGTATGTTGAGTAGTTAGTTTGTGCTGCAGAGGTTAAATCGGAATAAAGAGAGACCAGCCATGATAGGATTGGCTGTGTGCAGTGCAAGGGACAGGGATAATTCCGACGTTTCTTCGTCTTCAGAATATCCAGAATACCCCTGAACCCCCTCAGTCTCGTGTGCCGTTGATATTGGGGGATTTTTCCCCGGGCATTAAAGTGGTCGTAACGTGAAGCTCACTGCTGTCTTCCAACTAGTTCTGAAGTTAAGAACATGTGACATTATTAAGTAATGTTAACCAACAAAATACACTTTTTAAATTAACGTTTTAATTCAATCCTTCTTGTCTTCTACATTTGTTCCTGCATCCTGCTGGACTAGCATAAGTGCATGAAAAACATACCATATAAGGCTGTATGTACAATGTAGTCTTCCTGAAGATGAACATAAGATGTTCGAAACAAGTAGAAGACAAGAAGAATTGAATCAAACCGTTAATTTAAAAAATGGCATTTTGTTGGTTAACGTTACATACATACATGTATACATATATACATACATACACAATGCACGGTACAAAAAAAACATAAAAAGCATGTGATATGTTTCTTAATTCAACAACATCGACAGATTTACACTTAACATTTAAAAAACAATAAACCAATGTATTTATAGTATTTTCAGTACAGCATGGCCTACCTACATACATATGACCACTGTCTTATTTTTTAGTAAACTTGGAAAAGCCTTGATTATCAGGAATATAAGTTTAAAGACGTCCGACAACTTATGCAATGTCTACGTCATGATGACATGTGGTGGAGTGGAGACAGTGCTGTAGATTTACTTTAATAGGCCTATCTATATTATATCTGTGGAGAAGGGTCATCCTTGGGAAGCTCTTAGCTGCTCAGCTAGTCAGAAATTTTATTGCAGTTTCTGCGGGTCGAAATTTTATTGCCGTGTTCACAAGAGCCCGCCGCTGATCTGTCGCCGTTCGAAGCCACAGAGTGCATTCTCAACCTTCCAGCCTACTTCAAGATTCAATTTCCGATCTACGTTCGGTGTTCGAAGTGGTCTCTTTCCTGCGGGATTTCCGATCAAAACTTTGTATGCACACCCCTCCTCTCCACTCATTCACCGCTACCTGTACTACGTCGGAGCTCATAATTATTTTAATCTTTCCCTTACTTAAAAAAGGCAGTTGAACGATTAGGCCCTAGTTACTGTATCTGCTGACATTACTTGTCAAAAAGCATGTCAGATGAATGTTTATTTTGTTATTTGTTTCAGGGACTTGTCCAGTAACAACATAACGGCATTAACTGAAAGGTCTGTGGCCGAGCTTCCCAACCTAGAAGAACTGTAAGTAATTTGGTTTTGCAGTTTGTGTCTACGATCGTCAATTGCATGTGAAATTATGAATTTGTACAAAAAGCATTAATTTCTTACCACACAGCACATTCTAGCAGTTGTAGCAGCGGTGTGAGAAAGAGTCCTTACATGCTACAGCTTATATTACCAGCCCTAGATGACATTTGTGGAGCACTGATGGAATTAAAATTTGGCAGAAGTTGGCCGAAGTGCTTAGAGAAAACTTGCTGCCGTCCTACTTTTTCTACCACAAATCTCAGATATGCCACCGTGGTATTTTAAAAATAAATCTGTTATTTCCATACACAGCAGTAAAGTAATCAAGATGGAATGTGTTCTCAATGAGTTATAAAATGAAATTTTTTAGGTGTTAAATGGTTAAACGTCACCTATCAAAGGGTTAAAAGAGAACATCGCCTTTTGCGTACAATCTAAGGTCAGACCGATGAAATGCCTAGACAGGCAGTGAGGGGAGGTGGAGGTGTGGCTTCAACCCATTGAAAATCCTACGCCAAAAGGAGGTGGGTTGTCAGCAGCACTCTCCGGCTGCTGTACGCCCGGGAAAGACCCGCCACCCTTTGTACAGCCCGTAACGGGTGGCTATGCAGACAACGTTGTCCGTAAAACTAGAATGTTTTAAGTTACGGCATGGAAACTTTCACACAGGAGTGAAACGTTCATTGTTTTTATTTGGCACTGAGGATGACTCTTGACGAGATTATCTTTATCTAACTTTGCGTCAGGAGTCACTCCTGCCCCTTGCAGCTATAGAAGCGTAAAAGTTGCTATTTAAAAATGTATGTTCAAAGTGGCGTCTGGAATTTTGCCTCAGAGTGTTATTTCAAGCAGCCAAAGTCTGTTATGTTAGGTTGAAGAAATCCAACGAGATGCAACAGTACGCAGATATTTATTTACTGCTAAATTACTCTACATGTTTCGGACGTCCATCGCGCCCATCATCAGGAGTACATGAAACGGTAGTTGCAGCTTCTAGTATAGATCGTACTATCTGGGGAGCAAGCTTCGTCAAACGTGACCAAATAAGGACTAGTGTGGGACCGTCGGTTTGTACCAGAGGCTGCAACTGCAGTTTTATGTACTGATGATTGGCGCGATGGACGCCCGAAACATGTAGAGTAATTTAGCGGTAAATAAATATCTGCATACTGTTGCATCTCGTTGGATTTCTTCAACCTAGAATTACAATGCACGGAACCACGAAATAAAAGCATGTTATTTTGTTTACTGTTGTCAGCAAGTTCAGCAAATTCTGTCTTCCGCACGTGTCAGACAACCGCACTATCAGGACGTAGCAGTGGCAAAATCTTGTGACTTCTGTATAATTCTCTCTCACAGTCAATTTAGCCCACTTCTTTGCCGAGAAAGGACAGATTTGCACGAAATTTCGTATAAATATTTTGCCATTTGGAAACACCCGAAAGCCCTACTCTTTTAATTTCCTGCAGTCAGTAAGACATGATGGCGGATGCGCGAACTCTTGACATACCCCTATAATATTCGTATGACTTAGTTTTAGGTCCTGAAGTGATGTATGAAAAGGTGTCTTTAAAATAGTTAACTTTTATTAATACCATATATTCTCGAATCTAATCCGCACTATTTTTTTGCCGATTTCGTAAATGAAAAAAAAAGTTAGTTCGCGGTTCTAATCCGCACCTTTCCTTCAACCGCCCTTTGCCTATAAGGCAGACTGATTGAATAATATTGGATGTTATCAATGCTTTAACCGTTATCCGACTAACGCGCCGTGTGTGAAGTGGCCATTTAACTGCCAGAAGTACAAACGCACCAGAGCTGATTAGTGCTGCGGCCATTTAAATTCTTAGTACATGCATGTAGAGGCATAGAATTATAGCCCCACAAGTTAAATCCACATTATATAATGGTTTGTGGTCAGATTCACGCTCCGGCCACTTTACCCAATTACGTCCATATGCACCTCATGAATGAAGCGCTTCGCACTATTTTTTGCCGATCTCTTAAACGAAAAAAAAGTTATTTCGCGAATCTAATCCACATCTGATTCTTTAGCCCTCTGAAACTGTAAAAAGGATGCGGATTAGATTCGAGAATATACGGTGTATAACTATTGTAAACTCTACCTTATCAAAACTGTGGTCTTTCAAATTTAGTTGTAACTTTCTTTTTGATGACGATAAATCATGAATCATGGGAGCAACGCATGTGAAATTTCAAACTAACACAAAGTATATACTGCGTATTGTAAACCTAATATTGTTTGCAGACCAAAATTTAAGTTTCTGTCCAACAAATACAAAGGACATGTAACAAACCTTTACGTAAGCACTAGTTTCTTCACATAAATAAACAAATAAATAAATAACAGACATTTGTGACTAAGAATCATGCAGTAGGTAAGTGAATTTTATGAGCTGTGTTCCGAAATCTCTGCTTATTTCTTACAGCAGTCCAAGGAGTATTCTCGGACTGCTTGACTTTTGAAGTCAGGATCGATAGACTCTCCCGAAACATCGGTAACTAACTACGAATCAACACTACTTACATCCCACAAGAACGAACATCTAAAATTTTTGCCTGACTGGTGAAACGAGCCAACATTTGTTGACCCCTGGTTGTCAGCAGTGATGTAAATATTTGCACATCAGTGATCTGTAGAGAATTTATTTACAGTTCTTATGTATAATTTAAAAGGAGGTGAATACTTTGAAGACTATGACGTCATTTTCTTTTCGGTGTGCTTTCTCTGCAAGAGTGTAGCGGAGTGCATAATATTATACGTGTTTCTTCACTGCCTTCATCAGGCACAGTCAGCACGTGTTTGTCTTCCACCATTGTGTGCAACGTAGTGGTTTCAGAACGAATGCAACAGCCTAAAATGAGGTCACGGATTTAAGTCCAATGGATGTCTTACACTTTCTCTTCCACCGTACTTTCCTATATTCCCCTCAAGACGTCTAACCATGCTGTTCGCACGAATGTTGGTAGTGATAACCTCACGATAATCTTCATTGGATACAGGCACTTTGGGCTGGTTGGTAGGGGTTAGAGGAGGCTGGAGGAGAAGACAACAGTAGGCAAAGGGGAGAAGCTTCAAACGTTATCATCAGCATTGCCCATCGGACTTATTTGCGTTGCGTTAGCATACAGATATGGATTAATGGACAACTTTCAGAGTATATGCAAGTCGTTAAGGGGGTGGTGGTGGTGGTGATTTCAAAGGTAGCAACTGTAATTATTGGAACCCCTAAACCACTTCTGAACTGTTGAATTACTGTCCGTAGAAACATACTGACACCAGTGCATCCTTCTGATCTTACCTGTAATAGGCTCTGTTTAACGGTGTACTGTCTACTGTTGTGTTCTTAGCATCATCATCATAAAAGCCTTACACATTATAACAGGAGAAACCCGCTCAGTAAATTTATATACCCTCATGCTGAGAGTCCTAGCATAAAAGTGTCAAATACATCATGTGGGCTGCTGGAATTCGTTAATTTTTTCTAATGTGATCAACATTTCACGTTCTTGTGATGTCTGTAATACTGCTGACTCATACAGAGCATTGCACACACAGTCAATGAAGTCTGTTTATAATCTTCCTCAACGCACAATTTCACAATTCTGCTCCAGTGGTCCATTACTTATCGCTGTCAA
>Ga0123355_10017409_pt1 | contig 11356 bp, 6 predicted proteins | sample TergutEmb28metaG_3_FD_89872 | JGI IMG/M metagenome (GOLD analysis project Ga0123355, IMG submission 89872) | Embiratermes neotenicus P1 segment gut microbial communities from Petit-Saut dam, French Guiana - Emb289 P1 | ecosystem: Host-associated > Arthropoda: Insects > Digestive system > Gut ...
ATTTGTGTCGTTCTATGTATTGTTGTGTGTCAACACAATTGCAGTTGACAAATATATCGTATCATTTATCATAATACGGGAAACAACTGAACTCACTGTGTCAACATTAGTTAAGTGTTATACAGAAACAGTGATGTTGAAAGTGTCGCATGTTTTTGTTGTTGGTAGTAACATTGGATGCACAAGCTGAGGAGTGCTGGCTACCCTCTCCATTCGCATCTTTCCCCTTCACTTCTCCTACCGTGCATTTCCATGTGCCATCAGATTCCGATCCTACTCTACCAGGCGCTATGCCAAAAGATGGGAGGTTTCAGATTCGATGCCCAGTAGGGTCCTTGGACATTTTCAAGTGACCTATTCCTTCTGTCCGCATTCTGTAAGCCTTGGGGTCCACTCAACCTCTAATAGAAATAAGAACCAACGAATTTCCTTGGGGGTGATACATGGCCAGCTCATACAGCTGCCATCCTAGTTGTGCTGAATATCAAAGTAAGAATGGATGCCCAACATTTCACTTCCCCTCTGAGTCTTCACGACTTGTTATGGGAAACCTTCCCTTGCAATGTCTAAAGTCTGGGTTCTGTGATAGGAGTTCACACTGTCTTGACAGTACAATTTTCCTTACAATATTTGGAGCATATTGTAACATGGTTAGCCCTCAGTGCTGGCCTTGGTGCACTGTATGGGCCTTTAATCCCTCACATGCTAATGGGCTTTGTGCAACATATGGTCATGAATGCACTTAAGGGTACTACCAATTTAAAATCCCTCCATTCTTGGCAGTAGTTGGAAATTAAAGCCAGTATCATTGAAGGGCAAGTACTGTGGTAGCACAGTGGTTAAGGTGTTGTGCTACAAATGGGAAGGTCGTTGGTTCGATTCCAGATGGTGTCATTGGAATTTTCATTAACATAATCCTTCCGATCTCACTATGGCCCTGGGGTCGACTCAGCCTCTAACAGAAATGAGCACCAGGAGTATATCCTGGGGGTAAAAACCAGCCAGTGCATAAGGCTGGCAACCTTAACCAACATCCTGGGCCACTGTCACGTAATCTGGGAACCTTAACTTCCTGGAACCCTCTGGGCACCTCGCGTCTGTAATGGGGCTGATTTACCTTATCACTGAAGGGTTTGTAAAGTTCGGAATCCAAGAACACAGTGAGTCGTCATGGGTTTCAATAAGCTGTTCCTACCTTAAAGCCAAACTTGCCTTTATACTATGTGCCCCACTTAAACAAAGGAAGCTTCTAGTGACCACATTAGAATGCTAAAACAACTCTACTGGTTATGAAAGCAATGGCATTACCAAAATGAGATTACACATACTTTTAGTTAGATTAAGTCTTAATTTCAGCTATTTAAACACACAAACAGTTGAGTGAAATGCCTTTAAGCTCAACAACCATAAATCATCAAGCCAGAACCTAAATTTTGGTTTCCATTATTATCCATGTCATACATAATTTTTCAGGGTATGTGGTGGCGTAGTTAGTTGAGGCACTGCACTACAAGTCAGAAGGTCATGGGTTTGATTCCCGATGGTGTCACTGCTTTAATCTTTCTGGCCACATTATGGCCTTGGAGTCAACTCAGCCTCTAATAGAAATGAGTACCAGAAATATTTCCTGGGGGTGGAGGCAGCCAGTGCTGAATGTCTATAAATTCTAGCAGGCTCCGACTCCTGGAGCCCTAAGGGCCTCTCCAGGCCTGTAATACAATAGCTTTTCCATAATTTTGCACTGTTGTAGTCCTCATACATAACCAACATCCTTAAAGTTTATGTTAAAATGTACAACTTGCCTGCCAGTTTACCATCATGAGTGATGTCATCTGATGATATATCAGGTACTGGACTCAGAAGTACATCATCAGATTCCTGATTACCATCTTTGGTATTTGAAGATTCACTTTTTTCACCACTGATTACAGAGTGATTACTTGATACATCATCAAGTATTTCACTTTGTTGAACTTTATCTTTGCTTCCTGGTTGCTGACTATTGTCACTGGAAGTTACTTCTCTTGATTCTTTTCCTTGTGGCACCACCTATATTGGAAAGCAATAAATTATGGAAAGATTGTTTGGTGGTTGAATAAATTCTACTAATTCAACTGTAACCCAACCCCTCAATTAGTATGATTCCCTGCCATATGCCATGTCACAAGTAGAGAGGTTTCATATTTTTGTGTCTATAATGAGATATTTCAAAATAAAACCATGTGACTTGTATGTTGGCATTCTTCACTCTCCTACTGTTTCACAGATCACTCTCAGCTCAGTCAGCCTCTGCCTCTCAATAACTGAGGTTGACTGCTTTCAGGATACTTCTTCAATCACTCAAAGTATTTTATGCTGCCAAAAAGTATTTTTGTTTGATTACAACAACTTTCATGCTTCTTGAGGTTATTTTATATATTATTACTAGTACTTCATAAGCATTTGGAACCAAATAGGTGTTTTACATTGAAAATAAATTCCACTGTTTTGGACAGACTTAACAGCTCCAATTAACCTTTTGGCGCCGGAATTTTGCGGCCGTTCGGCTATTTAAAGGGCTCAGTGCGCGGCCACTTTAATGGCCTTTTGGCTGTTTAAAGGGCCCACTGTGCGTCCACTTTAGTCGACGTTCGGTCAAAAGGTTAATAGTGAACAACCAGACTACTGTGTGTGTGTGCAGACCACATTCAGTTCTTGTGCTCACATGTAATTGTACGTTTGCACCCATGATGGATATAATCTAAGGATCCCATCTGTACTAATCTGTCCCTGTCACAGACACAAATAAACATAAAAATCTTACTATACTTTTAGTGTAGTGTCTAGCCTTCATTCTCTTTATTATTACACAGAAGCATGTTAGAACCGTGACAGAATAGTCAGTTTAGCAACTAGGCTATTGGCTGGACAATCTGGGATTCAAACCCTGACAGGGGCAAGAGACTAAACTTTTCTCCAAACTGTGCAGACTGGTTCTAGGTCCTACCCAGTTTCCTATTCAATGGGTAATGGGGATGGTGGGAATGAAGCTGCTGGGGCATGAGGCTGACTGCTCATCTCCATCTACTGCTGAGGTTAAGAATGAGTGAAGCTATACCTCCATTCCCCATATGGCATGTACAGGGACTTTACCTTTCTTTACCAGAAACATGACAGATTCCAAGTGATATACAATGAAGATCTGGGATTTCATATGTTGAGCAAAATATTAGTCCTTCATTTTATGAATTCAGAATTACCTATGTAGATAAGTACCTAGATATTACAGTATTCAGTCTCTCAACATTTGACTCATAATGTATTTGTTCACTACTATGTGTATGAAAAAATGTACCAATAAATACTACTTTTTAAAGACATTATTCTGTAGCGGCCCTGAATATATTGGCGACATTTAGTAGCGCTGCAAACAGAGACCGCCTTTAAGTAATGTGGTGAGTTCAGTTCAAGGTCACAAGGGGGAGAAAGAAAATATGCACAAGGAATCACAGGCAGTGGTAAGGTTATTTGTAACAGAGCATACACAGACCTAGTGCATGAACTCAGCATAGCTCTAGGCCTGGCCAGCCTCCAATTTTACATGTAGTAGAGAGACGAGAGTGTAGCATACAGTCAACTGCACTCTTCCATCTAGTGCTCAAGTCTCTTTGCACATTATGTTACCCTGATGCCCACTGCATACAATTCTGTAACTTTTAATTGCTGACCTGATTATTTAGATTCGGAACCCCTTCCTGTGACTTCTGTTTCTGACTCTTTTCTTCATGAATAAGACGTCCACAGCCATCCATGAGCACTGAGGTAAATGGACCAAGTTGTATCTTATTTTTTGGAAGAGGTGACAGAGATACAGCATCAGGTTCCAGTTGTACATCATCATCATCATCATCCTCATTCATAACTGAAAATGGTCCAAGAGTCATCTTCTCTTGTGAGATATGAATGTTTTCACTTGCAACATCATCATTTGGCTCAGCTTGGTGTCCACGTAAGTGAGCTAACAGAGCACAACGATTGTAGAACAACACAGTCTGTGCACACGCACGGCATCCGTATAAGATAGAAACACTACGACGCTCTGTGTGATGCAATAAGCTGCACTCCAGAAGGAATCTGTCAAAGCAAAACAAAATTAACTTATATGATGTATATACAGATTACTACAAAATGCCATAAAATACTGATAACAATTTCAAAAACTTTCAGTACAATGAATTTAATAATAAAACACTGTAATGTGGATTTCCAAAATATATAACAGATTTCTATCAGTGTACTTGTAAAAAAAAAAAAGACACTGAAGTATATACTAAGTTCAGTCAATGTACTGTGATATAATGAAGTTTCAAAAAGTGAGGTAACACACTGTAATGCCAAGGACTCTATTCTGACATCAGGGTATACACGGCACATGGGTAATCAATGGTTAACATAAGCCTCTGTCCCACCATGGCATCAAGGCTGGTATCATGGCATAGAAGAAATTCATGTCAAGTGTCTGTAGCCAGGAAATAAACAGCTTGATTTATGTCACTGTCTATTGCAAATCACTTGCCAGTCAGGCACTGCTACAGGTATCTCAGAGATGGAAATCACTGGGCCCATGATGCAAGCCATTCTCATTACTGGTTATGGTGCAACAGCTGGGAAGTTACAGACCACCCACCCTACAGTTCCAATTTGGTGCCCAATGATTTCTCTCTCTTTTGACCCCTTATGAAGCATCTGGCTGGCAAGTGACTGTAACAGGTGCTTGCATGAAGAAAGCATACACCAATTGAAATCAGCTTCTTCTACACTGGGATATAAGCCTTGGTGCCATTTGGGACAACTGCTTATTAACTGTTAATGGTAATTACATGGAGATCTCATGTGCAGAATGTGCTACTCATGTGCCATGCAGATATGAAGGTCACACTTAAGCCCTTATCATCAAGGCTTATGTTACCTTATTTCTTGAAACTCCTTTGTAATTTATTGCAGACCACCTTATACTCAGTAACTTTAACCGAATACTGGATCTTTCTGACTTCACACAAATCATCAACTCTTTATGCATTAGACACCACAAACTGTAACACATGGTGAACAGAAACTAATATTTCTTTGAGTAAATAATATTCCTTTACAAAGGAGTCTTTTTAGCAGTCAGACAGTCAACTGTGAAACACACAGCAACATATAAATATATCTTCAACAGTAATAACAATAACAGTTCACATCCTCAACTTTGAATCAGTAACCAGCTCCCCCAGATTTGAATGCCTGTTCCCACAGCGTAAAGGTCTATATTGATCACAATTTAAAATCTGAACAAAAGACGAACCCAAGTCTGGGGCTGTCCCACTAAATTTAGGACATATGTTCACCGACTAACATATCCTCTGCCTGTTATGCCACAACAAGTGTACATGAATATACTTAACACCACACCACCAAGTGCATTATCTGAAATTTATAAACATTAATTCACTAAACTAAAACAACAAATGATCAGTCAACAAAACTATATTTTATCAGAACCACACATGTTTCGGATCAATTTTTCCTTCATCAGGTGTATACAGACTTGAAATTTATAGGCAACTGCAACTCATAATATTTCAATCTCAATACCTGTGGGATCCCACATTACAAAGTAAATGTTACAATAAAATTGTAATATGTAAATAAGCCAATGGTACATTAAATGAGACAAGATTAGGATTAAAGTCATTTGCTAAAATTTGTGGTTGAATAGGCCAAGAAGTTACATATGGAGCCTGTAAGTTCTGCAGAAGATGAATATGTTTATTTCTTTAACTTTTTCACCAGGCCAAGGGAATGTAAAGCAAGTTTGTTTTGCATGATAGAATTTATCACAACTTCTGTAATGAACTTAATATATTAATAATTATATCCCAGTGGCTACATTTTAAAGAAAACACATTTTGCTTATATTTACATTTAATAACTCCTTTATGTTTTATGTTTACAGACATATTCTTGAAGTGTTTAGTTTTACTACTGTTACTTATATCTTGTGTTTACATCCTCTCCTTTCACTAGTCAGCTCTCAAGTTCTCCACCAGTAAGACAGTAAAGCAGTAAAATTGTCAGATAGTGCTAAAAAAGTTATTGTATGGCTATTTTATTAAACAACCATGAAAATTTAAAGTGACAATGACACATTTCAAACAGAGTATATCTGATGATAAGCCCAGAAATGTGAAAAAATTAATATGTTCATGTGACTTCTCTTTATTTTTTTTTAAAGAATAATACATGTTAATTCTAAGGCATAAAGATATGCTAGGCAATCAAACAAGTTGCAACACAGGATATATTCTCATTTAAATTCCCTTGGAAACAAATTTGTTAAACAAATAAAACATTTTACTTGTAACTCAGATTATATAGAATCATTATTTTTCATGCTGACAATTGCTAGTCACTTCCCATCAGCATACCCATTGTTACACACAAGCCTACTCACCAGCTTGCTCCCATGCTATTTATTGCAGAGTGTGTGAGTCCTCTGCCAGTCACTGTGCTCATTCTGTACGATCCATACACTGAATATAGTTGCTACAGGAAGTGTCATGTACATGTCAACAACTCACAAATACGTGAAAAGTTTTCAAGCAACAGGTTCAATTCTAGGCAGCAAGATATGTGCTAGCTGCATCTGTGTAGGGGAATTGTAGTTCACAGACTCTATTACACAGATCATGAGGCAAGACTGAATGTTGTGAACTGGTACCTTCAGGGGGTACATCACAGAGAAACAGGCCCCATGCTTGTTCTGTTTGGTGGTGAAGCTTGGTTTGAACCAAGTGGCTAAGTGAACTCTTAGAATAACAGGTTTTCCATATTAATCCACAAAGTGCCATCACATGATGCTAAGGTTATGTGTGATGTGCTACAAGTGCAACTAGGATTACTGGGCCCATTTTCAGCAAGACATTACAACAGCTCATGCTACAAACTATCCTGTGCATTGTTTAGTGTTTTTGGTAACAGGATAATAAGCAGGGGATTGTGCCCTCTTCATTTACCAGATCTGAACCCATGTGTTTCTCACTTCTGAGGCATCTTACAGAAAAAACAGTATGGCAATAATCCTGGCCATGAGTATAATCAGCAAGAAAGCATTTTCAGTGTCACCAGCAGGATTTTGATGTCCAATGAATCTGTTTGTCAGACATGTGTCTACAGACCAAATGAAACTCTTTACAGTGTTTTATTTAACTGTGGTGAGCAGAAACCTAATATTAACTGCAATACAATCCACTAAAACATATACATCTTCACTGATGGCAAACTTGAATGGCACCATTCATTGTGCTGCCTGCTCTTACATAAAATGGTCTCAGTGTGGACTGACATGTTTGTCAAGATAAAATAAAGTCCCTATATGTAAAACTATGAATGTTGATGTCTGTATGATTGCCTGATCAAAAAGGACTTTTGGTGCAAATGAACCATCAATAATCAACATGTATGTTACTTTAAAGTGTGTGACACATATCACTTACTTGTCCCCACAGTCTCTGCAAGAGAAGAACTGATCAGAACTGTAGTGCTGATTGTGTGCTTCTTGAGGGACATATGGAGGTAAGGCTTGCAACAAAAGCTGGTTTTTAACACAGTTCTGAAGATCAGGCACCAAATCTTTGGTTGGACTTGACACATCTACAGCTTCCACAGCTTCCACAAGACTCACCACCTCCTGGGAGAGAGACAGTTTCTTTAGAGCACAGCTACACAAGAATGCTTGTAAGTAATGGTGCCTCTTCTAATTCAGCATTAAGCATGTAGACTGAAAACAGCTCTCAAATCCTCTCATCTAGAACTAACTGATGCATTTATAGATTTCCAAATGTTCTATGTTTCTAAATCATAAGCTTCTGAGCAAGACTCAATTAAGTTGATTATGTAATAACAATTTATAAATATGAAAATACAACACAAGTACAGCAGAATCCTGATAGTGTGAGGTGAATGGGATTGAGCTTGCCTTACATTACTGAAAATCGGATTATGACAATTAAGAACATATGATTACTTACATAGTATGAGATGCATACTGTATTAATAGTGCTGTGTATGTAACATTGTACTGAAATATCATTGTGTACAGTATGGAAGCAGAAAAAGAAGAGAAGGTACACTATTAAGGTAGAGTGTAAAGAAATCAAAATCTCCCCTCTCATTAAAGACTCAAAAACTCTTTTAAAGCATCAGCTTGAACAAAACAACCTCAAACAAATGGGACTAAGATAATAAATAGTGCACTGTATTACCTCCCTAACTTATGTTTTAGAAACTACAAAACTGGAACAAACACATTTCATATTACACTGTTAGTCTACTTAATACTGTACTTAAATGCTGGCTTGGTGTTCTAAAGTTCATCCAGAATCAATTTCCTTTACTTTATTGTTTCAATATCTGCCTTATTTCAGGATAATATATATGTTTTTTTTTTTTAATTTATTGACCCAAGACATCTCAGGATAACCAGCAAGGCAGCTAATGCATGCTTACTAGATCAATACACTGGTTTATCCTCTCTTTCAACTTCTGAACCAGTTGATTGATGTCCACAAAATATGGTATGAACATTATGCCATTAGAGGCCACAAAACTTCAAAATTTTAATTGTTTACAGTTGTTAGCAGTAACATGGAAGACACATAAACTTATGATGAGGGAGTGACTCTAGTACTAATAAAAAATGTGGAAAATCCATTCTGATACAAGTGGTGACTATTAATAAATTTCAAGCTAATGGTTATTTATGTGGAACTACATCTATGGTATTATCTGAGAATATATCCTCATTCTGTTGACTGTGTTATACAGTACAGTTCCACTGATTCATACTACAAGCATGATTGTTATTCTTACTTGTATAAAAACAGATTCATCTGCTAAGATTAATTTCTTTCAATGTTACCACAGGAACATGGATGGTATGGGTACGTTACTCATGTGGGTTCCTGGAAGAAACACCTTAATACCTACAATTTTTAGGCCTCCTATAAAAACACGGATACTTTGTACTATGCTCATGACTGCTACCTTTCCCATCTTTAAAAATTCACCTTTCATAGTTCTCCTGTTATCCAAATGAATGGCATATAACATAATCAGCATTGATAAACAACTTATGAAATTATGAAACAAACCCTCCTAACATTAACTACCACTATCTGAAGCTTCAGATAAGAGTTATGGGTTGGGTTAACACAGAAACAAATATCATATCTTAGAAACCCATTCTTTTGAGATATGATGATGTGCCACTGGGTGAACAGTTTGTGATGTTTCATGATAATGTAGTGGCCTCATTTTCAACTGTTAATATGTCTATCAAGAATGATGCCTTGCCCCTTGAAGATGAGGCTACTATGTTGCCTCAAAATACCGGAAACTGATACCCTGTTATAAAGTGTCATATCTCAGATGAACGGTATCAACAGCAACAATGCTGCGAGAATCTCAAAATTCACAAATGTCATATAATGTGGGTGTTTTGGCTTGCATCAAGGATATTTCTTCAATGTGTTGAACCTATGCGTACAGTTTCAAATGAACCACTGTAAAGGTCTCCATCACACTCCTGCTTAAGAGTGATTTAAACATCTAGCTCACAATACTCAACACCCCATTTCTGCTTCACTGTCTACAATGTTGTTAAATTTACACATGTAATATGCATACCAAAACTTTCCAATCATGCTATACTTACATACATTCCTTCCACTGTTGCTGTTGCAAAAGTTGAAAACACTGTACTCCAGAATCTTGAACATCCAAATCAATTTCAGCTAAATGAAGAGCTCTGATTTCATTAGCCTACATCTGTTAAAATATACGTACCTCAATTTCTTGTAAATCTGCCATTTACATGGTTTCTCTTAGTATCTCATCAAATGAATCCACTGCATGATATATTTCAGCAATATGCTTTCTTGCTTATACATTTCAGTAAAATGGTACTAAAACTCACACTTAGAAATTATATGTAGAATATGTATTGACAATAAAACAGATACATTTAATACTTGCAATCCACCTGAGAACATAAAACAAAGAATATTACATTATGATAATGCAGTTACAATATGGAGATAAGTTTTATAAATGTTCATGTTCTACAATACAGAAGAATGATTACTGTATATAGAAAACTTGGCTTGTATCTTGCAAACTACAAATGTGAAAATTATTATTATTACTAGCATCAGCATTATCATCTGTATCATCATATCATCACCATCATCATCACAGTTTAAAACATGGTGATACACATCTGTCACTAAGGCATTCTGTTATGTGCTCACTTATTCATGAACTGCAAATACACATCATACTTGTCAAATACTGTTTTCCACTGATTTTGATGTATGGTTGCTGCATAACTGCCACCAATACTTTTTTATTCCAAACTATTTGAAGAATTATGGAAGTGTGAGAATGTGAGTAGTATGTATTGAACAATATTCTGTTAAGGTACCAGGGTAAGAATGTATCATAAGAAGAGTGTAAGTAAAGGTTTTATGAAAACTGGTGTAACATAATTGTAAACAGGGTACAACAGTAAAAACATTGACCACTGTGTCAAAACTATTATCTACTTCACAGAAGATTGTAAGCATAGATTCCATGGATTTGTATACAATTTCTAGTTTTTCTGTTCACATGATTTCCAGAATATGTTTCCAGTATGACAAACCTTATCTCATGAAACTCTTACCGCTTAAAAACATAAATCCTGTGATGTCCAAAATACAAGATCTTGTATTGACATTCCTACAACAAAATATTGCAGATTATAATATCCTTATTTTTATCTATATTTCATACAAAACCCAAAGCCACCACGATAGCTTTCGCTTTCCATGAACACAGAATTTCCTTCGACTCCCACAATGCACTGTGCCAGCAACCTCATATGTTATGAGAGACACCTGTTGGCGGGTTTTTAAAATATTTAGCAGGTTATGGTACGAGCGTGTGAGGGACAATGTGTGCTTAGTAGTTGGCGGTGCTTGCGAAGGTGTCTGACATTTTGTTGTCGTGGTTAGTACCGAGTATGTGCTAACGTAAATCGTGTGCTTTACTGGCATTTAGGCGGTTCGCATGTTGTTTCGAAGGCGTAGAACTGCGAAGAAACGCTGGTAGAAGTTACGACAGGAGGGCGCTTTAGGCCTAAAAACACTTGTATAGAAATAACTGCCATTTAAAGAGGCAAAAGAACATAATAAATCCTGTTTAAGAATTGTGAAAAGAAATGGTTATTGTGTGCGATATATAGATTATAACTTCAACAGAACAAATAAAAGTAAAAAAAAAAAAAAAAAAAAAA
>Ga0123355_10017410_pt1 | contig 11356 bp, 10 predicted proteins | sample TergutEmb28metaG_3_FD_89872 | JGI IMG/M metagenome (GOLD analysis project Ga0123355, IMG submission 89872) | Embiratermes neotenicus P1 segment gut microbial communities from Petit-Saut dam, French Guiana - Emb289 P1 | ecosystem: Host-associated > Arthropoda: Insects > Digestive system > Gut ...
AAGAAAAAAAATTGGAAAAAAAAAAAAAAAAAAAAAAGTGACTCACATTATAGGAAAAATGACCAGAATGGGAGCTGTGACTAGTCTAAGAGAAGATGGAGGCACTAAGAAGTGACAGTTACATCAAGGACAGGCGAAGGGCAGATACTGGTAAGAGAAAGCTACAGGCAGCATATTCCTCTAAAACATAGTCTACCAATTTACTATTCCACTATTTGGAAAATATATTTGGGGCTGTACATACAGATCACATTCTTCAACAATGGCCACTGCAGCATGTCAGGCAGCACAGATTTGCTTATAGTATTGTATGCGTAAATGTGAACATGTCCTTCAGTCAAGTTTTGTACCAAATGGCCAGTTTTCATGACATTTCATAAGCAAATGCAGAACCCACACGTCCTTACTATTAATTCCTTAAAATCAATAACAACAGCATAGTTATATGCATTTATGAGGTGGAAGTCATGTCTTTAAAAATATTCTACAATAACTAACATGAAGTGTCGTTGAGAAGGCCATAACTTTCAACCTTTAAAGGAAGTTCAGTGCCTGAAGAAGAACTAACATGAAGTGCATAAAATTTACATGTAGTTGAGGCAGAAATGGAAATGACAAGCCAGGGAAGGGCATAATACAACCTGCTTCTCTGCAGTCACAATACAAATCCAGTTTTTTAACTCTTATTTTCTATTATTTATTTATTAAGGGGATTAGTACAAACTCAATGTTATATTCAATCACAAAAAAACTTTAGCTTCAAACATATTTGTCTTATCGAATGATTTAACATGCCAATATAAAAGTAAACAGTAGCCACTGCAACACCTAATTCCAGGGGTGCATATATTTTCCAAAAATCTAGAAGCCACCTCACAATTCTAGGTGATAGCTGAGTGACACGAAGGAAGTTCCATACCCACAAATATTAGGAACCACCATACAAAATTGTTTTCCAGGGTTTGTGCACCGAACAGATTAAAGCTATATTGATATTGTAACATAGACATCCTTCATGCAATGTAAATTTCTCACATAATAACAAAAAACATCTCTTTTTAGACAGATCTGATATTTCCAAAGTACATGCTGTCTTAATTTTTCAGGGTGGAATGTCTATGATTATGTTGAGGCCAGAAGACATTAGTGAAGACAAGGCAGGATGATCGGACAAGTAACTTGTGTGGCTAAACTTAACAAATGACACATCTGTCCTTTCACATGGCTCTTGAAATGGGCACCATGAGATTTAATCTGTCCTTACCATAGCCTTTGCAGAACTCTGTTTGGCAACAGCTCGCAATTGGAGGTGCAACACTGCTGGCTCACTCTGCTTAGCACATGGTTCATCCAGTACTGTCAGTCCAATGCTGTCACTTTTCCCATCTGAGCGAGGAATCTTGAGGAAAGCATCAATGTCCCCAACTGCTGGTATGAAGTCAGGAATGAATGGCCGCAGCTTATAGTCCAGTTCTATGTTTTGTGGTGTGTAGCTGGAAAAGATAAGAACTATAGCAGCTGACATTAGGTGAACAATGCAACACTATATGTGACTAGTATCCTTACCGTGTAATATTCTGGAACAAGTCCTTTACCTCTGCTGAGACTGGCAGGTGGCTGAATTCATTTGGATCATATGTCCTGTAACGTGAAAACAAAAGTCCCGTGGAGCAGGTATATTTGCAGTATTCAATTAATAACTGGAATCAAGTGAACCCCTTTTTATTGCCAGAATAAAGAAGTGACTAATCTGGAAAACAAATGCAAAAGAAATAATAAACAGTGGATCATTCTACTAAACAACAGAACAGTTATTCCTGACCTCCCAAGTGAAAGCACCCCTTTTACTACTCCATGGGTACAATATGACTCAATGTGAATTAACATATGAATTGCAATGTTTCACACTTCTTAATACAGCTGTCAAATGATATAAACATGGAAATATCAGTGGAAATGGTGATGATAAAAAATGAGAAAGCAAACAAACCCTTCCAATATTGCAGCTTCAACATTAACATCATCATCATCATCATCATCATCTTCTTCTTCTTCTTCACTGTTATCTGACTGGTCTGGGGTCTGGTGAATCATGTGCTGGTGCGTTGAAATATGTGATGAACCTGGGCGCAGGATTCCCATTATTGCCACATCACGTGAAGGACCTGCCATGGACTAAAATTCAAAAGGTACATATTCACTAATTCATAAAGCAGTATATTTTAGGACATGATGCAAATTTATATTCTACATTAATTTAACCCCTTCATGAAAGCACTTTGCTTTTCTACTAAGAGTGACAAGGTTAAATAAAGGTTCTCAATTTTAAAAGTGTCAGCTATGAATGGCATAAAGCAAGGGTGATACCCATTCAAATTTCCCTCAACCTACATGTGCTACAAACGGGTGCTGAATATGAAATGGGCAAATGGCATCACTTTCAGCAAATACAAAGCATGCAGTAATATGCCAGTCAGCCTGCCTGCGTACCTTGTTATCATAATTTGTCTTTTTATCCTGGAAACTGTACAGATCTCTATCTTTGGTATTATAGGATGTTGGGCTTTCCACCTCTTCCGCATCCACCACGTCTATGCTCTCGTCATATAGTGTGGCAGATGTGAACTGCATCAATAAGTTCAGAAATAAGTGATGTACTCAAACTTACAAGCTTCTTTGTTTTAAGAATCCAGTACAAGTTTTAAGACTTCTCATACAACTCAGGCACTATTTCTTGTTAAGTGTACTGCATTCTATTCCAATGTTACAAATTTCATAAATGTAAAACTTACTATCTTACAGTGATCCTAGCAGCTAACAGGTTTCATTACATGTATTTTACATAAATTGTTCAATGAGAAAATTCTGAATGAATTAACCTAGAGGGCCTACTCTTATTACACTGACAGTGTTTGTTGTGTCCCTGACCACAACAGCTATCATGAGAGCTTTTGTGTATATAACACATCCATCCACCAGTAATTTAGAATCTCTTCCCCCACCCCACAGTTCAACATATTTAATTACACAGCAGTTTCAAGCTGCCAACCTCCAGCTTACAAACAGGCCTTGCACTTTCAAAAATACAGTAGAATTCCTTTAATCTGGCTACTGATGATCTGGAAATCCTGAGAGTTCAGCACTTGAGGAAAATACTTCCAGGACCAGATATATATGATGTGTGACCGGACGTTTTGCCACTAATAACTAATACTGTGACCTTATTTTTTGATGTCTGGACTTCACTGGGCTCATTGAGTTGTTATGGCTTCTAAAGATCTCAAGATGAGTAAACAAGGGACTGGTGACAACAGGAAACATGTAATATTAGTGATTCCTCAGAAACTTAAATAATTAGAAGGCTTAAAAGTGGCAATAGCTGAAGTGTGGTTAAAGCTTCACACAACACTGCATCATCAACAACCTATGATATGAAGAAATATAAAGGCTAATTACAATAGTTTATGGTACCTGCATATGCATGTGAAGGGCCTTTTATAAGTGACAGACATTGAAACAGCCTACATACAGATACTGAAACAGCCTAAATTAGCCAAATTTGAAGCAATGCATTCCAAAGGAAAACCTGTGAATTGGGCCTATGACAACTGGAAATGCTATGTCTTTTTATGATGAAATGGAAGTAACTAACAAGTACACATTCTAAGAGGACTGTCTGATAATACAGAATACTGGATGAATTGGCAACTGTCTGGTCCTGTAGGTGCCAGATTGAAGGAATTCTACTGTACTTCTTTACACATGACAAAGTTCTCATCTCAAAGGTATTAACAATTTTTTTTTAAAGTTGACCTTCAGTTCTTACAATCACAGTGGACTGTCAATTGTTTACCTCAATCATGCTGTCAAGATTAATTTAACATACTTCAGAATTTGTTTCTTCAAAAAAAATATGACCTCTGTGACTTTGTTTGCACTCATTGAACTCTGTGGTGATGTAAAAATAACTTCATGAACTGCACAGGAATTTCTGTATTACCATCATCTATTACTTTGGCTGTTCATGCTCCTAATAATGTAAACCATGTCTCATCCAATAAAAATACAAGTTCTCATATTTTATTTTTGTTCAGTACTTAACATGTAATTCAAACATTTTACACTCTTCTGCATATGGTTCTTTTACACAGCACTGTTGAGGGCTATTTTTACAAAACTTTCCACCATATTTTAACCATGGAGCATACTGCACAAAAATATTACAAATGAACACACACAACTTTAGGCAACACATGCCTGTTACACTTCAGTTTATATATATATATATATATATATATATATATATATATGTATATTAATACACAGTCTTGTACAACATAATGTTGTACAAGATTGTATATATATATATATGAACACTAAAGAGTTAAATTGTATAAATTTTAAAAACAAATTGCAACCACCTGAGAAGCATTTGTGATGAGAGATTACTAATGTGTACGTGCACGTTCTATTCACTTTATCAGCAGCAATAATACAGTCAGTGTCATTAACACGCCAACGCACCAAGAGTTTATATTTTCCTAACCTCAGGACACAATCAATCGACCTCTATATATTAGGGCGAGTAATAAGTTACATACGTGCACTCCTGCGCTAACCCAACTTGATGTTGAAGTTGCTCACCGTTATCTGCACTATATTCACAGTAATCTTTTACAGAAATTATTAGTGCAATTTCAATAATGCCATCAACAACACAGGTTATTTACAGCGCCTACCGAAAAACTTAGAGGTTTACAAATATCGAATTTTGAAGGATGTAAAGTCACTATGACCCACGAATCGTGAACACACTAACCGCCTCGTCACCATAGGTTACTTATACAGCAATGTTAAATGACTGACCACAATATTTTGTAACTCTCACTTACCTTCAAGCGTGGTGAGTGATCGTCATCACTGTCTTTCTTACCAGACATCTTTTTTTTCTCGGTAATATTAACTGTTCTGACAACAATGTACCACATTTATTTCCGTGCTGCACATCACAACCATCAACTCATAAACACAGTTTCTGTCATTTTTCACACACGGAATGTTTGTGAACATATGACACCACTGTTGCCAATACACCACACATTGTGCATGTAATCCATGATTCATACGTTAGTATCAGCCACGCGTAAGAGAATTAATAACACTGGAAAGAGAGAGTGCCTTTGTGGTAGTTGTTTCAGTATACGGCGACATAATCAGCCATTTTAGAAATATTCTTCCTAACGTACTTTTATACTTTTTTGCTGTCATTCCTCGTACTGTATTCTTTGTGCTTGAACAAAGTACGACTTAACTTCCCATTCTCATCTATTGCGTATTGTGCATTATGTTTAGATAGCCCAACATATTTAGCATTCTACTTCTTCGTTTTTTGCGGGTGCAGTTAAAAGGACTGAATTGGCTCTTGGGGTTCGGCCTCGTGAAAAAAAATTAAAATTTTTCGGAGTTGCAGTAAACATTACGGCTCGTTCACTCTGAACTGTGATGCTTGACGTAATGTTGAAAAATCTTAACTCCTCTTCGAAGCACAGTTCTTTCAATTAGGCGAATTTTTGGTCTCCCATACTCGTACGAGTATGTACACAAACACGACTTTTAATATTCTGAGAAAACCCCTGGGATTTCGTAGTTTAGTTTGAAGCACATGCATATGGCATTGCAGGGTTGTATATTTTTTCGTGGTTTCTAATACCAACAACGCTCAAGACCACAGATCATCTAGTATCTCAAGACGCCCGACATATTATGCACTGTGTATGTAGAATACACTGTATACGCTAATACATCGTACGCTTCAACCAAACGAGAACCCGTTTGACCATAGATTGATACGGATGTTCGTATACAAATCCCAGGCAATGTAAACGACAGTGATATTATACCAGAGGAGGCTCATCGTTGTGTGGTGTTGTTGCAGTAATGTTTACCGCTGTGATCAAAAAGTACGGTGAATGCTGCCGAGTGCGATCCAACGGAAAAGCAGGGATCTTCAATACTGGAAGTGGCGATTCGAAACTTAGTAACAGTGTGTGACAAGTTTCAACTTGTTCGGTGCAATCAGTCGACTGTGAGCTACGGTTGAGAGAAGGTGTGTTTTAAAGTGTGCCGTAAATCATGGATCACGAACAACGCATTAACATGAAATTTTGTTTCAAACTGCAAAAAAAAGTGCTAAAGAAACACACGAAATATTAAAATTAGTTTATGGTGATGCTGCAGTGACCATGAAGACGGTTTACAAGTGGTTCGAGCGATTTCGTAATTGTTGTGAATCGGTTGAAGACGAGGAGAGATCGGGACGTCCTTCAACACCAAAAACCCAAGAGAATGTTGTAAGAGTAAGCGAAATGATTCGATCAAACAGACGATTGACTATTAGGGAAATTTCTGAGGATCTGAACCTCTTTTATGGTTCCGTTCAAAACATTTAAACAACAGATTTGAACATAAGGCGAGTGAGTGCGAAATTTGTTCCACTTGTTATGACGGTCGAACAAAAGCTACAGCTTTTGTCAGTTTCATTGGAGTTGCGCGATCATGCCGCTTCAGATTCCAGCTTTTTAGGAAATGTCATTACGGGAGATGAAACCTTCGTCTATGGTTATGATCCTGAGACCAGGGTTCAGAGTTCTCAATGGAAATCACCCAGTTCTCCTCGTGCGAAAAAAAGCTCATCAATCAAGATCCAACATCAACGTGATGACGGTGATTGTGCTTTTTGACCTCGATGGAATTGTGCGAGCTGAGTTTGTACCCAGGAACACTACGGTGAACTCTGAATATCATAAGGGCTTATTATAGCGTTTAAGAAACGATATGCGTAGAAAAGACCTGAGAAATGAGCAAACGGTTTAATCCTCCATCATGACAACGCTCCGTGTCACATACGCTTGTGGTACGGCAATTTCTGTCAAATAAAAATATTACAGTATGTCCTCATCCACCTTGTTCACCGGATCTGGCACCGTGCGACTTCTGACTCTTCCCCAAAGTCAAAATGACCATGAAAGGTAAACGTTTTGAATTGAATCAGGACATCGAGGCAGCCACGACAGCGCAACTAAAGACACTCGCGAAAGTGGACTTCCAGAACTGCTTCAGACAGTGGCTAGAACGATGGGGTAAGTATGTTCGAAGCGAGGGGGAGTATTTTGAGGGAGATTAATGGCCATGTGTCTTTTACTGTAATATATTTATTTATTTAAACATTCACCTATTTTTTGATCACACGTCGTACGTATATTTGATGTGTAATCCGGAATTTTAACATTTTAAGACTTTTAACTTTTGTGTTGGAAGTGAGCGTGAATAGTACCTGAAATACTTACTGGATACTTGTTGATAACCTCTTTGATGATGGTAACTAGGTGCCGAAACATGTAGGAGTTGGCACTTGATATGAAGTGTGTTTTTGATCTGTTTTATTGTATTTGTATTGGAGCATTTTATTGATTTTTTTAAAATGTGGAGTATAAGGTAAAAGTTCGCGTTTGTTGTGAGATCCGTACAAATCACATAAACCCAATATGATCGTCACGTAGAATTGTTGAATGTTAAACCTGGTGGTATGGGTAGTATTCGCTAGGCTTTAATTACTTTCGTATCTAGGCTTAAGATATGGATTCTGGCAGTGTACCGTTTATTATTCTGAGAGTTGAGAGAAATGGCTCTCGGGTTATCAGGTAAGTTTCTTTTTTGGCAGGCGGGCGTGCTGTAGCACAATGTGCGACACGGTGTCTGGAAACTCGGGAATCAAAGCGACGGTAATTTATATGAGCTCATAAGATCTGTCACTTAGTCAGTGGTCCGAAGCCCTTTGTGATCCGTGGTACTCGCGTTGATGAGTGCGGTTTCTGAAATCGCTTGGGTTGTGGCACATCTGAGCATAGTAACCAGTAGTAGTTGTAATATACGTACAGTTTGTGTGTAGAAAATATGTCCTTAGCAAGGTAAAAATTATAGTTGGAGATGTAGCAGTTAGAGTAATATTTATGCAGTTGATTTTGGAATATGACTTTTATTCAAGTTTGTGAACTTTAATGGTGTCTTGAGTTACAAGACAGTCTGCCATACTTCTAGTAACGTAGTAGTGCTTATGCCATTTTATATTTGAAGTTTCCTTATTTTGATGTTGAAAGGAGTCTGGCTCATGTGTAAACGTTGTTAGTATTCATAAATATATTTGCGTAACCGGTACGTATTATTTTAACGCACTTTTACTTTCGTAAACATGTAAATGAATGTCAATTAACGGTGATATTTCGGGGAGAGTTATAACTACAACTTCAGAGTTCAAGGCCATGAAGAGAGAAGATAATTTTCGCACGATGTTTATTTGCAGATATTTTCGGTTAAGGTTTAGAATGGGGTGTGTTGGCGTACAGCTTAAGCCCATTTATTTTAGTTCATTGTTGCATTCTCTTTATTGTTAGCAGAACATTGAGATTGTCATGTCCAAGAACAGATGAGTAACTCATGCTGATCGTGGGGGTGGGAATAAATATATATACATACATCTTGTAAATGAGAAGTGAGAATACGTAGTCATTTTTATTCGGTGTATTAAAATTAATGTGTAATGGAGAAAGTTGTGATATTTTTCAGGCTTTTGCAGTGGTACACTTGAGGTCCCTTTTGACATGTGGCATTGCATCACTGTAACTGGTGCCTGATGTTTTGAGACAGTGTAGTGGTCTCATCTTCAGGGGTTGAAACATTAGACAGCAGTCAACCGGTGATGCAGTACCACATCCCAGGAGAATAGAGACCTAAGATGTTGTGTCTGTTATCATTGTTTCCCAGGCTAATTTGGCCGTGGCACTTAACATTCTCATAAAATTTTTGCTTAACCCCAAATATAATTCTTATGTTTGAGGCTTAAAAAGCTAGACCACAGATAAGTTAGGACAATAATTAATCTATGTGATGTATTAGCATAGTATTTAATTGCATATATTTAGGAAAAAAATGACATTTAATTTTTTTTTTTTACAAGAATGGCGCTTAACATTTTGTATGCCACATATTTTCAATTTGGAGAGTGGTTTTTTTGGAGATAATCTGTATGTCCCTCAACATATGTTGAAATTTGATTTATATACCTAATTTCAGAAGTTCATAAATTTATTCGCTCAGTAAGAACCATTTGAATGAATACAACCTTGCGTATCCTCTACTTCTTTGAACTCCCTCCCCCCATTAATTTGGTGGGTGATCACATGCAGCCCTGTAGTCATCCATGCTCAGATGGCATAAAGACCCCATGATAACATTTTTGCTGGTGTCTGTGACTTCATACCTGGACCTATTCAGGGCTGCTTGATGTGAGGAAATGAAAGTAAAGAATTGCGCATGATCTAGAGAGTATAGAGGAAATGCATGGATTTTCCAATCCCAGTCTTGCAGCTAATCATGATCATCAAAATGGTGATGTGTCAGGTACTGAAATAAGACTGTGTAACTTTGCAGCAGTTGTGATTATATTTGACAAAGTGCAGGCTGGACAACAGTTTAGCATAATGTGCACTGTTGACTGAAGTTGACTGAACTATGTGATCCAACACAAGTCTTTCACAGTTAAAAAGCTTTATGTGATAATACCCGGGAACATTGTTGTCCACTTTGATGCTTCATTGCTGGCTTGTGTGCGTGCATGCATGACATACATTGTCATAATGTCAGAAAGGAATGCTTGACCTGCCCTTCCTCCCTAATTAATTGAAATCTGAAGTGGATTATAGCATGCATCTGATAAACTGATCTTCATTCAGTGTGTGTGGAATCTACATTACACAGACCTTCTTCTTTGAACATTTACTGAGAGTGTGAACTCATGACCAACTGGTATTCCTACTGCTGCATTTGCCGTGCATGTCATGCTGTGGTGTTCTTGAGCATGGCAGGAACATGCTCCAAGTGGCTGTCTTCTGTTGGGGTTTCAGGCGCATTACTGTGAGGTCTCGTGTGCATCCTTTTGGATCACGAAGTACAGATTTAGATATTGTATGTACTCACAAATACTTGAAGTTATATGAATCATTATTTACCTTCATATAGACTTGATAATCTGATACATACTCTGTAGAGCAGGCATTTGAGGTAAAGTGAACATACATGAGGGTCAGTGTGCATAGAACTTTCATGTAGGGTTGGAACATGTATCTATTGATGCATGGTACATGAAAGTAACTACATGTATAAAAAAAGAACCCTCAGAATCATTATAAAAATATTACAGGACAGGAAGGTGCACATCTGTTCAAGTGCAGGGACCTTATTATGTCTGATGTCTTGCATCACTTGCCACTCTTGGGATTGTTTTGTTTGATGGCATGCACTTCATTGCAGTGCTTGCTGCACTTCTCAGTTTGCTGTGAGTCAGGCTCCATGCATTTGAATTCAGTGTGTTGCAGGGTTTTTATCCATCATGTTGAAAGTAGATGCTGGAAAGTAGTTGTTCATTCATTTACAGTTAATATTATGTTTTTAGTGACCACATGGAAAGAGGGTGCTGGAAATGGTTTGCTTTGTCTCCTAGGCATGTGCCACATTTTACAAATGTGTGCATTGCATGTCAGAATTTTCTTGGTGAAACTGAAGACACTACATTCTGCATGGCTCATTTTAGGTCATATTCACTGTGTGCATTATTATGATACATTTTATCTTATACATGCATGGCAAGTAAATATGGATTGCATGGGTTCAGGTAATAATAATAATAATATTTTATTTTTCTCCTATAAATCATATCAGATACAAAGCAAGTCAATAAGTACATAGTTTGCATAGCAATTGTCATAATATGCATAACAGTTTTATCCAAAAATACAATTTGACACTAAAATCTTATTAGAATAGAATTAAATAATTCTTTTCGTGAATATTATATTGAGCTTATATGGTATTTGTGAAATAAGTTTCATTTGGAGTTACACTAAAGTATTCATCTAAGCTATATAAAGAATGTTCCAGTAGAAAACTCCTTAATTTAATTTTAAAATGCCTTGGATCTTTAAAAAGAGACTTAATACTAATTGGCAAATGATTAAAAAACTTTATTCCCAAATAAAGAACTCTCGGAACCAATTTCAGGTTTGTAGATGGATGATGTAAATTGAGATTATATCGAGTATTCCTATCATGTATGTTAGAATTTGACAAGAAAAGTTCACTAAACTTATTAACAAACATGAGTAATGAGTAGACATACTGTCCAGGTAATGTCAGTATTTGCAATTGCTTATACACTTGCCTACAAGAATCACGTCTAGATTTATTAGTGATAATTCTTATCATTCTCTTTTGTATTCTAAATATATTATTACTCAGGTGTGAT
>Ga0123355_10017412_pt1 | contig 11356 bp, 8 predicted proteins | sample TergutEmb28metaG_3_FD_89872 | JGI IMG/M metagenome (GOLD analysis project Ga0123355, IMG submission 89872) | Embiratermes neotenicus P1 segment gut microbial communities from Petit-Saut dam, French Guiana - Emb289 P1 | ecosystem: Host-associated > Arthropoda: Insects > Digestive system > Gut ...
AGCTGTACGTAACATCAGAGTCACTTGTGAGTGACATAAAGCCATTAAATTGAACTACAAAAACACTCACACTCGTGTCATAGTTGTCCTTAGACTTCCAAGTACTTTACGCAGCAGCTGCAGCTGATCTGTTATCTTGTGATGTCAGAGCTACCATGCTGTAGCGCACACGCCAAGGTCACTGCATTACCATGTCTCTTTTATCGGGCAGGCGCATTGGACAAGTATGACGTCACGGACGGCGTACAGTATTTCGACACTTATGACGTCCACACTTTTCTCTGGCCATTATCTCCGTAACCGTTTTACTTTGGACATAGGTGTTTTGGGTTATATCGGTATAGTTTAACATAACGAACACTCTCCCGAAGTCTCGCACATTCCTCCTGGGACACCCCGTATAACCATCCATTTTACACTTCTCTGATACGTACAGCCTGACAGTGGCTACTTCCATAGCTGAAGCATATAGCTGCTATCACTGTTGCTATTTGAAGTTAAGCTGTTTCTTTCATTATGTACTCTTTATTATTTACAATAAAGTTCATTAAATGAAAATATATATTGGCATAGAACAGCTAAAATCTCTGATTTGTTAAATAGACTCTATGTGCAGATCTACTTCATGCACCTACTGTAATTTTGTTATTTTCTTCTGTGAAGTAAATATCTTTCCACTGTTGGATGATTTGCCATAATAATAATAATAATAATAATAATAATAATAATAATAATATGCTGCTGCTACTACTACCACCACCACCACCACCACTACCTCTACTACTACTACTACTACTACTACTACTACTACTACTACTACTACTACCACCACCACCACCACTATTACTACCACTACTACTGCTGCTGCTGCTACTACTACTTTGGGTGATACTGATTTGCATACATTGTGGCACAAACCTCTTCAGGACAATGTCTTTTGCCTAACTTCACTGCTAATTGAAATAATGAACTGGTTGTTGGCAGGAGTGTGAGCATTTGGTGCATAGGTTTCACTTCACTCTAATTTCTTTTGGTATTCCTTAAATATTCGCAAATTATTCATAAACTTTCACGTATTGCCCATCATTCATTATGATCAATTGAAACATAAACCCCTTGGATAAAAATCCACAGGTGTTATGTCAGGTGAACAGATTGCCAAAGTCACAAGTTCTGCTTGACCGATCCACAATTCAGGGAAAGTTTCATTTCAGAACACTTTAACGCTGTGAGGGAAGGAGTTGCTCCATCTTGTTAAAAGACAGCTCTTTGTAATAGCATGTTGGGATTTTCCAGCTGTGCTGCAGTACAGAATTCTCATAGCATTTCAAGATATGAAGCTGAAACTGGTACATCTGATGCCACTGTTCTGTCAAAACCAATTCTTTATTTCAGTTACTGGTAATATCTTGACTTTCAATTTGGGATGTCCTTTTTTGGTAGCGGTTTATAATTTTAAAAAGCATGTGCGTCTGCGTGTGGTTTATCCGTTCTTGGTGCCTTTAGTTTCATCTGTATGTGTTTGCTTATGTACTTGTTAGTGGTGTGGGTTAGATATAACCCCTGTTGTCGTGCTTAACCACATTGTGACATATAATGTTTCCCCAGCCTGAGTACCAACAGTGTGTTCCCCCCTCCAACTGCAGTATGTAAATAGGATGACTGTAAGAGTTGCGGTATCTCCGTACATGTACACATCGTACCCTTTACATACGCAGCCCTGGTCCAAGTAAACAGTGTTGTTTACTGAGTAGCAGAGACTTTTTTTATTATTGCTGTCATTGTTGTTATCATGTTGTTTAATTCAAGTATTACATTAACATATGCATCACATATAATATAATGTAATGCCCCACTTTTTTTTTTTTTTTTTTTTTTTTTTTTTTTTTTTTTTTTTATTTTTTTTTTTTTTTTTTTTTTTTTTTTTTTTTTTTAATTTTAATTTTATTCAGAATGTATGGACTTCATGCACAATATAACTGGATGTTTCCTTTACGCATGTTACGTAGGTTATTGAGAAAGTAAGTACCGTGTGTGCGTATCTCTCGCGCATCCTCGAGACTGTCACTTTGCACATGTGCAGTGACTTCCTCTATCAATTTTGAGAAGCCACAGGCGCCATTTCGTGAAATTCGTGTTATGTTTATGTTTGTTCCTGTGCGTTAAACATGTTTAAGACAATTGAAGGGGCCGCCGACTGTGAAATACGGTCTTTAATTCGTTTTTTTGAACGCTAGGAATGTGCTACCAAGTGAGATTCATCACCCGATCTGTCAAGTGTATGGTGACAATGCGATGAGTGATGACATGATTAGGAAATGTGTTCGGATGTTCAATGAAGTACAAGAGAACATGCATGATGAGGTGTGAAGTGGGCGTCCATCTTTGGTGAATGATGATTTGGTGTGTAAGGTCAATGAAAGAGTGCGTGACGACAGACGTTTCACAATTTCTGATCTGTCCATGCACTTTCCTCATATTTCAAAGACTCTACTCTATGACATTGTCAGTAGTTGTTGGGGTTATCGGAAAGTGTGTGCACATTGGGTGCCCAAGATGCTCACAGAGGAGCACAGAAAACAGCGTGTTGCATGTGCTTTGACATTCCTGATGCACTATCACAAGGAAGCAGATGTCATGTTGAGCCATATTGTGACAGGAGATGAGACATGGGTGTCCCATATCACACCTGAATCAAAACAGCAGTCCTTGCACTGGATGCATACTGGCTCACCAAAGAGGAAAAATTTCAAGCAGACATTTTCAACAAGGAAGATCATGTGCACCGTATTCTGGGACAGACCAGGTGTTCTCTTGGTAGAATTTTTGCCCCAAGGCACAACAATAAACTCTGCTGTTTTTGTGAAACGCTGAAGAATCTGAGGTGTGCAATTCAAAACAAAAGGCGCAGAATGCTGAGTGCCACCACTCTTTTGCTTCACGATGATGCTCGTCCGCACTCTGCTGCTCAGACTCAAGACCTCATCACCTCATTTAAGTGGGAACAAATGGACCACCCCCCTTACAGCCCTGATTTGGCGCCAAGTGATTATCACCTCTTACTGCACCTAAAGAAGTTCCTGGGTGGCAGGCCTCAATAATGGCAGCGAATATGTGGAAAAAAAGTTTGAAGAATGTAGAATCTGATAACAATAAAATTTTGTACGAAACCTTACTCGATTTTTTTTTTACAGCGAAACGGTACTTACTTTCTGAATAAGCCTCATATTTTTCCACATAATCTCCATCTACGTCTACGGCCTTATGCCAGCATGAAACAAGGGCATGCATGCCTTCCCTGAACCAGCTTATTTCCTGTTCACATAATCATGTCCTCACTGCACGAATCATGCTGTCGTCATCTTCAAACCTTGTCCCATGCCTTAACTCTCTGAACACAGCATCCAACGGTGCTCCAATCATCTGTACAACTTCCATACACAGCACACAACTGTTTGTGAATTTTCCCCACACTTTCTTTCTCCGCCACTAAGAATTCAATTACAGCTCATTGTTTGTAACATGAGTCAGACACAAACGCCGTTTTCACAGACTACAACAGCGGCACTATCTGTCAGATGACCATGTGCTTACAGACATGTGTGCAATAAACATCAGTGTTGCTACCTCTCAATTTTCACATTGCTATCTTTATTCTGGAATGAGAAAAAAAATGTGGGGCATTACTTCCTTCATATTAGCCAGTTGCCATTATGTGGACCACGAGGGTGATAGTTCTTTGTACCCAAGTATCTATGTATATATGTCTCCTTTTTTATTGCTGAATCATTTGGTTTTATGAGTAATATCTCAGGTTTCCACAGTAGTTCTGTTGAGGTGTCAGGTCTTCTGGTTTGTGACACTGTGTCGTTGGTTAGTGTTACCTGGCATTCAGTGCTGCATAACTTCAAACATCTGGAAACACTAATCCATTAACACAATGTCACATCCCAGAAGACCTGAATGTGCATTTGGTATTTATTAAGCTTAATGTGCATTTAAAATACTGAAATCCAACCTGTGACAACACCAGCACTGAAACTGGGTGAACTTTTGTGGCCTCACCAGCATTTTATGTGCGAGATGAAGTTTTCCCAGTGACAGCTGCAGGTTACTGTCCCTCGGGGATGTTAGAAAGGTAACGGCATTTCAAAAAAAATTTCCCAACTGCACCTGCAGAGACACATACTGAAGATGGAGGCAGCAGGTTTCTCCAGAACATAACCTTTCTGTGAGATGTGGTGTTATGTCAGCACATAAGATGATAATCTTCATACAGTGATATCAGTGCACACTGCATTATAACAGATGCCAGCCTAGTATTAAACACCATATTTTTATTTTTAAATCTCTTGCAGTGAACAAGAAGTGTTTACTGAGTTGAATACCAAAAGAAAATGTAGAAGTACCTACTCATGCGAGATATGACTTCTCACAGCATTCTTTCAGAGGATTCATGTCTTCTTGGATGTGACAATGTGTCCCTGGTTGGAATGTTCCTGATGTTCTGAAGGAAGGTCCAGTGGTCATATCCCAGAAGACAAGATTCCTTAATTGCCTGCAGTGTTGCTTATGGAGTGTTTGCTGGTTGTGCCCAAACCAAGCACAAGGTTGGGCATAAAATCAAAGATTTTCCATCAGAGACAGTGTAGTTTCTGTGATACACATTTCATGGTATCGTAACGTACCCTTAAACCTCTGTCCAGCTACATCATGTGTTGTCAATTATGATATTGTGACATTTTCTGGTGAATATTTCAGTTTTTACAAATGAAACAGGCCTTCTAAATGGAATGTAATGAATTTTATGAATGAAGGTTGTCACTATTTTCAACAAAAGAGAGAGATTTTGGTCAGTTATCAGCAAGTTACTTGGTTTTTATCTTGTGTTCTGTTATGGTTTCTAAAGCACTTGTCACTTGTTAAGGTAATGTGTTATGCTGGTACAGCTTGGACACACAGTAGCTCTCTCTCTCTCTCTCTCTTTCTTCTACAGGCTGATTCAGAGGTATGTGGAGTGGAGTTTGCCTTTAGGTGTATTCAAAACTCTCTTCCGTGCATCATGAGTGAGGTATGGTAGTGTGTGTTTCCTTGTGGTTATTGCCATGACCTGCTCCGCTCTTCCGTTTCAACATGTCTGCCATGGGGGCTTTGGTGCATTCATAATTCATACCAATTACAATGCATGTGATTGGTTATTTGCAGTTGAGATGTGATGTGTGTCATCCCACAGTAGACAGGTACATTGTGAAGTTAAGTGAAGGTTATAGGATGCAAAAGGAGACTTAAGGCCTTTCACACAAATCTGCATTGCACTCTGGTACAGGGGATTAGATTCCCAGCAGGTACAAGAGATATTTCTCTTCTCCAAAATGTCCAGACTGTGCTGCCACCGCACTGCAAACCCCCCCCCCAAAGCCTCCTATTTAGTTTAAGAATGACTGGAGCTGTACATTTATTCTTGTGTGCCTTCATGGCATGTGTAGGGACCACTTTATCTTTACCTGTGGAATATGCAGTGTGGAGAGCTTGCCTGTGCCAAAAAAAATCAGTTACTTAGAATGGTAGTTGAACTGTAGTTTTCTAAGACAACCAAATGCTTTAAATTGGTGCCTGAGCAAGAATAAATTGGGACCTTTAACCCTTCAATGATGTTGTGGTTTAAATTCAGACTGCTACTCAAAGTGGAGCAGTTTGAAATTTAAAGTACCCTAAATGCAGTCTGTGTACTGAAAGGGTTAATTTGACTTGTATTTCTGTGTTGTGCAAAGGGAACGAAATTCCAGTTTTAATTGAAAATTACTAACTCTGCCAGAAGTACCTGAATTTTGAAAGTTCTTGTCTTTGAACTCGTGGCACTTGGCAAAGATCATGTTTAAGAATCTGGATCAGAATTTTCTTGGGCTGAGTAACGCAGTTTAAGAAAGAACATCACATAAAGAAGAAAAATCAAGTGATAATATATCACCTGAAAGTGAATTTGGTGTGATTTTGAAGATTTCATGCCAAAATCTAAGTCCGAAGTAAATACACAAAGCTTTGTTGTCATCCAGTTAGTATTGTGGCCAGGGACAGATATCTTTGGACTCATTCATGTGCAGGTTTGTCATGTGGAATAGCTGGGTACTGAGTTGTGCCAGAACCCTGGTGATGGACATAAAGTCTGTCTGTGACCTACTGATGTACATGAGTTACCTAATACCACTGGCATCATAGGAAGATTTTATTGGAGTGCACAGTGTGGTGGTATTGTCTTTTCGTCATTTTGTGGGAGCCGTATACTCTTCTGTAGTCTTCTGTGACCAAACATTGCAGACCATTTCTGCTTGGTCTGAAGGCAACGTGATCCTTCAAAATGTGAGAAACCACTTGGCCAGTGACACAGCATCACATCCCAAAAGACTTGAATCCTCAATATCGTAGGTGCTTTCACATTTATGATTGTAATTAATGAACACTGTGCAGAAGACAGACACTTGCAGTTATTTATCATTTGTGAACATTTATTTCAGAAATTTTGTAGTATGTTCTGTATTGGAATTTTGTTGTGCTGCTTGAAATTTCTTTGAGGCTGTTTTCATGAAACTGTGGAAGTGTTGAAGTGCATCATCACATTGTTGTCAACTGTTTAAAATCATTCACATGCACTGTACAGCTTTGGCTTAGGTTGGTATAATTGTGTCTGTTGTGTCGGGGTGCCTGTCTGCAGCTGGACATTCTCAGTACAGTACTCTTGATATGAGAACATTGATGCAGCGACAAAAACAAAATGCAATAGAGTCTCAGTGTTCGAAATTTTGACCTTTTGTGATTACCCATATTAATACCATTCTGTAGACCTTTCATGACTGCTTCCTGTGCATCAGATGAGATCTCGTGGCTGGCAAGACAGCTTTCCTCATAGTCCGCTTAATGTGTAGACCACTCTTGGCTGAGTCAAGTTCCGTCTTCTTTTAAATGAGGATGATCGCTTTTGTGCTTTATTGGATGAGACTTGGCTGCACTCATTTAATGTATTTTATGTTTTCAGAAGTGTTTGTGTTTTATTAAAAATAAACTTTTATACATTTTATTCTTTCTAAGTTATCCATATTTTTATTACTGGTACTTAATAAGTTCTTGCAACCAAATAGGCATTTAACATTGCAGCTGGATTTGAATGTTTTTTATCATTCTGTCATTCCCAGTTAATCACAGACATTGAAATTCTACTGTATTCATGCTTGTACCTAACTGAAATTGAAGTGCTTTCAGTTTCTTGTTTACTTATTAGTAGCTTATTGATGGTGAAACTAATCATGTGCTGATGATCAGAACTGCATCTTCGTATCTTACTCACTGCAGTATGTTGCCAAGATATACTCTTTTTCAATCAACTGTGATTTCCATTTGTTTCTCATGCTAGAGATTTTCCTGTTCTAACAAACAAGCTGACAGCATATTCAGTATCACTGGGGCCTGTCATCAGGGCAGAATGACTAGGATAATTGTATTGCCCTTATGAAACCTGTGGCTTTCTATGAATATTGAACTTGCTCTTTCACTCTAAGATAATCATGGGTTGAGAGTACTGGAAGCAGGATGCTGGAGGACCTGTTATGACCTAAAACAAGAGATAACAATAAGCAGGGAAAATTGCATAATGAGGGTCATAATTTGTGGTCTGTACTGAATATTAGGATTGAAGGGACATTAGCTGAAAATCTGAAAGATACACTTCAGAGACAAGGCATAAACAAGCGTAACAACACTTGTTTTGTTTGTAGCCAGAAATTCGTGCACAGAGACAGCAGAGTGAGCAGCTGCATTGCCATGGTGCAGAGATCAATCACCCAAATTCCATTTTGTAGCTTGTTTTTGCCACAAATTTTTGTGTGTAACTATAAGAATGTCAAAAAAGCAATAATACACTCTGTACAGTGGAGCTGACTTGTCTTGCCTCTTTGAGTGTGGAGATGATGGGCTTCGCCACATAGGAAGCTGTTGCATGGTTTCTGGTTTGTACCCATTAACGCGCGTTTCATCATTGTGATTATCTTCAAAAGGAATTGTGCGTCTTTTTCAAGCCCCCGCTGAAGGTTCTGTAACGTGTTACACCATTCTCCTTCTGTTCCTCACTTAGCAGGCAGGGTATGAATTTGGTGACTGTCTTGATACATGTTAAGATCGTGTTTCAAAATGCTTTGAACTGACACAGATGAAATTCACAACATGTTATCTACTTTGTGAATAGTGATTTTTCTGTGTTGGAGGACAAGTTCCTTCACTCAGTCCACACTTTTTAACCTGGAAAGCCTCTCAAGAATTTCTGTTTTTCACATTGTTTGCTCACCAAAAGCCGCACGTAACATTTCGGAAGTATGTGGAACATTTTTTCAAATTTAAAGCAATGGTTGATTCAGACATGCTTGTCTTTCAAGTTAGGAATGAACTTCACGATTTGATGTTTCCACATGAGTGTTATTGAGGATTCATGTCTTCTGCAATAGGACACTCTGTCCTGGGTTAGTGCTTCCCAGTGTTGTGAAGGATCCTAGTGCTTTCACTCTTCAAGACTGAGGGAGACCAAAAGAACAGGCAACTGCCGAATTATAAAGTCATTCTAATTGGCACCATATGTAAATGTGGTAGTAGTCAGTACATCAGCCATATTCATTCAGTACTGATGTCTTACTGTGATGTGTTCTGTCTGATATTTTTAGCTGTCTTCAGGCAGTTCACATTCTGATGTATGCTACACTTCATGTTACATTGTAGACGCCCCTAAATATGCAGTTTGTGGTAGAGCAGGGTCAAACACAATTTTCAGAAGAATATTAAAACCGTAAAAGTTATGAAACATGCTCCAAATTTTTCATTATGGGAATGAAAGCACAGTGAGGTGGAGGTGGCGGTGAGATACTGCTGGTTGAGAGCGCACCTGCAGTCACACTTGCTGTTGTGTTGCAGCCGTTGCTTAGAGGGCATTCGTTTTATTGGTAGTATTGATGATGTGTGAGAACACTACATTATATGTCTGATGTATAGCGATATATGGTTACAGTGTGACACTGAAATATTGAGTTGCAAGATCTGGGTTTCCACAGCAGTATTGTTAAGGATTCAGCTGTTCTAGATTTTAACACTATCAACAAGCCTCACTGAAGATGAAAGCATTGGGTTCCTTTGAAACATCAGGCACCACTAACCCTGCAACATGGTGTCACATCCCAGACCTAAATCCTTGAACTGCTTGACGATATCTAAATACAGGCCTAAATACACCACAGTAAAACTTCAGTATTAAATAAATGTGATTGTCATGCTGATTGTGACACATTTATTGTGTTTAACAGTAAATTGTAACTAAATTGTAAAGTTTTATTTTATTAGTCGTAAGAATTTTTTCAAGGGCTGATGCACTGGATTTTGTATGATAGCATCACTGAGTCTTATTATGAGACATTACTGTTCGTATTACATAGACAGATGCAGCACGATAACTGTGTGTGATATTATTCAGAACTTTTTATGTGATTCTGCTACTGTTCTTACTTGAACTCTGACAACATCATATTCCAAAAACTACACTTTATGATGAAGTGCATTCCAGGAGCCACAAGTTGTGTGACTTTCTGATCATCAGATGCTATAACAGACATTTTCATTGGCATTTGGTACTCTTGATGCAAATGGACGAACCGTCATGGATGTTCTGTCACACAGAAACTACCTAAACTCTTCTGCCTAGAAGCCAACTTTGCCTTCAGGATCTCTATCTCCTGGTCTACCTTCTGAAACTTTAATAAACTGCTTTCTTTCTCGGCTAGGATTTGATTTCTATATTCTGCAAGGTTATCCGACACTGTCTTAACCCCATCTGTCACCTTACTGCTAATCTGTTCTCCTAACTCAGCCATTTCCTGCCTAACAGCTGCAACATCATTATTTGTTTGCCCAATATTATCAGTTAAATCTGCTGCAAGATCGCGAGTTCTTGTTTTCATTTCCTGAGAAACCCGTTCTACCTGTCTTTGAGCCACACTCATGTGTTTATTCATTCTGTCATTCAGCTTCTCACGTACAGTTTCCACACTGTGACTTAGACTAGTAACCTCAAGGTCTGTATCTTTTCGAAGCTGGTTCATGGCCTCAGTTAGATTTAAAACCTCTGACTTTAGTCTGCTAGAAAATTCCTTCTTAAGACTCTCGTTTTCCTTTCTGAATTGTTTTGTTAAACTGTCAGACAAATTTTGATTTGCAACTTCAGTTTCGGTTGACATTTCATCAGCTACTGCTTTTATGTTTTCTGCTAATTTTGTGTTCTCTGAACTCATCCTAGACTTCAAATCATCAAACTCCTTCATTACAGTACTCATAAACTCATGAAACTGATTTGCTGACATAACAACATTATTGCTTGAATCAGAATGGCCCTTCATTTGCCTATCAGTGACACTATTTACTTCCTCATTTAGCTCAACAATAGCTCCATGTAGTTCAGTTTCGTGACTTGCGTCATTTACTTCGGCTTCCATGGAAAACGTCTCCTGGCAAGCTTCATCAACATCCCTTACTAAAGAAAAGGTCCTACCACGCAGTTTCCTCTCCGTCAGGCTGGCAAAATTTGTACAGCACACAACCAGTAATGCTTACACTCTATATGAACTAGGCACTTCCACCTTCCATTAGTTGGGCAAATCCCTATTTTCCCTTTACTACTGACGCAGTCACCTAATTACCATTGTGATGAAGAGAACGCTGCTCGGCGGTCGTGTGCGGTTGTCGTCACCCGATGCCTGGCTGCTGCTGGTCTCCAGTCTCGTTCCACGCCGTTCGGCTCCACTTGCGACCCATATCCGTGTTGCAGCTGACGTTGGTACTTCATTTGCAGTCCCCTGTTCTAGCCTTGTGCAGATCTGCCTCGTTTTCTCCCCCGGCCACCATCTTCTAATATTTTGCTGAACGCCAAGGTTACAGTTGTTTCACCGTTGGTTAACTTTTGGCTTGTATTATTTCAGTTGAGCCCTGTCCAGTCACTCAATTTGTTACTTTCGTCACAATGTAAGGTTTCACTCCTTTTCGTGCCCCGCGGTTGGTCACCACTTCTTTGTAACCGTTCTTTCTTGCTCGTACAAAGACCTAACTAGCTCACGCCAGTTTGCATGTCCTATCTCAGGGAATATTTATGTGTAGGCTGTATCAAACGGACTTCACAATGTCAGCACTAGCAACTGATAGTAAATCATTTATTTTATTTTTCACTTCTTTCAATTTTAACACCAACTTTTAGCAGCCAGCAATCTGAAGTAACCACGGCGAGTGTTTTAGTTTCAAGACTCACACGACATTTACCTCCCTTGGGTGCTACTGCTCG
>Ga0123355_10017414_pt1 | contig 11355 bp, 3 predicted proteins | sample TergutEmb28metaG_3_FD_89872 | JGI IMG/M metagenome (GOLD analysis project Ga0123355, IMG submission 89872) | Embiratermes neotenicus P1 segment gut microbial communities from Petit-Saut dam, French Guiana - Emb289 P1 | ecosystem: Host-associated > Arthropoda: Insects > Digestive system > Gut ...
TTACAAACCTTGCAAATGCTATGGACGTAAGATTTTTGGATATTGAAGAAGCTTTTGCCCGGCAGGTTTTGGAAGGTTTCCCATATTACTCTTTTTCCGCCATCGCCGCCGGAAGCTACAGAGGTTTGACCACCCCGGCACATTCGTTGGGAATGCAGGATCTTTTGGTTGTAAGATTCGATATGGACGATGAGTTAGCGTATCAGATTGCTCTGGCAATTTACGAAAACCGTGATGCGTTTGGAGTGGTGTTCCCGCCGCTTACCGAGATAGCGTTTGAAGGGTTTGAGCATTCTCTCGTCCGTCTGCACCCGGGCGCCCTGCGCTTCTATCGGGAAAGAGGTATTTCTCTGGAATAACACAATAACGGTGAAAATTCGCGAAATGCATTAGTCCGCCGGAAAAATTTTTTCTACTTCCCCCCAACCCTGCAAAAAACATTGTACAGAACTACCGGTCTGTGGTAAAATAGCCTTGGAGGCAACATGATGAAACCAAACACAACAGGCGACACTGGTCGTTTTTCAGATACCCTTAAGCGCACCCTCGGAACTGCCGGGGTTGTCCTCGGACTTGCCCTTGCAGGCACTATCCTTCTTTCCTGCGCCAGGCGAGACGGCCCACTGCCGAATGCCCCGCAGCCCGATGCCCGTTATGTCGAGGCCGTTTCCGGAGGGGTGTTGGGCATAACCGAACCCGTGCAGGTGGTGTTCACCCGGGCACAGGACACCTCGGTGCCGCTCGGACCCGGGGCCTTTACCTTGCGCCCGGTCGCCAGAGGCACGGTTTCCTGGCAGGACGAATACACCCTGGTGTTCACCCCTACCGAGCCCCTCCAGGTCGGCAGGCAGTACCAGGCATGGGTTGACATAGATGGCATCGCGCTGTTTTCCTTCATGTTCATGACCGGCGTTCCCAGCCTGGCCGTCACCATTGACCCGGTAGTCATAGACGCCGACGGCAATGCCGTGGTGCAGGGCACCGTAAACGTGGATGCCGGCACCGAGATTTACAGGATCGAGTCTACCGTAACATCGCCGCAGATGGGGAATCCGTCGTGGGAGCACGAGTTCGGTACCCACCGCTTCATGTTCCCCGGGGTAACCATGCACACGGCCGCGCATACCGTGGAAGTCGAGTGGAATGGCAGAGTCTTGGGCAGCGGCGAAAGGGGATCCGCCACCGTGGCCATCCCCGGAACCGGTGTTTTCGAGGTTACAGGCTTCGGCATGAACGCCGGGGTTCTGGAAGTCTCTTTTTCCGCACCCCTGCGGCCGAACAGCGACCTTAGGGGGTTCATCACAGTGGACGGCAGAACCGACGTGCGCTACTCGGTGGAAAGCAACATCGTGCGAATCTTCGGGGACGGTGCCGGCGGCATGTTGCCGGGTACCGAGATCGTAATCCAGGACATTGCCGACATTGCAGGCCGCGTCCTTGCGGTTCCGGTGCAGCACCGGATCCCGGCAAGGTGGGAGCTGCCGCAGATACGCTTCGCCGGAACCGGCAACATACTGCCTTCAAGCCAGGGCAGCCAGCTGGTGCTGGAAACCCGGAACGTGTCGGGTGTCCTTGTCGAGGCGTTCCGCATCCACGGGGACAACATGGTGCAGTTCCTCCAGGTCAACAGCCTTGCCGGCGATCGTGAGCTGGACAGGGTGGGTCAGCCGGTATGGGTGCAGGCATTCGACTTTCCGTGGGCTGGCGCCGACCAGAACCGCTGGATCCGCCGCGGCCTGGATCTCTCGGAACTCAGCCGCAGGTACCCCGACGGTATGTTCCGCATACGGGTTACGTTCCGGCAGAGGCATGTCCAGTTCGAGTGCACCGTCGGCCACCGTAGCTTCGCCCACATGGACTTTCCTGGCGACGCCTTCCCCAGGTTCCAGACCACCGGCACCGGAGAGTTTTCGGGTTGGGACTTTGCCTGGGGAATGGAGATGAGTGTTCCCGGGTTCAGTTGGAACGAGATCAACCGGTACCGGCGCGACCCTTGCCATCCGCTGTTTTTCCTGCCCCACCACGACCACAACATAACCATAGGCCGCAATGTCCTGGTATCCGACTTGGGGATTCTGGCAAGACGGTCGCTTGACGGCTCCTGGCTGGTGGCGGCGACGAACCTCGTAAGCGCAAGGCCTGAGCGGAACGCTGTTTTCCGCATACACAACTTCCAGGGTCGGGTGCTGCACGAAGGCAGAACCGGCGCCGACGGCCTTGCCAGGGTTCCTGCCCTGGACACAGTGCAGGGGGACACCCGGTTCTTCATCTCGGCCGAAAGCGGATCGGGCAGGGCCTTCCTGCGCATTGCCGACGGCCTTGCCCTGGCGACAAGCCATTTCGACGTTGCGGGCGGGCAGCCTGCAACCGGGGTGCGCGGGTTAATCTACGGCGAACGCGGAGTATGGCGGCCCGGCGACAACATCTACCTTACCTTCCTGCTTTCCGACCCCATGCAGACCCTGCCCGCCGGGCACCCGGTTGTGTTTGAACTTGAGGATCCCCGGGGGCGCATGGTGCAGCAGCGGACATACACTTCCTCGGTTGACGGCTTTTACCGCATAACCGCCTCGACCGCGTCCGATGCACCCACCGGGCACTGGATCGCCCGCGTAAGAGTAGGTGGCAGCGTGTTCACCAGAACCGTCAACGTCGAAACCGTAATGCCCAACCGCCTGCGTATGGATCTGGACTTCGGCGAGGACGAAACCATCCGTAGCGGCACCAGGCAGGTGTCACTTGAGGCGGAATGGCTTTTCGGCGCACCAGCCCCGGGACTCAGGGCCGACGTATCGGTGGCTTTCGCCGACAGGGAGACCGCCTTCACCGGTTTTGCCGACTACTCCTTCCGCGATCCTTCGCGCACCGTATCGGCACAGAGGGGAAACGTCTGGGAGGGAACCCTTGACGAGGACAGCAGGGCGGCCTTCAGTATGCAGCTCAACCCCGGGGCCAGGGTTCCTGGGTTTGTAACCGCCAGCTTTATGACCCGGGTCTTCGAGCCGTCCGGGGTGTTCTCTTCGGAACAAGTAAGCCGCAGCTACTCCCCCTACTCCCGCTACGTGGGAATAAGGTTGCCGCCGGGCGACGCGGCCCGCGGAATGTTGCTGACCGACGTGGACCATCAGGCCGAGATCGTGGTGCTTGACGAGGACGGCCGCCCGGTAACTGAAAACGTAACCCTGTCGGTCGCGCTCTACAGGCTCAACTGGCGGTGGTGGTGGGAAAGGGGCAGCGAGGAACCGGCACAGTTCGCGTCGGCACTTTCCCGCAGCCCGGTTTCCCGGGGCGAGGTAACGGCGGTCAACGGAAGGGCTTCGTGGACTTTCAGGGTCAACCAGCCGACTTGGGGCCGCTTCCTGGTGATTGCCAGAGACACGGCGGGCGGCCATGCCGCCGCTCGGGTAACGTACATCGACTGGCCCGGCTGGGCGGGCAGACCGCAGGAAGGCGGTCAGGATGCCCAAGTAATGCTTGCCCTGACACCCGAGCAGACTACCGTGAACACCGGGGAAACCATATCGATAAGTTTCCCCTCGAACAGGTACGCCTCGGCACTGGTTGCCGTAGAAAAGGGCGGTCAGATAATCCGCAGCGAGTGGGTAACCGGCATGGACGGAACTACCACCTTCGAGTTCCGGGCCGAACCCTACATGGTTCCCAACGTCTATGTCCATGTTGCGCTGCTGCAACCGCACCTTCAGACCGTGAACGACCTTCCCATAAGACTCTACGGCGTAGTCCCGGTGATGGTGAACGACCCCAGGCTTGTACTGCAGCCGCGCATATCGGCACCCGAGAACTGGCAACCCGAGTCCCGGGTGTCTTTCACCGTAAGCGAGGCGAGCGGCAGACCCATGACCTATACCGTGGCGGTAGTCGACGAGGGCCTTCTGGGCCTTACCCGCTTCACCCTGCCCAACCCCCGAAACGTATTCTACGCCCGCGAGGCATCGTTCCTGCAGTCTTGGGATCTCTTCAGGGACGTGATAGGGGCCCACTCCGGAAGGCTTGAGACCCTGCTTGCCATAGGCGGCGGCGGAGCTGGCGAGGAGCCGGACGCGGCCAGGGAAACCCAGCGCTTCAGGCCGGTGGTGCGCTTCTTCGGCCCCTTCGAACTGGCAGCCGGAGCGCAGCAGACCACCGAGTTCGACCTTCCCCCGTACATCGGCTCACTGCGGATAATGGTGATGGCGGCTTCCGCCTCGGCCGAGCGGCGGCCGGCTGGTGTTCAGAGGGCATACGGAACCGCCGAGCAGTCCGTAAGGGTGTCGTCCGATCTCATGGTGTTCGGTTCGCTGCCGCGCACGCTTTCACCGGGGGACGAGGTGGTGATCCCGGTGCATGTAAGCTCCTACACCCCGGGAAGGCGCACGGTGAACGTAAGCCTTTCGGCGCCAGGTGCCGTGATCCAGGGGGCGGCCAACCAGAGTGTGGTCTTCGATGCCCCGGGCGAGCAGCTTGTCCGGTTCAGGGCTAGGGCGCCTTCCGCACCCGGTGACCTGACGTTCACGGTAAGCGCGGCGTCGCCGGGGCTGCGCACCGCAAGGCACTCGACCGACATAGAGGTACGGTCAACTGCGCTGCCGGTGACCACGGTCTTCCACAGCCTTGTCGCGCCGGGCGCAACCTGGCAGGGAAACATCGAATACCCCGGCAGGGACGGAACTAACACCCTTACCCTGTCGTTCTCGCGGCTGCCGCCGATAAACCTGGAGTCGCGGCTCAACTTCCTTATCACCTACCCGCACGGCTGTCTTGAGCAGACCACAAGCGGTCTGTTCCCCCAACTGTACCTGGACAGGATCCTCGACCTGGACGGCGACCGCCGGGCCAGTATACGCACCAACATTGCTGCCGGGATCGAACGCATGTCCGCCTTCCAGGTTCCGTCGGGGGGCTTTGCCTTCTGGCCCGGCGGCAGCGAGGCTCACGACTGGGGTTCCACCTATGCCGGGCACTTCCTGCTGGAAGCTAGGAACGCCGGCTTTGCGGTTCCGGATAGTCTTATTAACCGCTGGCTTGCTTTCCAGAGGGACAGGGCAGCACAGTGGCAAGCCCGGGACGGAAGGTTCACCGAACAGGCCTACAGGCTCTACACCCTTGCACTGGCCGGACAGGCCGACCTGGGTTCCATGAACCGGCTGCGCGACCAGGGGAATCTGCCGGTGCAGGCCCGCTGGCGGCTGGCCGCCGCCTACTGGTACGCCGGGCAGAGAGAGGCCGCCCGTAGCATGGTCAGCGACCTTGCGCTTCCGGCCGACGGCGGCAGGGAGCTTTCCGGCACCTTCGGCTCAGCACTGCGGGACAGGGCAATGGTTCTTCAGACCCTTATCCTCATCTCCAGCGGCGGCGCGACACAGACCGAGGTCGCCAGAATAAGTTCGCTGTTTGCAGACATTGCCTCTCGGCTTTCTTCCGATGCCTGGCTTTCAACCCAGGAAACGGCCTTCGCCCTTATCGCCATCGCCCCCTACATACAGGGCAACTCCGGTAGCGGGCAGCTGAACCTCGGCTACAGTGTGGCCGGCCGTTCTGGTGCCGCCGTGATCGATGGCCCTTCGTCCGAGCGTTCCCTAGATGGCGTTGCGGGCACCTCAAGCCCGTTCACCGTGACCAACCGCTCCGCCGCACCGGTGTACGTTACGTTCACCGCAAGGGGCACCCCCGAGGAAGGCAGCGAACCAGCGCTTTCCCAGGGGCTTGCGCTGGAGGTGGCGTACTTCGTCGACGGCATCCCCGCGGATCCCTCGGCCATAAGGCTGGGGCAGGACATGGAGGTGCGGGTAACCGTGCGGAACACATCCGACCGGGCCGTCGAGGAAATCGCCCTGGTGGTTCCCTTCCCCGCATCGCTAGAGATCGTCAACACCCGGCTGGCCGGATCTGTTGCATCCCAGCAGGGCTACCGTTTCCAGGACATTCGGGACGACCGCATCATGACTTACTTCGACCTTAGCCGCGGACAGTCTAGGACTTTCACCCACCGGGTAACGAAAACCTACGATGGTTCGTTCTTCAGACCGGCGGTACATGTCTACGCCATGTACGACGAATCTATCCGGGCGCTGATCCCGGGCAGCCGCTGAAGGCGGGGCGGGGGTGCGGCACATTAAACGGAAGCCGCTGCTTATAACGGCGGCGGTCATGGGGGCACTGGTTCTTGCTTTTGCCCTTTCCCTGCGGGGGCCGCTCTTTGACGTCTCCTACTCGCCGGTACTCTACGACCGCGACGGCAGGCTTCTGGGGGCGCAGGTTGCCGCCGACGGTCAGTGGCGCTTTCCACCCGGTACTGCGGAACTGAACCCCAGGTTTGTGGCCGCACTTCTCGAAGCCGAGGATCGCAGGTTTGCCCGGCACCCCGGCATCGACCCCCTAGCGGTTGGCAGGGCGCTGCGACAGAACATTGCCGCCCGAAGGGTGGTTTCGGGGGCCTCTACTATCACCATGCAGACGATCCGCCTTTCCAGGGGCAACAGGCCGCGCACCATGCCCGAAAAAATGGTCGAGGCGATTCTGGCCCTGCGGCTTGAGGCAGGAACGTCCAAGGACGGGATCCTGCGACTCTATGCCACCCATGCCCCTTTCGGGGCCAACGTGGTGGGGCTGGAGGCTGCGGCATGGCGGTGGTTCGGCCGCAGTCCCGCCGACCTTTCCTGGGCCGAGGCCGCCACCCTTGCCGTGCTGCCCAACAGTCCCGGCCTGATCCATCCGGGCCGCAACAGGACCGCCCTGCAGGCTAGGCGGGACGGCCTTCTGGGCAGGCTGCACTACCGGGGGCACTTCGGCGCAGAAACCCTGACCCTAGCACTGGCCGAACCCCTTCCCGGCGAACCGTTGCCGTTGCCGCGCCTTGCTCCCCACCTTCTTTCTAGGCTTGTGGTCGAGGCGGGGGGTGCGGTCGCATTCAGGGGCGCCCGTCCCGCGGCTATGGTTACAACCCTCGACAGGGACATCCAGGAACGGGCGGCCGCAGTAATGGAAAGGGCATCACAGCGTTTCGCCGCTCACGGCATAATGAACGCCGCCGCCCTTGTCCTCTGCACCCGTACCGGCGAAACCCTGGCCTATGTCGGCAACACCGCATCGCCCCGTGCCGGCGACGTGGACATAATCATGTCCCGGCGCAGCTCCGGCAGCCTTCTCAAGCCCTTTCTCTACGCCGCCATGCTGGACACCGGGGACATACTGCCCGCCTCGCTGCAGAGCGACATACCTACCCGGGTAGGCAGCTTTAGCCCCCAGAACATGAGCCGCACCTACCTGGGTGTGGTTCCCGCAGACGAGGCACTTACGCGGTCGCTAAACGTGCCTGCGGCGCGGTCTCTGCGGGTGTACGGGGTAAACCGCTTCGCCGGCCTGCTGCGTACCATGGGCCTTACCACCCTTTTCCGCCACGGCGACGACTACGGTCTGCCGCTTGTTCTGGGCGGCGCGGAAGTTACGCTCTGGGAAATAACCGGCCTCTACGCCGGTCTGGGACGCGCGGCGGCGGCCGGTGGAACACAGGGGATCAGGGATCGTGATGTGTTTTTCCACCCCACGGTTTTCAGCCGCAGAACCCTGCCTTCGGGCGGGGCGCAGCCTGTATCCCCCGGTGCGGCCTGGCTTACCCTAGAAACCCTGGTGGCAACCGCCAGACCCGGCGAGGAAGCCCGGTGGCAGGAGTTCGCCAGTGCCATGAACATAGCCTGGAAGACCGGCACCAGTTTCGGCTTCCGGGACGCATGGGCTGTGGGTGTAACCCCGGAATGGACTGTGGGGGTATGGTTCGGAAACGCCTCGGGCGAAGGCAGGCCAGAGCTGCGCAGCTCTGTTACATCGGCGCCAGTGCTTTTCGAGCTGTTTTCCGCCTTGGACGCGATGGGCACGGAACGCCGAAACTGGTTTCCCAGACCTGTTGCCGACCTGCGCCGTGCAGAGACCTGCGCCGCCTCGGGTTTCCTTGCCGGAGTAAACTGTTCCGGGATACGCACGGCGGATCTGCCTAGGCACTCACCGGCACCCATTGTATGCCCATTCTGCCGTTCGGTGGTTCTAAACCCCGCCGGCGACCGCCAGGTAACCCTCGGTGGCGGTGATACGGGGGAAACTGTGCGGAGGAATTGGTTTGTGTTGCCGCCTGCCGAGGAGTGGCACTTCCGCCGCTGGAACCGCGACTACAGGCCTCTGCCACCTGCCGAGGTTCCGGGCACAGGCAGGGGAACCGCCGGGGCGGCAGGCGAAAGGGTGCTGGCTCTGTTCAACCCGGAACCGGGGGCACAGGTTTACGTGCCCCGCGAACTGGACGGACGCGATGGCAGGATCGTCTTTTCGGCCGCCCACCGCGACGACGCGGAGATCATACACTGGCACCTGGGCGGCAGCTTTCTGGGTTCCACCATGAACTTCCACGAAATGGAGGCCCGCCCCGCACCAGGCACGCAGACCCTTACCCTGGTTGACGGCGCGGGCAACATAATCACCCGGGACTTCACGGTTCTGGAAAACGTGCGGTAGGGGTCGGCTAGTGTTCTGTCTTATTCGGTTAACGTGACATTGTGTCATTTGAATAAGACAGAACACTAGGCGCATTGACTTAATCTTATTAAATTTCTACAATGTCAAGTAGGAGACAAAATGCCGACAATTATTCGCACGGTTACAGGTATAATACTTACGCCCTTTTATGCGTTCAAACGACGATTTCCCCTCATCTCCTATATAACTAGCAGGATTATTACAATGTTGGTTATGCTCTTTGTGTTGGGGCTGGCGGTTTTTGGTCTGATGGGGCTTTTGCCGGGTGACATGGTTGATCAAATTATGATGCAGCAGTTGTTTGCCGAAGGGGGGGGGAGAACTGGACAGCAAATGCAAGCCATGGCTGATGAGCAGCTCGCCGCCATGCGGGCGGAACTTGGTCTTGATCAACCGTTTTATGTACAATATTTTCGATGGCTTTATCAGGTAGTTGTTCATGGGAATTTGGGAGTAAGTTTGATTTCACGGGCTCCAGTTTCATTTTTGATTTCTTCACGAATATGGAACTCGCTCCTGTTAAATATGTTGTCGTTGTTTTTCATCACGATTTTTTCCTTTATATTGGGTGTTTATTTTTCTTCGAAAGCCGGAACAAGGGGCGATTATGCCATTACGTTTTTTTCGCTTGTCCTTCACGCTTTCCCCGGAATTTTGTTATTGATACTTTTGCAGCTTTTTGCCGCAGTAACGGGACTTTTCCCAATTATAGGTTTCCCCGACTTTCCGTTTTCGGAAGATCCCGGAAGGTTTGTTTTCTCTTACGCTCATCACATTTTTCTGCCTTTGTTAGCGGCTTTTTTGGGCGGCATTGGCGGTACTTTGCGTATGGTTCGTGCGACTATGCTGGATCAGTTGGGACAGCCTTACATCACAAGCATACGTTCACGGGGAATTGCGGAATGGCGGGTCTACCTTACTCATGCTTTTCGTAATACCCTAAACCCATATATAACAATGAGTGCTAATATGCTTGCGGGTCTTTTTTCCGGCTCATTGGTACTGGAAATAATTTTTGCGTATCCGGGTATCGGCAGATTGATGTTTGAAGCTATACAACAGCAGGATGTCAATCTTGTCCTTGCAAATCTTATGTTGATTTCGTTCCTTACGCTGGTTGGTATGGCGTTAGCCGACATCATTTTAGCATTGGTAGATCCTCGTATCAGGTATGGGAAAGAGTAGTAGTTTATGAAAAAGTTTGCAATATATGTAAGAACACGCCCTGTCGCATTAATCTCTTTTATCTGTCTTGTAGTCCTTTACATTATGATGATCTTTGCCGAATTTTTCGCTCCGTATGCGCCCACCACTGCGTTTCCGGAAATGAGTTTTCATCCGCCGAATGTTCGCTTTCATCAGGGGAGGCTTCAGGCTCAGGAGTTTCGTTTAATAAATTATGTGGACTTGACTTATGCCAGAGTCCGTGATCAATTTACGCCTTTGCAATTTTTAGGCAGGGGTGAGCCATATCGGTTATTGGGGGCGATTCCTATGGAAAGGCGTCTTTTTACAACCGGGCAAAACGCATACCCCGTATTCCTAATGGGCGCTGATAATTTGGGTCGATGTTTATTTTCACGTATCGTTCACGGGTCACGTATTTCGCTTACCATCGGTTTTGTAGCAAGTTTTATTTCGCTCTTTCTTGCCGCTATTTTAGGCGGGTTTTCAGGTTATTTTGGCGGATTAACAGATTGGGGTATAATGAGGTCGGCGGAATTTTTATTGCTTATTCCCAGCTTGTACCTGATATTGTTTTTACGTGCCCTCTTGGCGGCTAACCTTGATCCCGGCCAAACTTTTATGATGATAACAGTTGTGCTTTCGCTTGTCGGCTGGCCTAACGCCGCACGTACAATACGAGGCATGATTCATGCAATCAAGCGGGAGGAATTTGTCCTGAATGCAAAACTGGAGATGATTCCGTCAGCAGGGATCATTTTTAAGCATATTATCCCTCAAATATCAAGCCTTCTTATCATCTTTGTGGCGTTAAATATTCCAGTTTTTATCATGACAGAAACAGTATTATCGTTCCTCGGACTTGGCATAACCGATCCTGCCGTCAGTTGGGGTTCTTTGATCAATCGTGATATAGCAAACCTTGCCAATTTACAGAGATTCCCTTGGTTATTGATACCCGTGTGGTTCCTGTTGGGCGTATCTCTTGCTTTCAACTTCTTGGGCGATGCGTTACGTGACTTTTTTGATCCGTACCATACAAGAAGCGTAAACAAAAAGAGAGCAATTAAGCTAAAGGCAAAAAAACACGGGCTGGAAACTATGGCTCGAAGCCTAGAAGCAAATGTTGTTTCCAATGCAGAAATTGCAGATAACGCTCCCGACTCTCTATTGACAGTTAACAACCTGTTTGTTGATTTCTCGGTTTTCCGGGGCAAAACACCTGTAATAGTTCAGGCTGTTCGAGGTCTTTCTTTCTCTTTGAAAAAAGGCGAAACGCTTGGGATTGTAGGCGAGAGCGGTTCGGGAAAAAGCGTAAGCACTCTGGCGATTCCCGGGCTGTTGCCAAGAAACGCTATCGTCAATGGTTCTGCACTTTACGATGGAAAGGAACTTATCGGGCTTGGAGTGGAGGCGTTACGCAGGTATCGTGGAAAGAAAATCGGGATGATTTTTCAGGAGCCAGGACGCTCTTTTGATCCGCTTCAAAATATAGGCAGTGTATTTTTAGAAACATTCAGGAACAGTGAAAAGCTGGAAAATGGAAAAGCAACAATCACAAAAGAAGAGTCGGCAAAACGTGCCGCCGCTCTGCTTGAGGAAACCGGGCTTGATAACGCCGCAGAAAGGCTTGTAAACTTTCCGCACCAA
>Ga0123355_10017416_pt1 | contig 11354 bp, 8 predicted proteins | sample TergutEmb28metaG_3_FD_89872 | JGI IMG/M metagenome (GOLD analysis project Ga0123355, IMG submission 89872) | Embiratermes neotenicus P1 segment gut microbial communities from Petit-Saut dam, French Guiana - Emb289 P1 | ecosystem: Host-associated > Arthropoda: Insects > Digestive system > Gut ...
ATAATGCAGTCTCATAAATCTCAGCACTCCAGCAACAATGCATGTCTTGAATAAATTACAACATTCCTTCTTATGTCAGTAGAAAATAATGCATGAAAAACACTTTGGTATTTGTAACTACTACAATATCATATTCCGAGAACATGAGCAATTTGGGTGTTTGTACCTAATACATGTTATTCACATGTCAGGTTTTGAGGAGCAAGTACACAATTTCCCTCAACCAACATAACATGCTTTGCTTCAATACATTATGCAAGTTCCAGTGTTCTGACATATAAAATTGCCAGTCATTACTGCACATATTATCTCCATTGCACATGAGGTAAAGATGTCTTAAGGTTTTAGGTTCTAAAATGAATATAAAAAATTGTGGTTGGGCAGAAGCCCTTCACTTCAACTATTCTCATGTAGAGTGAAAACAGAATGTGACGGCACAAGCAAAGAAACCAGATTTGGTCTTCCAGCGAAACGGACGAGTCCATTTATATCGGCGGGGGTGTCAGTTCAGTCGAGTACTGGCTTTCTTGGAGTGCAGGTCGGCGGAGAATGATTGTAGTAACACTGGATGGACTGTTCCGAGTCAAGCTGAAGACTGCTGGCTACCCAATATGAACACATTATTATTTTTCAGACACAGGCATTAAACTTCTCTGCTAAAGCCACTGAAGGCAAAATACTGACTATAACTAATGGATTTATTAGAAACATCAAAGACATTTTACCACTTGGTATAATTGATGGTACTAAATTCTACAAAACCAATTGAAATAATTTTATACTCTGGCCTACTGATATTTAACTTTAACAGAGACGTGGACCACAGTTCTAAAACACAGGAAATACCTAGCCAAGTTTCATCAAGTCTGAACACGTCAAAACAATCATGTATGATAATTCACCCTGCTGTGGAATAACAATGAAAAGAACACATTCCTGAAACTTCGCCTCTTTCCCCTTCACTTCTCCTCGCATGCGTCGCCATGTGCCACCAGGTTCTGTTTCCACTCTACCACACGTTTCACTTTATTTTCACTGTTATCCTTGAATAATATACTGAAATAAAACCCTTGTACTGAATTAATATCAACTTCACTTGCTGCAAATATACATGTAACATACTATAAAGAACAATATATTACTTATATAGGCTAATATAACAACCGTTGTATTTACTCACAGCTCGCAGTTCTTCAGGTGTAAAGAGGAATCGCAGCTGGCCTCGGAGTGGAACCATCAGAATAAGAAAGAAAGGAAAGGCTAAAGATGCTTGTGTGGATTTCACTATCCAAAGAACAGCTAGGCACAGAAGTTGAATCAGCGTGAAAAGATGCATTTTCATTGAATGTACCTGCAAGATTATAAATAGAATTCTATCCAATCCTTAGTTTTCAAGTGGCACATTACTGTAAATAATGCTTACAGTACTATCAAAACTATGGAAAAAATTGTGGATAAACAATAATGTTTTTCAGTTGCACTGAGTCAGGGCCAAACACAACTGTATGCTTATATTTCTTTTCTAGTTCATTGTTTAAGGTCTTTTTAATTGCCCTCCATTAAGTTAAAAACAACTATTCAAGCCTATAATATCAATCATATAAAAATATAAAGAGGAAGGTCTTAAAATGGAACATACATTTCTATTTGATGGTGACTCACTACAGCCTATTAATGTATAAACACAATAGAATGACTTCTTTTAAGTTAAAGGTGTTATTGTTGTGAGGTAATCACATTCTCACAGTGGCTGAACTATTCCACTGATATTGAATCTGAAGTAGAAGTAAATCTGCTAGTAAATGGCTTAAGATATCCAAATTTAGAATTATGCTTCTCCACCATTTTTTGATATGACTTAAGTTGCTATTCATTTTTTTGCAAAACTTATTTTCATAGCTGTTTTGATAAATCCAATTCATTTATGGTACTTACCTTTCTGACATAGGCTGCTTGTGGGTGGTGCTTTACAGGCATGAAGAACAACTTCAAGCGCTCAAAGAACTGAATTCCATTTGTTGATGAGATACCCATGTAAAGGAATACTCCAAACAAAACGGACATCGGTACCAAACGAAGCAATGGTGCCATCAGAACGGAAAAACCCACAAACAAAGAAACCAGCAGGGCACTTAGACGTTGTTCTGAAACAAACATGAATGATTTAGCAGACTTTACTATACTTACACTTTGAGGGTGAGGTTCACACTAGCAGCGGTAGTCAGATCTCATGACTATTGGATTGCACCATGTGTATAATGAATGAGATGAAAGTTAGAATTGGCCTTAGGTGCATTGTAACAATGCACAGCACAATCAGACTGCATCTGTGTGTGTGCATGCCACAGACCCATATGTGCTGGTTCAAAGACTGGCCTGATATGCCCTAATGCCAATGGTATTACTAACAAATTACTTTATGCAGTTACACTGAGGCACATCTAATGCAGTCTGCATGACCATATACCCACTATCATTCTGTTAGATAAAATATTTAGTCAAAACTAATAGAGCATTATAACCTGGCAGTAATGAGATAAAAAACTTGATTTAGTCATGAAAGGGCTGCTACAACCAGACAAAACTTAAAACATAGCAGGGATTAATCTGCCTTGAAAATATAAATAGGAGAAGAATGTTTCAGACTGGCCAGCTCCAGAGCAGAATTTTGTACATGGAATTCCTTCCACACCCTCATCTCTGATGAAGATAACAATATGTATATAAGATTTAATATCAGGTCTCCTTCAAGTTTCACAGCAAACACACGAATGAGAAAGTACTTACAAATGACTTAAGAATTACTAAGAACCTAAAATTACTGAAAAATACTCCTGTCCTTAATAAAGCATTACACTATAATAACATAATGACATTTGCTAGGATTTCAGGTATATCTCTATAATTCCACCTAAAGATTAAATGGAGGTGACCGGTCAGCTCTCCTTGCCTTGCTCTAGTGAGAATAGTCATCAGGGTCTATTGAATAGAAGACTGGGTAGATTCAGGGGCTGTCTGAACATACAGTGAAACAGAAAACTACCTGTCTTTGCCAGAAATAAAAGCCTAGTTGTCCAGACCACAAGAACCTGACATGCTGTTTGCATTACGAGATCAATTTTCATTTTGAAACCTTAAAATTTTTTGACTTTACCTTTCACCTCTATGATGTGGGGTTTGTCACCTGGAGCATGTGTACGTGACATAACTGTGACTGCTGAAACATGCGCGATAGATCGGACAGTGGCAGCACATTGCCAAGGTGCTCCCAGCAGTCCGCAGCCAACATTTGCAATGCACACTATCACAATATCCAGATGGAAACCAGAACCTTTCTTCAGTCTACGTTCTTTTTTATCGATGATCAACCTACATACAAAGTGTAATGTTACATTCTACAACAAAAAAATACATAACATACATTAAATTTGGCCCATGATGTACCCTGCTTTACAAATAGTGCCATATAAGTCCACTGTAAGTGCCCCCCTTGTTACCACAGCATGGCATGTCATCATGTTATTTTTGGACAAAGGAAATGGTCTCCTAAGCCTTCAGACATGGAGGATAGTTGCATATAATATATATTGAGTAAACAGTCTGAGACAAGTGACAGTTGTCTACCAGCCTCAGGTCAGAGGGGTGGCCAACAACTAAAAAGTGTTACACATGGCCTGGACAAAGCTATGGTAAAAATATAAAAATTCTTATTCCACAAAAGATGCCAACATTTTTGACAGGCTGAGGAATGAGCCTGTCTAGATGACTGTTAGAACAGTGACAGTCAACATGCGCAATTCAGAAAATGGTACTGATACTGCTAATGGTGCACAATAAATCAATGGTCGATGCTAACCTACACAGGTACACAATACCATGGTCTGATTTTTGTATTGAAAGTTTAAACTTAATGTTATTATTACACTGTATTCAATCTGCAGAAAATAATAACATGGATTAAAATTTTGCATTAAATTTCTAATGAAGATTACACTAATAGTACTTTAACAAGCAGGAAAATGCACATACAAACATTAAAATTTTAAACCTGAATATCGTCATAGAATTTCATTGTATGTTGCAACAAGGCAGGGCAGTGTACATAATTTGATGCGAAGTACAGTATAGCAAAGGCTTCTCAAAATATTTTTCTTGTTAATTATCCTTTGTAGAGTGCACACTGAGTATTATATGAGTTTTCAGTGCATGATTATAAAAATAATATGTTAAATGACAGCTTCAATGTTTAAATGCGTTTATTTCTGTAAAAAAAAATTAGAGAATGTATATCCGCATGTTTAAGCTTCGTGATATTATGCACTCACTCGCAAATGTGTGTTTCCATGAACAGCAGGATGTAGACCAACAGAGCCGGAGCAACAGCAGCAAACATAATCCATACATGTGTCATATCAGGCGAGATGATCCAGCCTCGTTCAGCTGGGCTTGAAGGTGACAGACCCTCAGGCACCTGAAGCTTATCTGTGTATGTTTGAGGTACCAAATAGTCCAACGCCACCATTGTGATGATTGCAATAGGTACTCCAAAGTCACCCAGTGCTCGACGAGCCTGTGTATTCATTTATTCATGGTTTGTTTGTCAATACACACGTCATTATTTTATTAAACATATCAGATACCACTTCCAGTCGGCTCATTTATGTTATTAATGTAGCCCAATAGGTACACTGTCCACATGCACATGCATGGCAAAGTAGCAACAAAGCCACAAAAATGAGTTGTCAGATAAAATAAAGACTCTGTTTGCCACTGGCAGTAATCACATGCTTTGCAAAGGATTAAAATTCATGTGGAAGTACTATTACTCTATTTTAAGAAAAGTTAAAAGAAATCAGAAGTCAAAAAGGGTAGGGCAACCATACACAGTTTTACACATTTTTTCACAATTCTGGGTGGTTATCTAGAGTAAGTGTCCACACTTCCTTATTAAAACTGCAATAGCAAAACTGTTTAGCGTTCACCACGCAGCATTTCTTAGGCCTTCTCTGGACAAACTTTCCTCATGTTGCTAGATCATACACATATGAATATGAACATTCAGTTGAAATTTTGTGAAGTACAAGAGAATAATACCACTGAAAATAATTCTGCACTAGGGATACCACTAGAATATTCTAATCTAGCAGGGTGAAGAGTCAGTAACAAGTTGATGTTATATAAAATTAATATAATTAAAATTTCACTGCCTAGAATTCCAGTATGATGTCTTGAAATGAATGTGTCATGGTGACACTTTTCTCTCACAATGACAATAAGTCTATGAAGACATGTACTGAAGGTTACAGAAAAACCTGCTGCTTTCATCACCAGGGTCATCCACACTCATGATAGCCACAGAGGTTTCCTCTAAACATCAGTATATATTTACCAAACCACACGGCGTCACATCCCAGAAGACAGCAATCATCACAGTTGCTGCTGTGAGAATGCCAGAAGTTATAAAAACTCTTTCATTCTTGAAGTTCCAAGTCTTGCATGATGTTATGCCATGACAACTAGTAAATAGTTACCAATGTTTCAAAGGCTCATTAGTGATTGCATCTTCAGGGTCAAGCAGTCAAACATGAGATTCTTGGTTTGCTAAACAACACCATCTCAACTGCCTACGTTATGTAGAATGACCTAGGTTATGTAGCTGAGGAATGAATGAAATGGAAAAAATGTGGTCATGATCTCTACTGAAATTTGCATGGAGGAAGCGTAAAGTCACGTAAAACTTCCGTGAAAGTAAGGTGCTCTGGACTATGTTTTAAACCTTGAACCTCCTACTTGACTATGATCTTCGGTTTATTATGAATTATGACAGTGTGTCTGTCACATAAAATGACAGTAGGCAAAACTGTACCAACAGAACACAGAAACATCCACAAATTCAAATATTTCTGTTATAAAATCTAATACACAAAGATGTACTTACACTTCTGCCAAGGAACTTGCTGTTTCGAAATTGCCTCAAGTAGTATGCAATAAAGAATGTTCCAAGAGCCAAAATGAGGCAGAACAGGGCTGTATTAGGTTGACGCTGAATTACCTCATGCTTTGCTTGTACTTCATATGATGAAATGAGTGCTTTTTTTGTTTCGTTATCCTGAGTGAACCTATGTGGAGACAAGGTAGTGTCAGTCAGAACAAAACTTGCGCCAAATAAATACGCCTTATACAGAAGACAGAAACTGAACAGAGCACACTGCTTCACTCCTTCATCACCATAACTGTTACATAGTCTGTTTTTTCTTTACCATGGTGTGGTTACGAACATACAGCAATACAAATGCATGGGAAGTTCTCCATTTGCCATGACAGTATGAGAGCACTACTCAAAGTACTGCACTGTGATATTTGCCACCCAAAATGCACCACTGCCAATTCCAGGGAAACTCAAAGGAAACCCTTTTCTGCACATAATACATTTCAATGATATTACTAGTGTGTGGAATTTAAACAGATTATGTGGTAAATGTGGTGTTTGCAGGCAGCAATCTCCCTTGCTTGAATGGAGACTTATGTATATGAGATGGGCTCTTAGCTTCCATTGACAGTGGCCTGTGTCATTATCATTCTACATCATTATGTCTTTGCAATGGCTAGTGGCTTCTCCCTCTCACTTCAGCCTTCTTGAACACAAACTGCAGAAAATATATCTGTTCTGAGCTTCCTTATTATTAGTGAAGCAGTTTTTTCTTTGCTTTGGTAACCACTTTCAGCTGTCCTGTAACCAATGTTCACACCCCAGAAGACTTGAATCTTCAGGATATACAAGTCATCGTATACATTCTGCATGACAGATGCCTTGACACAGTTGTTAACACAGCCAAAACACTGTACATTATATTACTTTTCACTTCCTAATAAAATTACCATACTTGTAGTTTTGTGTTTCCTAAATACATGTTACCTCACAAAACATCAACATCCTATACTGAATGGTTGTTCTCTGCTACCCTATAATGACCAAGATATTTCTTTTATCATTTTTACACATGAAATTTATATTACTATACCTGTAGTCTCCATAGCTGTCATTAATCACTAAGGATAATGGTTCTAAATTAGTACCACTGTAGATTACAGAATCATTCCACATATGTGTACTGTTCTTTGAAGAACCTGTGTTGTTGGTCACCGTGTCATTGTGGAAGAATGGAACAGAACAGTAGGTAGCCAGCAATGGATGTTCACGAAATACCTGGAGAAAAAAAGTCTCATTTTCAATACAGTTTTACATGTTCAGAGGCAAACTAAGATTTTCTTAACTCCACACAATGTATTGTAAGTTCACAAAAATTGAACGTTTATCTATAATGACTCAAAAATCAGTTAGTTTAAAAAGCATAAATATGTCTAATAAAATTAATGCACATATCTTAACAATGCTCTGTTTTTGTTATTTTGCATATTTTACTGCTCCTTATGTTCTTTTACAACACATGAAAACTCAAAAGTTAATCACACTAATGGCATCACAGTGCGTTATCATCACAAAACATTTGTTTTATGTTTAAATTCATGTGAAAGATATAAAAGCTGTCAACATCAACAAGCCCCATGTTTCATTTTATGAATCAATTTTTTTTTGTTAATAAGCACGTTTGACATCTGTGTTTTGGAACACATTCAACAAACAATGGAGTACAACAGCATGGACAAGATGTAATACTTAATGAAGATAGGATCCATAGACAGGTTCTGCCTGTGAAATTAAAGGAATAACAAAGAGGAAGACTGAGATCAGGATGGGAACGATTGGTCATAAAAATGTCACACAAAAAGAAGGGACAAATATAAGAAGAACGTGAAGGGGGAGCAAATGGAAAGGACTGGCTGCAAGATAACTGAGGAACAACAAAAAGAAGTATTTTGCAAAACCTGTTTGATTTTAGCATATAGGAGTGACTGGACACAAAATATGTAGATTGACATAATTTCCCCATTGTGCACCAAATGTATGCACTCTGTGCACAAATGTACCCTTAAGTCCCAAATAATGACACTTACTACAATGAGCTTCATGAGGCTCTCAACTATGTACAGTATGGAAATGAGAGCTGCGAAGATCTCTTCTGTAAAGCGAGTGAACAGTTTTACCAAGACACTGCCCTCAAAACAAACAACCACAAGGCCAATAATTCCCAGCCAAATGCCTATGTATACTCGTACTGTGAGGAAATTAAACCCATTTGTCAAACAGAACTGAAAAAAAAAATACACAGATTAATTTCAACTTTAATGTATATATGTATAAAATTTATGCTAGCAAGCTCATGTAGGAAAATCTGCAGTGCAATTAGAGAAACAACAGTTTATGTTCTAAACATGTCCTACCAGCAATGCTACAATCAAATGCCAGGATTTCCACAAGCAATGGTTTTCCTTGGTGGCGATCAAGATAAGCTTGTTTGTGATCCTGTGTGTAGTTTTCAAAATGGAAAAAATTAAATTACCCTGAATTATTTTTCCAATGCGATAAACTTCTATATTGAAACTTTTCATTATTATTATTATTATTATTATTATTATTATTATTATTGTGTTATATGGATGTCTCTTGTCACAGGCCTTTTCTTCCTGGTACTTCTCTTGAACCAGCAGTGATCCCCACTACTCAGGCTTCAAGCATCACACTGCAGTACTTTCCGTATTATGTGTGATATTCCAAATATAGCTGTCTTTTGTAGTGAATCTATCGAATGTTTTCCTGGTACAGTTTCCAAATTTTTCCTTACGCTTCTCGCTACTATTCCAGTGGCTCCAGTTATTACTGGTACAATCATACATTTCAGGTTCCACATTCGTTTTATCTCTATACGTTATTATTGTTATTATTATTATTGTTGTTGTTGTTATTATTGTTATTATTAATTTTCAAGATCAAAAGTGCGAGCATAGACGGACATTCTGACTAACGCATTTCTGTGCCTGGGATTGGACCTCTCAATGGCACGTACTTTCAGCTAATCAACTTATGTCATGGTGCCAGGTCTTGCATCATAAGATCAGAATCTCTCAGTTGGTCAAGAAATTCCTTGCTATGTCAGAATGGAAAAATTCATTATCATGTATGCAGAAGTTCTCCACTGAGAGCTGTTTAAATTCAGCCCACATTTCAAGTCCTCCTTTTCAAGAACCTATTTTAATATTATACTCCAGTCTACTTCTAGGTCGCATATGTCCCATTCGTCTCGCTGCATATTTTCCAAATTAAAATGCTGTATTCATTTCCTGTTTCTCCAAGATCTTGGAAAAGCACAAAACCATAAAACACAAAAAAATATGAAATTCCTCAATTTAAAACGCTGAATTAGTTTTGGAAACACACTGTCATTATCACAAATGGTGACAGACGTTCTGACAAAAATGTTTTAAGTGCCACAATTATTCAGGTATCTCCTCATCACATGTTTTAATTAAGATTGTAACCGATAATTTTTAGTATAGTTGTTTCTTAGGATTGCTGGCGTCAGTTATGGACGGTTTATGGCATGCATTGTAAGTTACTCTGTCAGCGTATATTCGGGACCGTTGGCGATAGGAAGGAGGGGAGAGATTTGAATGAGAAAACGTTAGCAGCTGATAACGGACACTAGCAGTCCAGTAAGGAAGTCAGTCGTGTACGAGTGTGGTGTAGGTATGAGTACAGAAAAGTGACTATGTCAGTTTCCTAGAAATGATATAGTTGTTTTACTGGATATAGTGCTACATTATTTTATATCAAGAATAAAATGAGTAAATAAAACCTAAATGAAAAGCCTAATTAAAACTATATGTGATTCAGTGAACTACACCCATTTCCCGGAAGAGGATCACCTACCAGATTGAGCGCGTCAGGATAACAAAGTTACAAAGGGTGATCGTGTAGAAGATGATACTTCATATGTTTTCATAATCTCTTACAATGGACACAAAGCAAAATTCCTTGGCACCAAAAAGGGTTTGGTGGTTAATTTTACATCACAACCCCCACTGTCCAAGGAAAAACAGCCCCCAGTTCCACTAGCTAATAAGCTATTTAGACAAAGACTTGTTAAGAAAATTATTACAAAAATATGAGGGCCCAGTAGGAATAAAATCTATGCTAATAAATCCACAACCTCACAGCACCTTGTTGCATCATCACTGATATTGTACTTTTTGATATAGTGGAAAATATTAATTCAAATCCACAAACAATAAATTGTCTTCAGAAAAATCAGATTCATAGCATTTCTGTAACAAACAATGACCCATACAGACTGACTGACCTTTTTAAACTAAACTTTGATTAACGACAACTGTCATTACTGTAACAGAATGTCATTATTGTATCTGACAACCATCAGGTGTCACTTCCTGTTGCTGACTGCTCACACATTCAGTGCGTTATTACTTGCAGATGTTTGCCAAACAACAAATGGTCACCCTGCTACTTGATTTCATGAAACTAGTCAGTTGTAGACATTACATAATGTCAAATGGAACAGATGAATGATCACGAATAGTTAACAAGTGAGAATTTGGTAGGAAAGGGCTGTGGCATATTTTTGAAGTATTATCTCAACACTCATGTACGCTCTGGTACGTACATATATAGGTTGAACAAATCTGTTCCGAATATATGGCTGGTCAAAACAAATTAATTTATTAAATAAGACTGTTTGGAATATCACTTGAATTATAATCTTATCACCTTTGCATGTGATAACGTTGTTCTTAATGTACTTGTTTCCTATAAACAATTATTAATTGCCTCACGCAAAACACTCAGTTGTTTATAGCACCATCAATCACACCGTTAATCTGATAGTTTAATGAAAAGGTAAAACTTATTTAACACACACAATTCTATAGTAAGAAATACTCCTGAGTTCACAAGACACACCCTTATGGTGAATCAAACTGAATTGTCTGTTATTATATCACACCCCTATGATGAAACAACTAGAACCCTTTATTCTACTGCAGTCTCAATGACACGTCTGGACGTGGAGAGCTTCCGGTGAGCACTGGCCCTGACGCCAAGCCAACTCAAAGGAGGGATGCTATGACAACAGCTTCCCGCCTAATAGTTACATCAGTCTGAGGCACGGGTAGCAAGCGTTATGCAATATGGTGCAATCAGAACACTCTTAATGTAACAAATAAAAACACTGCACAATGACAATTATTACACAAATTCTGTCCCAAGCGTGAACAACTCACCTGAAGATACTGATAAGTAGGGCTCAGATTTCTAAGACCTAAAAACTTTGAAAATATGCATGCATTTATGCCCTAAAAATGGCAAAATATGACCTAAAATATGACAGAATGGCCCACAAAAAATAAATAAATATTTAACAAAAATTCCTAAGAATGGC